>Ga0180433_10001935_pt1 | contig 33530 bp, 31 predicted proteins | sample SS_ome_8_FD_132980 | JGI IMG/M metagenome (GOLD analysis project Ga0180433, IMG submission 132980) | Hypersaline lake sediment archaeal communities from the Salton Sea, California, USA - SS_1_D_1 metaG | ecosystem: Environmental > Aquatic > Non-marine Saline and Alkaline > Hypersaline >...
GGCGTGAAGCAGTATCGGATTATCTCGCTCGAACCGGGAAGGTTCGATACCAAATCGTTCCGCTTGCTCAATAAGCGCGGCTTCATCGAGCGACCGAGCCACATCGTGGAGCAATCCTGCCGCTCTTGCTCTCTGTGCGTCAAGCCCGTGATACCTCGCCAATTCGACCGCCATTTCGGCAGTAGCTACGCAGTGAATGTACACGTCCCGTGACGTACGTGTACGCACGAACGCTTCAAGATTCACTTCCTGTGTCATTGTTTGCGTGCGCCGAGGGGGAGGTACCTCATTTCGCATACAACCCCTTTTCCTGTATATATTCCTCGACCTTCTCCGGTACAAAATACTTTATCGAGCGCCCCTGCCTCACCCGCTCGCGAATCTCGCTGGATGAGATGTCAAGTCCGACCACTGGAACAATATCGACGCTTTTCTTGTATCTGTCTTCGAGCTGTGACAGATCGTATCCGGGACGCGCTACGACGAGAAATCTGGCCAATTTTAGAACCAGTTCAGGTTCGCGCCATGTTGAGAGTTCCGCCACGGCATCCGAGCCGATGATATAGAACAGCTCCGTGCCCGGGTACATGTCGAGCAGCTCCTGAAGCGTATCTTTAGTGAACGACTTTCCGGGCCGGTCGAGCTCGATCCTCGACACTTCGAACCGCGGATTAGATTGTGTGCCCAATACCGTCATATGGTACCTGTCCATTGCGGGTGCAACGTCGGAGGCGCTCTTGTGCGGGGGGACGCGTGCGGGAACGAAAAGCACCTTATCCAACCGGCGCACCTCGCTCACCTGCTCCGCGATGACTAGGTGAGCAATGGTTATCGGGTTGAACGTCCCGCCCAGAATTCCCAGGCGTTGCGCGGACGCGTTCCCTCGACAATCATCTGTGGTAACGGACATGTCACTCCTGTATGTGCTCGAGCTCCACCTCAGCTATCCGGAATCGATCTCCAGGCTTCGCCCCCGCCCGTCGCAGTGCGCCATAGATACCCATCTGACGCAACCGTGAGCGAAAGTACGCGACAGCTTCCTCGTTTTCGAAATCCGTCATCTTTGCGAGTCGCTCTACCTGCTCGCCCTTGACGACGAATATCGCGTCCTGCTTCTCCACAGTGAACAGCGGCTCAAACCTGTACTCTTCGGGAAGCTCTTCCATTGGTGGAACCTCGTCCACCGCTGATTCGCGCAGTCTGTATGCAGCAAGCGCCAGTTCATGCAATCCGGTCCGCCGTAAAGCCGAGATGGGAAATACCGGTTCCGTGCAAGTGCTCTTGAGACGCTGCAGTTTCTCGTCGGAATGGAGCAAGTCGATCTTATTGGCTGCAACAATGCGCGGCTTATTCACAAGAGAGGCGCTGTACAGCCTCAATTCGTTCAGAACAGTCTCATAATCGGCGTGTGGATCATCCGCCGACGCATCCACAAGCAGGATCAATCCGCGGCTCCGCTCAATGTGCCGCAAGAAGCTGTGCCCGAGCCCCGCCCCTGCGCTTGCTCCTTCGATCAGACCAGGGATGTCCGCGAGCACGAAACTCGCGTTTTCCTCGATGCGAACCACACCCAGATTCGGGCTGAGAGTCGTGAACGGATACTCTGCTATCTTGGGGCGGGCGGCTGAGAGTGCAGCGAGCAGAGTAGATTTTCCCGCGTTGGGAAGCCCCGCCAGACCAACGTCTGCGAGCAACTTCAGCTCGACCAGGAGCGTAGCTTCCTCCCCCGGCTCACCGCGCTCAGCGAACCGAGGCGCCCTGTTTGTTGAGGTAGCGAACCGCGCGTTGCCTCGTCCTCCTCGACCACCGTGCGCCACAACTACTTCCGCCCCCTCTTGATTGAGGTCGGCTATCGTCTCGCCGCTGCCTGCATCCTTGACGACAGTTCCGACGGGCACACGGATAACGAGATCGCGCCCCCGACGCCCGTGACAGCCGCTGCCTCTGCCGTGAGCGCCGTCTTGTGCGCGCTGATGCGGATGATATCTCAGGTCGATAAGAGTAGCCAGTTGCCTATCGGCTCGTGATAACACGTTGCCGCCGTCCCCTCCATCGCCTCCGTCGGGACCTCCCTTGGGAACGAACTTCTCTCTGCGAAAGCTGACGCACCCGTTGCCTCCCCTGCCGCCTCTTACATAGATTTTAACCTCGTCTATGAACATGGTACGATGCGCGTGGAGAGACGTATGCGCCTACCTCTTCGGACGGGACCGTTCCGGGTGCCGAAGGATCCTCCGGTCTCGGCAGTGGCTGCGCAGCCGACACTACGTCCTTCCTGCCGCCGGGACCGGTTGGTTTGAGACGCGACTGACTGTTCAGGAGGGATTTACTTCGTCGGCCGGCACGTAAACGTTCACCCGCTTGTTACGTTTGCCAACGCGCTCAAACCTCACCGTACCGTCGACCTCGGCATAGAGGGTATGATCACGGCCGATTCCGACATTCACTCCCGGTCGAAACACTGTGCCTCGTTGCCGCACGATGATACTTCCCGCCCGAACCGCCTGACCGCCAAACCGTTTTACGCCAAGCCGTTGCGCCTGACTATCGCGACCGTTCCGCGAGCTGCTTCCAGCCTTCTTATGTGCCATTGTCTATCTCCACCTCCTCGGTACGCTCTGAGCGGTTGCTCTCTACTCCGCCGCTTGCCGAGATATCGGCCTGATCATATGCGTTCGACCTTACGGCACCTCGATCTTGGTAATGAGTATTTCGGTGAGGTCTTGCCGATGCCCTTTCTTCCGTCTGTACCCCTTTCTTCGCTTCATTTTGAAAACGCGCACCTTGTCGCCGCGTTTTTGCGCCAGTACTGTCCCCTGCACCTTGACTTTCTCGAGCTTCTTCTTGTCTGTGAGCGTCGTATCGTTCTCACTATACAACCGCACATCCGGAAGCTCCACGGAGCTCCCGACGGGCGAGTCCAGCTTCTCGACGCTAATAACGTCACCTTCAGTAACCTTGTACTGCTTTCCTCCTGTCTCAACTATCGCGTACATCCTGCCCGTCCTATCTCTCGCCTTCGTTCCTCTCAACGCCCCTGCGTGATCGAAACCGCTTTTCTAAGGGCTGCTATCGCCGACAGCACGGCAAGGCAGCTCGTCTTCGGGTTATCCGCAGACGGCACATTCTCGGTCTTCGTCACCAGTGTGCCGAAAGTACCAACCGCTCGCACTTCGTGCGTGTTGGCGGACGCAGCCGGATCGACGACGACCTCGACTCTGGTGCGTTGCGGCCCGATTCCCGCGAGGCTCAACGTTGCCGCAACATTTACGTTTTGCGGGAAAGCGGACACGGCTTCAATAGCGCTCCCTTCGAATATTACCGTCCGCTCGACTATACTGTCCAGGTCAACGCCCTCCCTTACTATAAATGGTGCACCGCGCAAGCCGGCAGGAGGTTTCGTCGTCGTCAACGTGACCGCGTCTATGTCGGCAACCGCTGCGGCTTCAATAGCGTCCACGCCCGCGAGCGCTCCCGATGGTATGATAACGTGAGCTGCGTCTTCTCTCACACGATCGAAAAGGTCCGGTCGCTGCATCAGGCCGCCCACACTCATAATGAGCGCGGTTTTCCCTGACGACAAGGCAGCTTCGACAACCTTGGGAGCGCAGTCGGCAGCGGCGCACTCAGCGATCACGTGGGAGAGTTCAAGCAATTCCTCAAACGAGACGATAGGCGCTTTCAGCCTCAGTTCCTTCTTGACTTTCTCCGCATGTTCCCGAGTAATGTCGTTAAGCGCGACTATTTCCGCCTGGACGTTTCCCGAATCTACGGCTCGACACAACTCCGACCCGATGCACCCGCAGCCCACTATGCCCACTTTGACCAGCGCCATTCAGGTGAACACTCACTTTCTGTAAAAGATGGCTATCACGCTGCTTAACGACCTATCCGCACACTAATCCAACCTAAGATAGATTCTAGCAAAACCGTATGAACAAAGTCAAATCAAACCCCGGCACGGGTGTGCTCGCTCGTCGCCGCCGAGCGGCTCGGCGTCCTTTCGCACCTGCAGCGTGCATGGTGTGGAACCATTCGGAGAGGAATCGCCGCATGGTTTTGATGCCCGCGACGGCGGCAAGGCGTCGGTTGCGTTGCGATACACCTCGATTCACATTGCCGCAGCTCTTGCTCGGCACTCCGCTCTGGTTCGTGCAGGCTGGTCGGACTATATGTCGAAACCTTCGCCGAGGTATATTTCCCTGACTCGCTGGTCGCTGGCTATCGTCTGGGGGGTGCCCGAGCATAACACTTTGCCGTGGTCTATGATGTACCCCCGGTCGGTTATCTTGAGCGTTTCCCGCACATTGTGGTCCGTGACAAGGACACCTATTCCCTTGCTCCTGAGATCTCTGACAACCTGTTGTACGTCTGCGACGGCGATCGGGTCGACACCGGTGAAGGGCTCGTCGAGGAGCAAGAACGAGGGCGAACGAACGAGCGCACGACATATTTCCGTCCGGCGCCTTTCTCCGCCCGAAAGGGTAAACGCCTTCTGTTTTGCCAGATGGCTTATCCCCAGTTCCGCCATGAGCTGAGCGGCGCGTTGCTTCTGTTCTTTCTTCCCGATCCCCATCATTTCGAGTACAGCGATCAGGTTTTGTTCGACAGTGAGCTTTTGAAACACGGAGGGCTCCTGCGGCAAGTACGCTATGCCCTGCCGCGCCCGCATGAACATCGGCAGCTTGGTTACGTCTTCGCCGTTCAGGTAGATACGTCCCCGCTGCGGCCGGAGCAAGCCGACAACCATCTTGAACGTGGTGGTCTTCCCTGCCCCGTTACGACCAAGCAACCCGACCACCTCCCGGCAATGGACCTCGAGCGAGACGCCGCTGACTACCTCCCTGCCGTGAAAAGCCTTCGTCAGGTCGCGCGCTTCAAGGCGTGCCGAGTTCTGGTCTTCCTTGGTCAGTGTCTGGCTCGTTGTTCTCATCGGCTTGCTCGTCGGCCTCTTCTTTCTCAGGTATGAGGAATACCGCCCGTGGTTTCGTCACCACGATCAGATCGTCGCTTACGTGGTAGACGATGGAATCACCGGTGAACGTTCCGCGTTCGTCCGTCACGGTCGGGTTGCCCCGAAACTCCGCCCTGTTATCTGCAGTGAACCATATTGTCTCGTCCGCCTGCAACTGTCTCCGGCTGGTCTCCATGATGAAACTGACGCTGCCCGAAGCGACAACCCGGTCGAGCTCCTCGCTCTCCTCATCGTAAAAGAACTCGATCCTGTCAGCGTCGACCGTCACATCCTCCTCCGCTTCTGATGCGGCGACGAGTTGCAGTTGAACGTGTTCCTCCAACATCCTGGGTTTGCCGTGCAGAATCTCCATGCGCTCGCCATCGACTATCCGCATCTCTTTGTACTTCTCGCCGCCGGGCAATTGGGTGTCGGGCTGGGCCGCGCAACACGGGTCTGCGCAGTAGGAAGCTGCAAGCACTGTGAGGATCGCACCGCATATCAACTGGAGAATAACGCAACGTTCCCCTATATCACATGTCATGGCAACATCTCCTGTCGCAGCCATATTCGCGAGAGATGCCCGCGTTGCTCTTCTGCTGGCGTTCGTTTCACCAATAGGAGGCCAAATAATCCGCAGATCCGCCACGACCGTCAGCGCTTCACATCATTGTTCGTCGGGGACACCTGCGGCTTCTGCGGTGGTTTCATCACGACGCTTGACGACGTTTCCCGCTTGTTTCAGGTCTATAGTGCCCCGCGGTCGGTATATCACAGCCTTGTTCTCGGATGCAAACACCACGAACCCGGAACCGATAATCTTCGATCCCCTACCGTCGATAACGATCTCGTCGTTGCCGCTGACCGTTCCGTCCGACTCATGCCACGTTGCCCGCGGGGTTGTTGCGACAAGATCGGAAAACGACACCCGGATCCCGCCTTCGAAGACGGCGTTCTTGGTACCTTCCATATCGGCTTTGCCTGTCGAGGCACAGATTGAGACCTCTTCGCCGTTCTGCGCGTAGACTGTGGCCTCTATCTCTTCCATGAAGCACATCCCGTCGGGGTCGACTGCAGCCTTTTCCGCGAACATCACCGCGGCAGGTTTGCCGTTCCTGTCAAACCGCGTCTGCTTGATACCGCCCATTTCGACTCGCGCGACTGAGCGATCGGCTGCACCGGCTTCCGACCAGCAAGCCAAGCTGAGCAAGGCCAACAGCAATGTCAACCAAACACACATAGTGATATCCTATTCACGGACAGTGCCGTCGCGCACGTTCCGCTCGTAAATAATCTTCAGTCCCTTAAGTGTGAGCAATTGGTCCACGTGCTTTATGGTGCTGGAATCTTTAGCTATGATATCGATCAGTCCGCCGGTACCGATAACCGTCGGCTCGCCTCCCAGTTCTTTCGCGACCCTTCTGACCATACCGTCAATGAGCTCGATGTATCCGTTGATAAGCCCTGACTGTATGCTCGAAACGGTATCCTTACAGATGACGTTCTTCGGTCTCACGAAGGCCACACGCGGCAGTTTCGCCGCCCTGGAAAGCAAGGCTTCTGCAGCTATACCGAGCCCCGGAGCTATGGCACCGCCAAGATACTCCCCACGTGCCGATATGGCGCAAAAGGTCGTCGCCGTACCGATGTCGACGACGATTGTCGGACCACCATATTCTTCGTAAGCCGCCACCGCGTTCACTATCCGATCAGCACCCACCTCACGCGGGTTGTCATAGAGAATGGACAGACCGGTCTTGATCCCGGGTCCAACCGCAAGGGGTCGAGTCCCAAAAAGCTTCACCGACATTTCCTCGAGTACGATCTGCATTGGGGGCACAACGCACGAGATGCACACTGCATTGACTTTGCGGAAATCGATTTCGGCGGATTCCAGCAAGGTGCGAAACAGCGCCGCGTGTTCATCTGCGGTTTTTGATGCGTCAGTGGATATTCGCCAGCGGGCGAGCAGGTGTTCGCCGTCATACACACCAAACACGCTTTCCGTATTGCCTACATCTGCCACAAGTAACATCGCGTTCTCCCCGTGACTTTATACGTCACGCGTACGAGACGTCCCCGCTGGTTACCCGCTGAAGCGAACCGTCGTCCGTCCTGACAAGAAGCGCGCCGTCAGAGGCTAGACTCTCAGCGACACCCTCCACCGGTCGACCATCCGCCGTGCATCGGACGCGTTGTCCCAGCGTATACGAGTTCGCGGACCACCGCGCCGCAATCTCGCCGAACTTCTCTTCCTGCAACATGTCGTATAGATCCTCCAGCCGTTCCAACAGCTTCCGGAGCAGGGACGTTCGATTCCGCCTTACCCCGTCCTGCAGGTAAAGACTGGTCGCGGTGGTCCTCAAATTGCCCGTGAAGTCCTTGTCGGTGTGGTTCACATTGAGCCCGATACCCAGTATAACAAACGTAACCCGGTCCTGTTCAGCAACCATTTCAGTGAGTATACCGGCGACTTTCTTGCCGCCGAGTACGATGTCGTTCGGCCACTCAATCGGCGCTGGATTCCCGGTTTCTCCTCTGATGACTTCGGAGACGGCGACCGCGGCGGTGATGGTCACGCGCGGCACGTTCATTGGGGGAATATGCGGTCTCAGGACGAGGGACATCCAAATGCCGACTCCGGGCGCGGACTCCCAGGATCTGCCCATGCGGCCGCGTCCCGCGGTTTGTCTGTCGGCCACGACGACAACCCCTTCTTCAGCTCCCCCACGGGCGAGTGCGGCCGCCGCATCGCTCGTTGACGAGGTCTCTCTGAACGCATATACCTCTTTGCCAAACCGCTTCGTGCTAAGACCGGCTTTGATCTCGCCAGACAACAGTAGGTCGGGTCGGGATACAAGCTTGTAGCCCGCAAAGGGAACCGTGTCTATCTCGTATCCGACGCGTCTGAGCTGGTTGATGTGTTTCCAGACAGCTGCACGGGACACGCCGAGCGCCTTGGCAAGCTCCACTCCTGACACGAGCTTTCCATCATCGAGAGCTGCGAGTACCGTCTCGGCCTTCGTCATCTCGTCCTCTCAGCGGAACCGCTCGGGCGGGCATTCGTTGCCCGACTACCACTGTGTGTCTAGCAAATCCCCCTGATCGCCAGTACGGGCAGCAACATAACAGTCCGACTTCACATCACGATACGTGAGCACAAGAGCTTCTAGCTCTGGACGATTTCCAGTGATATGTCGACTGCCGGCGCCGAATGTGTCAGGCTACCCACCGATATGATATCGACTCCGGTTTGCGCAACCTTTCGGACGTTGTCCAGAGACACCGAGCCGGAAGCCTCTATGATGAAGTGCTCCGAGACGCTCCGGACGCGCTTTACCGCTTCTGTCATTTCCGCAACAGCCATATTATCGAGGAGTATCGCGTCCGCGCCTGCTCGGACGGCAGCCTCCGCGGCGTCCGCAGAGCTCACCTCCAGCTCGACATTCATGAGATGATGAGCTCCTCGGCGTGCTTGCTCGATTGCTTGCTCGATGGCCCCTGCGCCGAGCGTTCGAAGATGGTTCTCCTTGATTAAGATACCGTCATACAGGCCCATCCGATGGTTGACACCGCCTCCAGCACGTACGGCTTGCTTCTCCAGTATACGCAACCCGGGCGTGGTCTTTCTCGTGTCCGCGATGCGCACGTTCAAACCTTCACACTGTTGTACGTAACGGCGAGTCAACGTTGCTATACCGGACATGCGTTGCAGGAAGTTAAGCGCAACACGCTCCGCAGAAAGGATGGGTGCCGTTTCGCCTGAAATGACGGCAATCTGCTCATCAGGCTCGACGCTCGCACCGTCCGGCACCTCCAGATCAAACTGGACGCTTGGGTCGAGGAGCTTGAACGCCAACTCCGCCGCATCTGTTCCCGCTACCACGAGTTTCTGGTGCGCTATCACGTGGGCGGCTGATCGACATGCGGCAGAGATAAGCACGCTCGTCGTCACGTCAGCGCTGCCGATGTCTTCGGCGAGGGCTTCTCTGACAACTCGCTCGAGATACAGTTCGTTCATGACTTCTTGTCCTGTGGGACCCGCCGTATGAAAAGGCCTAAGCGCGCCGTCGCCGGTGCCAGGCGACGAGAAGCGGGCTCGCTACGAAAACGGAAGAGTACGTCCCGACCATCACCCCCACGAGCATTGCAAAGGCAAAATCGTGAATCACCGAACCCCCGAGTACGTACAGCGAAACTACCACCACCAGTGTCGTCAGTGATGTGAGCAACGTCCTGCCCAACGTCTGGTTGATGCTTGTGTCGATGATATCCGCGTACTTCTTGCCGCGCAGCGTTTTCATGTTTTCCCGGATCCGGTCGAACACCACGATGGTATCGTTCAAGGAATAGCCGACAATGGTGAGCAACGCTGCAACCACCGGTAAGGATATCTCCCTCTTGCCCAGAAACGGCAACGCGAAACAGCCGGTAGTCACCAGCACGTCGTGAAACAGTGCGACAACTGCAGCAAGAGCAAATCTGAGTTCGAACCGAAACGATATGTATACGATGATCCCGGCGATAGCTATGACCATTGCCAAGACCGCGTCTTTCTTCAGCTCGCTGCCGACGGCGGGCCCGACGAATTCCTCTTTCTCAATCGTGAAGGACGGCAGCGAAGCGGCCGCCTCAAGAGCTCGTACAATCCTCTTGTCAGCGCTATCTCCGACCGGTTCTTCCGACTCCGAACCGGTGGTGCCGGTTTCGCTGGTCCGAATGATCACATCTCTGGTTCCCTCGACCGACTGAATCACCGCATTCTCAATTCCGGAACGTAACAAAACACTCCTGACCTGGCTGGTGGTGACTTGGTCGTCGAAACTCATCTGGACGATGCTTCCCGGTACGAAGTCGATACCGAAATTCCCACTTCCGCGCGCGACGAAGAACCCCATACCCAGCAGTATCACCGCTAAAGAGGCTCCGTATGCGAATCGCCTCTTGGCGATGAAGCTGAGTGCGGTGTCACCCACGAAGCTCATCATGGTCAATGTCCGGAAGGCTCGCCTCTTCGTGAGAACGTCGAAGATCATGCGTGTTACCACAATTGCCGTGAACACGCTGGCGAATATGCCGATGCTCAAGGTCACGGCAAATCCTTTGACCGGACCTGTGCCGAACTGGAACAGAACGAGCGCCGCGATGAGTGTGGTGACGTTCGCATCAATAATGGTTAGGAACGCCCTGGAGTACCCCGTTTCTATAGCCGCGCGAATAGTCTTTCCTTTGCGGAGCTCCTCCCGTATTCGTTCGAATATCAGCACGTTGGCATCAACCGCCATACCCATCGTGAGGATTATGCCGGCAATGCCCGGAAGGGTAAGCGTTGCTCCCAAACATGCGAGTACCGACATGATGAGCAGGATATTGAGGAGCAACGCGACGTCGGCGATGACGCCGGCGAGCCGGTAGTACACGACCATGAAGACAATCACAATAGCCAAGCCTATCAAGGCGGCCCGTACACCCTTCTGGATAGACTGGGCTCCCAGCGTAGGGCCAACGGTTCTTTCCTCGATCTTCTGCATCTCAACGGGCAAAGCGCCGGAGCGCAGTGCGATAGCCAGGTCCTGCGCCTCGCGGTCGGTGAACTGACCGGTGATTCTCGCTCGGCCTCCCAGTATCGGCTCCTGGATTGTGGGCGCGCTCCGCACACGGCCGTCAATAACAGCGCCAAGTTGTTCGCCCACGTGTTCTTTAGTAACGGTTGCAAAGCGTGCTGCGCCGCGAGCATTAAACTGCAGATTGACTTGAAAACCTCCGGCCGCGCTGTCCATGTTAGCGCCGGAGGTTGCGTTCGTAAGCGTCTCACCGGTCATCTCCGCTTCTTGACGAATGAGATAAAGTCCGACAAAACGATCCCGCTCGAAAGCCGGTGGTGACGTCTCAAACGCGAAAACATATCCCTGCGGCCAGAGCTCGCGCGCCTCTTCGAGAAGGCTTCTGACGATGTCCATATCTGCTTCGCGAAGTACGAACTTCCTCGCTTCCTCAACGGAGCGAAACCGAGGCCACAACCTTCCGTTGAGCGCGCGATCGATGTTGTCGAGCACCTTGCGTGTGCTGTCCTGCCCCTCGACAATATGGAACTTAAGCTGGGCAGGCTTGCCGACGAGCTCCTCTGCCCGGGCGGCATCCTTGACGCCCGGCATCTGGATAAGTATCCGCCTGTCTCCTTCACGCTGTATGATCGGCTCGCGGATGCCAAGCTCGTCGACCCTGTTCCGGATAATCTCCACTTGGCTCGCAGCCGTCTGCGTGCGCATTCGCGCATCCATATCGCCGGGGAACTGCATTTCGTAAAGAAGATGTACGCCGCCTTCGAGGTCGAGACCCAGATTGAGCACCCGGTCCCGGTCACCCTGTGCCCAGCGCCGTACGGCCCTGGCATAGTGCCGCAGGCTCCCCCGAGGCACCGGCTCTGCGCTGTCCCACTGGTTAGTCAATTGCTCGCGACGCTCCGGTGAGAGCGATACCCATCTGAGTGTCGGATAGATGAATATAGCGCTAAAAACCAGCGCTACGGCCGTACAGATGATCTTCCACTTGAGACTCATCGGTTTCTACCACGTTTGTTTCCGGCTAACAGTGTTCCGGTACACCTGCTATGGTGATCCCATCGCTTCGGAATTGTTGCCGTCGCTCGCGAGCTGCGCGAACCCGCCGACTCACTCCTCATCCTTCCTCGGTTGGAGCGACGCGATCGCGTTCTTCGCGAGCTCGACCTTCACGTTATCGGCGATCCGCAACGCAATAGTCTTATCGGCAACGCCTATCACGGTACCATAAATGCCGCCATTGGTGATAACCCTGTCACCTTTCTTCAGGTGGGAAACCATCTCCTGATGTTCTCGTTGCCTCCGCTGCTGTGGTCGTATGAGGAGGAACCAGAACACCACGAAGATAAGGATGAAAGGCATGAAGGTGATGAGCGGGTTGGTCTGACCTTGCCCCGCTTCGCCAGCCGCTGCGTACACGGTTTCAAATAGCACAACAACCTCCTTATCTATTGGAGCGCCCGGTGCCAGCATGTAACGCTAACCACAAGCGCTGTACCAGAGACCAATTCCTAGTGTCTATACTCAGATAAGAACCCTTTCTTGAAATCGCCAAAATCGCCCCGAACTATGCTGGCGCGAATTTTGGCGCATAATTCTAACATGAAATGGAGGTTGTGTAAAGTGTTGAGGCGAAGCGCCAATATCTCGCCGGCCTTGAACAGATGCCGCACATAGGCGCTCGTGTAGTGGCGGCACGTATAGCACCTGCACTGGTCGTCGATCGGCCGGAAGTCGCGTTCGTACCGCTTGTTCTCAATATTGGTTCTTCCCTGTCGAGTGAAAAGCGAACCGTTGCGCGCGTTTCGTGTCGGCATGACGCAGTCGAAGACGTCTATGCCTCGTTCGATTGCCTCGAATACGTCCTCGGGCGGCCCAACCCCCATCAGGTAGCGGGGCTTGTCGCGGGGTAACGCTCGCGCGGTATAGGTGCTGACCTCATAGACCTGCTCTTTAGGTTCGCCGACGCTGACCCCGCCGATGGCGTACCCATCGAATCCTATTGCAGCGATTTCCTCTACACACTGCAACCGCAAATCGCGATAGGCGCCGCCCTGGACAACACCGAACAGCGCCTGGCCCTCGCCCCGCTCAACCGACGCCGACCGCTTCGCCCAGTGGACGGTCCTTCTGACCGCCTGTTCCGCCACCTGCCTATCCGCGCCGTGAGGGAGACACTGGTCGAGTACAACGGCGATGTCCGAACCGAGCGCACGCTGAACCTCGATGGCGAGTTCGGGGGTGAAAAAGTGCCGCGAGCCGTCTATGTGCGACTGGAACCTGACGCCATCGTCGGTCACCTCGTTCAGTGTGGCGAGGCTGAACACCTGGAACCCGCCGCTGTCGGTGAGGATGGGACCGTCCCAATTCATGAACGCGTGGAGACCACCCGCCTGCGCGATGATATCGTACCCCGGCCGCAGGTACAGGTGATACGCGTTGCTCAGGATGATCTGGGCGCGCATCTCGCGGAGCTCATCTGACGAGACCGTTTTCACAGAGGCTTGCGTTCCAACCGGCATGAAGGCAGGCGTCTCGATCGTCCCATGTGCCGTGTGCATGACGCCAGCGCGCGCTCCGGAAGCTGGATCCTGTGCCACTGTTTCGAATTCCACGATCTCAAATCCCCCCACTCACAGTATCAACATCGCGTCCCCGTAACTGTAAAAGCGGAACTTCTCGGAAATCGCCTTCTTGTACGCATCAAAGATCAGGGTGCGGCTGCCGAACGCACAGACCAGCACCAGCAACGAGCTTCGGGGAAGGTGGAAGTTGGTGAGCAACGCGTCAACAGCGCGAAACTCAAATCCGGGCCGGATATACAGATCCGTCCAACCTTCCGCAGACTCGATGCCGTCAGCTCCCGCGCACGTCTCCAGTACCCGACACGTCGTGGTGCCGACCGCGACCGTTTTCCTTCGCGACTCCTTTGCTTGGTGTATCGTCCGGGCAGCTTCTGCACGCAGTCTGAAATATTCCCGGTCTACCCTGTGCTGGCGTATGTCGTCCATTACAATCGGGCGGAACGTTGCATAGCTGACGTGTAAGGTGACATACGCGAGTGAGATTCCACGCGTCACCAGCGTGTCGAGCATGTCGTGTGTGAAATGCAGACCCGCTGTCGGCGCGGCAACCGCCCCGGAAACCGCCGCGTATACTGTCTGGTACCGTTCCTTGTCCGTATTGTCGGGCTTCTCACGCTTGATGTAAGGCGGCAGCGGAATCTCTCCCAACTGGTTGATGACTTCGCGTCCGCTGACCTCCTCGAACCGGATGACCCTGGCGCCTGACGACAAAACATCCTCGACCGTCGCGCGCCACCGATCGCCAAAGCTGAGCCGTGCGCCCTTCTTGACACGTCTGCCGCGTTTCACGAGTGCCTCCCACGCTTCGTCATCTCGCTCGTGCAGGAGCACTACTTCCACCTCTGCGCCGGTCGCGAGGTCGGTATCGTCGCGCAGGACCTTTCGCGCTTGCAGCCGTGCCGGTATGACCTTCGTATCGTTGAGAACGACGCAATCCCCGGGGGCGAGAAACCCAGGCAGGTCGGCAAACCTGTGTGCCGTTATCTCCCCGGTATCTCTCCGCACGACCATGAGACGAGAATCCTCGCGTTTGGAGCACGGCCGTTGCGCGATCAGATTCTCCGGGAGTTCGTAATCGTAATCGCCAAGCGCGTACGAGATCTCGCACACCTGCCCTTCTCAACCTTTCCAATCTTCAACCAGAGCTCACAGGGTCTAACAAAAAGAAGGTGGGACGGGCCGTCGGAGATGCGCCGAGGCGTGCCCGTCATCCCATGGGCTCTCCACGGCGAGTGTGCCACAATATGCCCATGCCACGCCGATTGTGGTTCATTCTGTTAGAGACTCTCAGCCGAGTATGAGGAACTCCCGACCTGCGGATTCTCCCCGCCCGGACTACCGCATATACCGTTCTTTCTCGCTATAAATGCATCCGCAATACTGCTGCCGATACAGCGCCATTTCTTTCGCTATTCGGCGTCCCCTACTCCACCCCGGCCGGAAATCCTTGTAGTAGAACGCTATTCCAGCCTTCTCGCCAACTTCACGCCCTATCTCAGCGATAACGTCGTGTTTTTGATAGGGACTCACGAGCAATGTCGTGCTGAACCCATCGAACCCCTCCCGTTTCGCCACGAGTGCAACTTCTTCGAGCCGATAGCGGTAACAGATCGGGCAGCGTTCCTGTTCGTGGTTGACGATCAGGCGCAGGAACGGTTCCAGCTCATACCTGGGGTCGCCGACGAGCGGCACGTCTGCGAGCTCGCAGAATCTTCTCGCGGATTCCAGACGCTTCTGATGTTCCAGGTATGGATGGACATTCGGGTTGAAAAAGCAGCACGATGCGGCGGTTCCCTCTTCCTTGAGCATTTCCACGGGACCTGCCGCACACGGACCGCAGCATATGTGAAGGAGCACGTTCATTGCGCGCTGTCAGGTGCTGCGTCGGTACTTGACCACAGATCGCCCTGCTTGCTTGGAGGGAGCATTCCGAAATGTTTGTGGGCGAGCTCCGTCGCGACACGACCGCTCGGTGTCCGTTTTATATATCCCATCTGGATCAGGAAGGGTTCGTACACCTCCTCAATCGTGTCGGCCTCCTCGCCGACAGCGACCGCAAGACTGTTGACGCCGACCGGGCCGCCGGAGAATTTGTCCATAATCGTGCTTATGATAGCCTTGTCCATATGATCGAGACCTCGTTCGTCCACATCGAGCATTTTGAGGGCCTTGTCAGCAATAGCGGCATTGACCCGGCCGTCACCTTTCACCTGCGCATAATCCCGTATACGTCTGAGCAACCGGTTCGCTATCCGAGGCGTTCCCCGCGACCGATGTGCAATCTCGCAAGCGCCCTCTTCGTCTACCTCTACATCGAGGACTTTCGCTGAACGCTTCACGATGATCGTCAGTTCATCGACGCTATAGAACGAAAGCCTGCTCGTATCTCCGAACCGTGCACGTAACGGTGCCGTCAGGAGACCGGTCCGCGTCGTGGCTCCGATAAGCGTGAACGGCGCGAGGCTAAGCTTTATAGATCGAGCGGTCGGCCCTTTCCCGAGCATGATGTCCACACGGTAATCTTCCATCGCGCTGTACAACATTTCCTCGACCACGTGGTTGAGCCGATGCACCTCGTCGATGAACATGATATCGCTGGGTTCAAGCCCGGTGAGCAGCGCTGACAAATCTGCCTGTCTCTCGATGACGGGCCCGGAGGTGGCTCTGATATTCACGCCCATCTCCTTGGCGACGATGTAAGCCAGTGTCGTCTTGCCGAGACCCGGCGGGCCGCAGAAGAGCAGGTGGTCGAGAGGTTCGCCTCTCTGTTTCGCGGCCTCAATGGAGATACGCAGCTTCTCCTTCGTCGTTTCCTGGCCGGGAAAATCGTCGAGCCGTTCGGGCCGCAATCGCAGTTCATACTCCTGATCTTCCTCAATCGGCCTTGGATTGATTACCTTTTCTCGATCGTGCATGGGTTGATCCAATCGCGACGTTCCCTCTTTCTCAAACGAACTTGAGTGCGACCTTTAGCTGCTCCTCCACACTCGCACCGTCCGGCATCTCCGCCTGAGCTTTTCGGGCAGCGACTTTCGCCTGCGATGCCGTGCACCCCAGCGACATGAGCGCACGAACGACATCACTCTCGCGCAGCGGCACCTCTGTCTCCCCGAGAATACCCTCAATTTCCACATCCTCGCCGAGCTTGGCTTTCACCTCGAGAATGATACGCTGCGCTGTCTTCTTGCCGATACCGGTGATGTTTGAGAGCGCCGTCACGTCGTTCCCAAGAATGGCTTTGCGGAACTTCTGCGGCGTCAGGCCGGACAGCACGGCGAGCGCGACTTTCGGTCCCACGCCGGTGACCGAAAGGAGTAGCTTGAAAAGCTGTTTCTCCTCGAGCGTCAGGAAGCCGTATAGATCCATCCCGTCGTCGCGCACGTGCAGATGAGTGAAAAGTTTTACCGGCCCGTCGCCCTTGTCCGGCAGTTTCGAGTATGTCGAGAGCGGGACAGCAACGAGGTAGCCGACACCGTTCACGTCGATCTCAACACCCTCGTGCGTCTTCCGCTCCACCCTTCCTTTCAAATACGCGTACAATGCAGTATGACCTCGCCTCTAATCCTCCTCGATACGGGACGTGTGCAGCCGGCATATCGCCACGGCCAACGCGTCCGCTGCGTCGTCGGGTCGCGGTACCTCTTGCAGACCGAGCAGCACCTTCACCATCTGCTGCACCTGGCTCTTGTCCGCCTTGCCGTATCCCACCACGGCCTGTTTGACCTCCAGTGCGGAGAACTCGGCGATTTCCAACCCCATGCTCGCGGCGGCGAGCAAGCTCACACCTCGCGCCTGCCCTACCGCAAGTGCCATCGCGGGATTTTTGCTCACGAAAAGCTTCTCGATGGACGCTGCCTGCGGTTTATGCTCGCTCATTACCTCTTTGAGACCGTCGTGAATCTTCTCCAGTCTCGCTGCCACGGGAAGGTCCGAGCGCGTTCGTATCACCCCATACGCCACCGCTCGCAGCCGGTTGCCTTCCGATTCCACCACACCGTACCCGGTAATCGCCGTACCCGGGTCGATCCCGATAATCCTCATCTACTTGCTCGCCATCTCCGCAACGAGTTCGCTTGGGATGTCAAAATTCGCGTGGACCTCCTGCGTATCGTCGTGGTCCTCGAGCATCTCCACGAGCGTCAACGTCTGTTTGGCCTCTTTACCGGTGAGCTGGACAGTCGTCTTGGGGATCATGGTCAGATCGGCACTTTCGATCGCGACACCTTTAGCCTCGATCTGCTCCTTGACCGCCGCAAATTCCCTCGGATCGGTGTAAACCTCGTACGAATCCTCATCGTCCGCCGAGACATCGTCGGCACCTGCTTCGAGGGCGAGTTCTATTAAATCGTCCTCAGAAATCGAGTCCTTGGATACGACGATGAGCCCTTTCTTCTCGAACAGCCACGCCACAGAACCCGCTTCGGCCATCCTGCCGTTGTATTTGTCAATAATGTGGCGCAGTTCAGCGACCGTGCGGTTCTTGTTATCGGTGAGCACCGTCATGAGTATTCCCACACCCCCCGGACCGTAACATTCGTAACTTGCTTCCTCGTAGGTGACACCAGGCAATTCGCCGGTACCCTTCTTTATCGCTTTATCGATGTTGGCGGCCGGCATGTTGGCAGCTCTCGCTTTAGTGAGTGTGGTTCGCAGGCGAGAGTTAGCGCTCGGATCGCCGCCGCCGAGTTTCGCTGCAACGGATAGCTCCTTGGCCAGTTTCGAGAAGACCTTGCCCTTCTTCGCGTCAGTTGCAGCCTTCTTATGCTTGATCGAGCTCCACTTCGAATGACCCGACATATGGTCCCCTCCAGTTCACGAGCACCCTGCGATACGCAACGCACAACCGAAACAGTTCAACAGCCTATTCCGGGACACCACAAGCGTCTGGTCGCGCTTGCCCAGGGTGTCGCTTTCTTCTCGCTACTATAGCAGAGAAACATGTGCAGTTTCAACAAGAACGAGTCCAGTGCGAGGCGCCGTACAGGCAGATGCCGGTTGACACCGTGAGGACGGGAAACAACAGCACGACCTCACCACAAAGACACGAAGACACAAAGGTAAGGCATCCGTCTCGGTCCTGTTACACGTGCAGGAGATCGTGCAAGGAGGCAGAGGACAGCACTCTAACGAGAAACATTTTGCCGACGCTAAAAACGACGAGTGGTTCGCGTCGCTCAGAATGGCACCAGTTAGTCGGCAGTGGGATGGTGCTTAAGGACGCACTTTGTGTCTTCGTGCCTTCGTGGTGAAAAGTTAGCGAACAGCAGGATCGGTATCTCTGCTGTGAGGAGAGCGCCAAGCTTACCGCTCGAGCGGCACGTTCGACAGAGCGGGCCGGAACGGGAGCGACTCTTTCGGCGGTGTCCATCCGGGCACGAGCACCGGGATGTCCCTGTCCTGGTTCGGTTCGAGCTCGAGCTCAACCTGCACCTGGTCGCCGCGCGGCGTGCGGACGAGGATGGTGTGTTCCCCTGCCGAGACCGGATCGAATGTAAATTTCCCGTCGCTCATCGTCTCGAGAAAGAGATAATCGTCCAGCGCAACCATAGCTCCCTCGACCGGCCGGCGGACATCTTCGCCGAGCACCTGGCCGGTGACGCGTGCGGCAGCCTTTTTCGGGAACCCGTAGTGGCTCAGAATGCCGTTGTACACCGCGTACGCCTCGCGTCGTTGGAACGATTGTTTGGCGAGCAGGCTCTCGGCAGCCACTGAGAACGGTTCGAGCACGTGCACGGCTACGGCGGGACATGCCGTCTGGACGAGGGTGTACGCGACGCTGGGGAACGTCTGCGCATCCGCCTCCTCTCGCAAACCGGACACGAACCGCCCAATGTTGTGCGCCAGCCTCCTGCCCTGAATGCTCGTCGGGTAATGGGCGACATACGCAACATCGTGCAGCGGCACGGTTGTCAGGGTCTGCGCTTCGTCAAGAACCGCAAGCAGATTCTGGTTCTCCGCACCGTGACCGATCGTGACGTAGATCTGCGCGCCGAAACTGTTCACCCGCTCCACCCGTTCGAGCGGCGTAACCACGGTCTCCTCCGGACGCACAAGGAGCACGTCGGCACCTGCTGCGGTAAGCATGTCCGCGAGGTATCGAGCGGTAGCGAGGTTGACGAGCGACGCGCGCAATCCCGTCGGCCCGATCGCGCCGCCTGTCGCTCCGCCAAACTCGGCATCAACGGCTATCTTCGCGCCGTGAAGCACCCCTTCAGCAACCGGCACCATATCGAACATCCAATCGCCGATGTTCTCAGCGATGCTCATCTCTTCCGTCACCGGTATGTACCCGCTCCTTGCTACCTTCAGCGCGAGCGTCTTGGTCCTCACATCCGGCAGCAGAAACATCCCGTGCACGTTGGTCGCAACATACTTCTCAGGAGCGAACCGCGCGAACGCGCCCTGGATAGGCGACCGCGTATCGCCGCGCCTGACACGGCCGACGGCGACCACCGCATCCTTTTTCGTCTCGACGCCACAGAACCCTGTCAGATGGGTACACTCGGCGCGCATTGTCCATTTCCCTTCGTCTTCGGGCGGCACGAAATAGCAGGAAGCTTCCCCATCGACCGTTTCGCCGCTTTCCGGTCGGACCCAGCCGGCATTACCGGCGAAATCCACTCTGATTCCGTCAGCGACCGGCATCCAGAACCTGTCCATGACCGACGCGGTGAGCACCGCCCGCGCTTTCTTGTTCGGCGGCACGACTGCCGGATACACGGCGAGCGAGACCGCCGCCGCCGGTCGTGCTATTCGGAACATCTTCGTCGTAACCGCCGAGGAGTTGCCGGCAAGGTTTTTGAACTGGACTGCGACCTCGTGTTCGCCGTTGGGAAGCGGAGTGGGATGGAGGTACACGACGCGGTTTTTCTCCGGATCATACTCGTGAGCGACCGCGACGTTATCGAGCGCCATGCGTATGGAGGTAAAATCGACCGCACCGACCGTAGGCTTGAGTTCCGCCACGATAAGCGGTGCGGCAGCATCCATCGTCTCGTCCGACGGGCTCAGAAACGCAGCTTCGGGTACGCCGGAACTGAAGTAGCTGACCAACCCTCGAAATATCGCACTTGCTTGCATCCTGTGGGTACGGGCAAGCAGCAGCTTCATCGCATTCTCGGTGTTCGTCATATACGATGCCTCTATGAGGACGGCGGGCATATCGCTGAGACGGAGCACACGGTAGTTACCGGGCAGCAGGAGCTTCTGGCGCGATGCGCTCAGGTCGGCAAGCGCCATGCTGCGCAGGATGTGCCGTGCCACATCCATGGATTGGCCGGGGTCCACCATCTTGTAGTACACTTCCACATCGTTCCTCTGCGAGCCGGGAAAAATGTCGGCATTGTGGTGGACCGAGATGAACAGGTCGGCCTCGAGCTCGTTCGCGATCGCCGGTCGGGCCTCGAGATCTTCCCTGAGCGTCGGGTTCTCTTTCTTTCCGACGGTTGAGTCCGTCGAGCGTGTGAGGATAACCTCGGCACCTGCATCCTCCAGAAGCTCTTGCAGGTGGAAAACCGTGCTGAGGTTGACGTCCGCTTCGCGCAGACGGTTGAACGCGACGGCTCCCGCGAACTTGCCGCCGTGGCCGGGGTCTATGACGATCTTCTTACCGTGAAGCGCAGCAATATCGAGCGATTCGTACCGCGGCAACTGTGGCCCTTCGCGAACGGGCGGTCGCTCGATGCGTGGTGCGCGAGCGCAGCCTGTGAGCAACAGCGCGAAACAACAGTAGACGAAAGCGTTCTTACACAAGAGTTTTGTATCCAGTTCCATCATATCGCACCATAATCTAACGTTGTTTATCCTCAATTTCAAGTGAATCACGAGCAAACTTCCTCTTGACCTCTGCCAAAAACAGTAGGACGGGCGTTTCGCTCGCCGGCTGATGGGCGAGATGCCCATGCCACACTAATTAGGCTCCGTTTTGACCCAGCCACCTACCAGTCTGGCTAATTCTGCTGCGTGAGTCTCAGCCGTGGGTCGAGCTGATCTCTGAACGCATCACCGATGGTGTTAAAGCTCAGTATCAAGAGCGCGATTACCGCGCCCGGAAATACCGTCATCCAGGGAGCCGCCCGCATGAAATCTCGTCCAAGATTCACCATGGAACCGAGGCTCGGCGTCGGCGGCCGCAAACCCAGACCAAGGAAGCTGAGCGCAGATTCGCCGAGGATAAACGCGCCGAAGCGCAGGCTCGCCGCTACGATAACGAGCGGGAGACAGTTCGGGAGTACATGCATGAACAGCACGCGGCTTCGTGAACATCCCCCCGCGACTGCTGCACGAACGTAATCCGTCTCGGCTATGGAGATTGCCAGGCCGCGTACGAGACGCGCGAAACTCGCCCAACCGACGAACGCAAGAGCGAGCAGCACCGTGTACGGTCCCGGTCCCATCACAACGGTGATACCGATAGCCAGCAGGAGGCTCGGGAACGCCAACGTGAGGTCGGTCACGCTGGTCAATGTCAGATCCAGCCTCCCTCGCACGTACCCAGCAGCCATACCGAGCGCCGTCCCGATGAACACCGCAATGCACGTGGCCGCACCGGCGATAGCGAGCGAGGTCCGTGCACCGTATATCACGCGCGTGAGTATGTCGCGACCCAGCTCGTCCGTCCCGAAAGGATGCCGCAAGGACGGTGCGCTTCGGGCGCTCTCAAGGTCGCACCTGAGAGGATGATACGGCGTCACCCACGGCGCCGCGACTGACACGACGCAGCAGACGAGCACGACCAACAACGAGATGGCGGCTGCGCGGTTTCGTCTCAGACCGTGCCACAGTTCCGCAAACCTGCTCATCGTCTGGCACTCCCGACACGCGGGTCTATAAACGCGTACGACACGTCAACGATAAGGTTCACGACGATAAAGGCGGCCGCACCGACGAGCACCGTGCCCAGAATCACGGGATAATCCCGTTTCATTATCGCCTCCATCGCGAACCGGCCGATACCGTTCCAGCCGAATATCGTCTCGGTCAGAACCGATCCGTTCAGGTAACTTCCGAAATCGAGACCGGCGAGTGTGACCACCGGAATGAGCGCGTTTCGTGCAGCGTGCCGCATCGTGACACCCCATTCCGCAAGCCCTTTCGCCCGCGCGGTTCTCAGATAATCCAGCGTCATGACTTCGAGCATGCTCGACCGCGTAATTCTCGCGAGGTATGCCGCGGACCGCGTCCCGAGCGATAACGCCGGCAGCACGAGAAAGACCGGCAGCCCGCCGCCCATACCGGACGCGGGTAGCCAGCCGAGCGCGTACGAGAAGAGCATCACGAGCAGCAGCGCGAGCCAAAATACCGGTGTGGCGATTCCGAGCGAAGCGGTCAAGCTGCACAGCCTATCGAGGAACGTGTCGCGCCATACGGCAGCCACCATGCCGAGCGTCAGACCGACGAGTATCGCTATGATGACCGCCGCAGCGGCAAGCCTCAACGTGTTGGGAAACTTCTCCGCGATAGATTGCGCCACCGGCCGGTTGGTGTAATGCGACCGACCGAGCTCGCCACGGCAGAGCAGCCCCATGTATCGGACGTACTGGACTGCAAGCGGTTTGTCCAGGCCGAGGTTCCTACGCATCTGCGAGATAACCGCCGGGTCGGCTCGCTCGCCGACCATCCCGATGACGGGATCGCCCGGGATGCTTTTCATGAGCAAGAACGTGACAAGCGTGACGCCCCACAGCGTGGGGATTGCAAGCAGGAGCCGTTTGACGATATACGATTTCATTCGCTCTTCTTCAGGATTTCAGAAAAATGTCAGTCCCTTTATCGGCGCTGTATATGGGAAACAACCGGAACCCGCCCACACGCGGTTGGCGGATGAAGAACTCCCTCCTGTGCCACAAAAACACCCACGGCGCCTGGTCGACTATCATCTTCTCTATTTCGCGATACTTGTTAGCTCGCAATCCATCGTCGAGGATAGTGCGCGCTTGTTCTATAGCGCGATCAACCTCGTCAGAGGCGAACCGCACGCGGTTGCCTGCCGCGCCCCAGTTCGAGGAGTGAAATGTCGGGAACAGGAAGTTCTCCGCTTCAGGATAATCAGCCCACCACGATAAGTAGAACATCGGCGCCTCGCCCGACGCAACGGCATTCTTAAACGCGCTCCACTCCAGGGGTACCAGTTCCACCCTTACGCCGACATCGCGCAAGAACGACTGTATCGCCTCGCAGACGCTCAGTTCCTCGCGACCGGTGTTCAGCATGAGTTCAGTCCGGAAGCCGTTCTGAAGGCCAGCGTCGTTCAACAGAGCGGTTGCCGCCTTCACATCGTACTCGTATCCCTCCGTCAGAGGGGGCGCTTTGACAACCCCCGGTGGTATGGGACCCGTCGCAGGCTCCACCCGTCCCTCAAGCACCATCGTAGCTATCTTCCCCTTATTTATTGCGTGGCTTACGGCTTTTCTCACGCGCTGATCGTCGAAAGGATCCTTCTGGCAGTTGAAACCGAGATAGTACGTGTTCAGTCCCATCCTGCTGGTTACCAGCGGTGCCCAACGCTCGCTTCGGACGTAGTGTGTTACCTCAGCGGCCGGTATTTCGAGGACGTCCAGGTTCTCGTTTTCAAACTCCACAACGGCAGTAAGGTCTTCAGGGATTATTTCGTATTCGATACACCTCACACGCGGAGTACCGCCGTAATAACTTGAATTGGCCTCCAACGTCAGCCTCACGTCCTGTTCCCAGTTCGCAAGACGGAACGGGCCGGTGCCTGCGGGATGGAACCCGAAATCTGCGCCCCACTTTTGCACCTCGTCCTCGGGAACGACCACCGCGTTCGGCATCGTGAGCAGATAGGGGAACGGTGCGAACGGCGAGTCGAGAGTGACGGTAAGCGTATGCTGATCGGTTGGCGCTATGCCCGCCACCGAATCCGTCTTATCTTCTGCGAAGTCTTTCGCTCCGGAAACATGATCGAGGATCCATCCGCGCGGTGAACCCACCGTCGGTGACAGGAGCCGCTCGAAAGAGAACGCAACGTCCCGTGCGGTAACCTCGCGCCCGTTATGGAACCGGACGCCGGGCCGCAGCCTGAATGTATACGTCCGTCCGTCGGATGAGACCTGCCAGTCTGTCGCGATGTCCGGCACCAGCTGGCCTTCTTCGTCCAGTTTGACCAGGCCGTTAAACAGCTTGGCAGCGATCCTGCCGCCTGACACGTCCACGATGAACGCTGGATCGAGCGTCGTCGGACTTCCTGCGAGTCGAAGCCGGAGCGTATCCGGTGGTACGGCCCGTTTTGCGCACCCGCACAGAATCGCGGCGACTGCTGTCGGAAGAACGATCTTCCAAACGCAGTTCACCCTGAACGTTGACGTGCCCACGACGATGCTGCCTCCACAAACGCTACAATTAGCGGGTCAGGCTGTCGCTCGTGCCGTTCCGGATGCCACTGGACGCCGAGACAAAACGCGCCTTCCCGTTCGACAGCTTCAATAATCTCGCCTCGAGCGCACCGTGCGCTCACGACCAAGCCGGTTCCAACTTTCTTGACCGCTTGGTGGTGTGAGCTCCTCACCCTGATGCGTTGAGAGCCGACAATTCTCTCGAGGAACGTGCCCGACTCGATCGCCACGTCGTGTTCAATGTAATCCCTGCCCGATTCTCGATGGAGCGGCACGATCTCAGGTCCCATGTCTTGATAAAGCGTCCCGCCTTCAACGACGTTAAGTATCTGCATACCGTAACATATCGCCAGAACCGGCATGCCGGACTTCTTAGCGAGTTTGATGCACGCCGCGTCGCGATCCACCCGCTCTTGCATCTCTAGCTCCACTGCGCTGTCGGGTTCCTCCCCGTACATTCTCGGATCGATATCGCGGCCTCCGGTGATCAACAGCCCGTCCACGTCGCTCATCGCTTTGGTCAGCGCCTCGCTGTCCGTGGAAAGCGGCAGCGTATGCGGTTCGCCGCCGGCCTTCTCGATTGCCTCGACGTACATGCGTAATTTGCGTCGCCTGATCTCGCTATCCGGGACGCCTGCTGCAAGCGCAATGACCGGCTTACGCACCGCCTTCTCGTTTCTATTCCGCTCCACGCAACACCCTCCCGGCACACTCGCCGGTAGCAGCACCTGCATCGACAGCTATCGTGCCATTGACGATTACGTACTCGATGCCGACCGGATACTGGTGCGGTTCCTGGTAGGTTGCAAGGTCGAGGATGCTTTCCGGATCGAAAACGACGATATCGGCGAACCATCCATCTCGCAGGAGTCCTCGCTTGGAGAGGTGAAATCTTTCTGCCGGCATACCGGTCATCTTGTGTATCGCCGCCGGTAACGATAGATTACCATTGCTCACAAGCCGACCGAGAACGCGCGGGAACGTACCGTACGCCCGAGGGTGCGTGTACCGCTGGCCGGGTTTAGCACGCACCGACCACGCATCTGAGCCTATCATCACGTACGGTTTTTTGAGAACGCGCCGCATGTTCTCCTCGCTCATCGAGAACGTGATCGCGCCTGCACCAAGATCCGTCTCTGCCAGCAGGTCGATGACGACGGATGTAGGTTCGGCGCGTCGGAGCTCGGCGACCTCCGCAACCATCAATCCTTCGATGTCATCCCCTACCCTATCCTTCACAGACACGACCATGATCCTGCGCCATCGGTCGTTGGTTCCGTACGTTTTCCGCAGTTCCGATTCGATCCGCTCACGTTCGGTCGCGCTTGCGAGCCGTTTCAGTATAGATTCCCTGCCGCCTGCCTGTGCCCAGTCCGGCAACACCGCCGCGAGCCAGGTGGCGCCAGCGGTGTACGGGTACCGGTCGCACGTCACCTGAATACCTTCATCTCTGGCTCGCTCTATCTCCTCGAACACGCGGTCGAGTTTCGGCCAGTTCGGTTGGCCGCTGACTTTCAGGTGCGATATCTGGACCGGGACTTCAGCACGTCGTCCTATCTCGATCGCTTCGCCGACCGCTTCGAGCACTCCGTCTCCCTCACTCCGGATGTGGCTTGCGTAAATACCGTCCGCTCTTTTCAGCGCCCGGGCGCACTCGACAAGCTCGGCGGTGTCGGCATACATCCCCGGCGGGTAGATCAAGCCGGTACAGAAACCGATGGCACCTTCCTTCATACACTGCTTTACAAGAGCGCGCATACCACGAAGTCCTTTGCGCGTTGCAGCACCTTCATCTGAACCAATCGCCAGCAACCGTATATTCCCGTGACCCACGTGCGATGCGATGTTGGTCACGGTACCCTGGTTTTCAATGAGGTCGAAATAGTCGCGGAACGTGTGCCACGACGGTTTCTTCAGGAGTTCGTCGCGGAAATCCGCCATGAACCCGCTCAAAATTTCCTCGTGGAACGGTGCGGCGGAAGTACCGCAGTTACCGACTATCTCGGTGGTGACGCCCTGGCGTAACTTACTGTCCGCCAGCGGGTCGGCGATGATGCTCAGGTCGGAATGGGAGTGGCAGTCGATGAAACCCGGCGCGACAGCCATACCGGTGGCGTCTATAACATGCTCAGCCCGGTCGGCGTCAAAATGCCCGATAGCCTCAATGGTATCCCCGGCGACGGCGATATCGACCTTCTGACCCTCACCACCGGCACCGTCATACAGAATCCCACCCTTGACCAGAATATCGAACACACAGACCTCCTTCCACTTACATTATATCACGCTTGCACTAGATTCTCACAGAGTGTCCGAGGGATGAGGCTCCTGCCGAGCCGGATTTCTCTCGTCGGTAGGGCGGGCGTCTCGCCCGTCAATGTAGGGGAGTCCCTCGTGGGCTCCCGTTCGTCGTTGAGGAATGACGGGAGGGTACAAGACCCTCCCCTACGTTGTCTCGGAATGTTCTACTTCGGAAGAAACGTTGCATGTCACGCTAAACAGACAAGGGGCAGCAGCCCCTTGTCTTGACGCGGGAGGGTACGTAGGGGCAGACCTAGGTGTCTGCCCTTCGACCACGGGCGAACACATGGGTACGCCCCTACGTCACGTGCCGTGCGCCTTTCAGCAACCCGCCGATATCGACGATTCCCACGCCTGGGCCGGTCGGAACCGTCATGGCGCCGTTCCTGACCCGCAAAGGCGGGCTGAACCAGTCCGCGTACCTCTCGACGCCGCGCTTGTACTCCTGGTAGGCGCCGATGTCAGGTGTGCAGGAGGCGAAGTGCAGCATGTACACGAACCCAAACCCGCCGGAGATGTGCACCGTGGTAGGCATTCCCGCGACCGCGGCCATGCGAGCCACACGTGTCGAACTGATCAACCCGCCGTAGTAGTGCAAATCCGGCTGGACGATGTCCACACCTCGGTTGTGGATCATCCAGCGGAATCGGCGTTCGCTGAACTCCTGTTCTCCACCGGCAACCGGTATCGTCAACGCGTCGGCCACCCGCTTGGTATCTTCCAGATGGTCGAACGGACAGGGCTCCTCGAAGTAGACGGCGTTTACGTCCTCGAGCATTCTTCCCACCTCGATTGCCCGGGGCGGATCGTAGGAACTGTTGGAATCGGCGTGCAGATCAATTGTGTCACCCAACGTTTTCCGCGCGAGCGGGATCAGTTTTTCCGTGCGGCCGGGTATCGAGTCGGCATTTCTGCTCATCCTTCCTCCCACCCGGAACTTCACCGCTCGGGCACCGGTTGACTCGACCAGACGAAGCAGGTACGCCACTTCTTGCTCGGGCGTCGTGTCGCGTCGGCCGCTGGCGATGTAGTAGGCCACCTCTCGTCGAACGATACCTCCCAGCAACTCGCCTATGGATTTCCCGGCGATTCGTCCCAGCATGTCGAGCAGAGCAAACTCCACCCACGCCACCGGACACCACAACGCCAGACCCTGCAGCTTGTAGTTGCTCTGGTACCTGTATACTTCAAACAGATGCGATTCCAACTCCCGTGCATCTTTGCCTATGAAATAAGGGATGACAAGTCGATTGAGTATCGGGTAGAGGTAGACGGCACGGGAGTTCGCGAGCGAGATACCTTCCGCACCTTCCTTCGACCTCACGTGGACAAAGTACTCTCCTCGATTGCGCAGCAGCCTGATCGACTCGATCGTCACCGGCGAATCGAGCCCCTCGAGATTGAGCACAGGCGCACGAGCCGCCTTGTCGAGGGCTTCGACCGAGATCTGAGGCTTGTCGATGTCGGAAGAGTACCCACGGGCGGATGGCAGCATCCCTGCACCCGCCGCTGCCGCAAGAAATCCACGCCGGTGCAGTTTCATGTTGGATCTCCTGCGAATACGCCCCGTCACGCCGAGGGGTCAAGGCTCCTTAACAACGCGAACGATGCGAGGCGGCGAGGGCCGGGGTGCGTCTTCAGCCCAGCGCTCCGCTTCGAGCGACTCCATTTCGTCGATTATTGACTCTGTGGCGGTCGTGCGTAACGCGCGCAAGGAGCGCGCGTAGAGCAGCGACAGTACACCGCACACAAGAGCCACGGCGGAACCGGCACAAAAGATTAAGAGCACCTGTTGCGTCAGCTCTTTCCGTAGCCCGAGCGCGGACAGGAGGGCCGATGCGCATAGGCCGAGAAGCCAGAAACCCAGAGCCTCGTAGAACCGACCTGGCGGCGCCGCGGCCTTAATGTGTCTCTTCAGCTGCTGGTAATCTACGTCTCGAATGATGACTGCCGGCTCTTCGGTCGGTACGCGACAAGACAGCTTACTGCTTATCGTGATGGTCTGCCTTTGCTCCGGCATCTTTCTCCTCGGTCGGTTCGCGGGGCACGAGGCCCATCGTTATGGCACTGAAAAAGTGCGCCTTACCGCAGTGATTGCACGTCAGCGCTATGACGGGAAACACCGGGACGCCGTGGATAACACCGCCCGGGTCAAAACCACTCAGCTCAAAAATCTGATTCGCCAGGGTCCAGTCACGCTTCCCGCACGCTGGGCACTCGCGGGGCTCCGGCCACAGGTCATCTAGCTTTTGGATCACCTGAGCTGCCTGCTCATCATCGAGAAACATATGCGTGGTCCTTATTCTCGCGCCGCCTCCGCGCGTCATTCTTGCCGGTATTATACGCCCGCGACCGTCGGCCCCGCAAGCAAAAAGCGGTACCCGATCGTACTCACATCGCCTGCCACATTTCGAGGAGCGACCTGTCAGCGTCAAGCTCTTGCCGGTGAATGTCTGCTTCGGTGCGGTACCAGAACTTTTTGCCGTCGCTGGTTATAGTCACCCCACCGTCAAGGTCTGTCCTGAACACGCGGCAGTTCGCGGCCCGGTGCCGTTCGAGGGCCTCCGGGCTCGGGTGACCGTGAGAGTTTCTGAGTCCAACCTGGACGACGGCTACCTGCGGTTTCACTGCTGCGAGGAATTCGGTCGAACTTGATCCCCGCGAGCCGTGATGGGGTACCTTGAGCACCTCCGACTCGATATCGTCGTAGTTCTCGCACAGCTCCCGTTCGATGTTACCGCTGATATCGCCGGTGAACAGGAAGTCTATCGTACCGTACTTCAACTGGAGCACGAGCGACCGCTCGTTCACGTCCATATATCCGCGCGCTTCGGGTCTTCGTGGCGGATGCAGCGTGCGTATCGTTACCTTGTCACCGGCCACAATCCGTGACCCTCTCGCTAACGGCTCAATGGGTATGTTCCGTTTCTCCGCTATCTCCACAAGTTGCTCGTATGTCTCTTTCTGGCTTCTCTCGCCGTTCGTAAGGATTCTCAGGACCGGGTAATGCTCGAGGACATAGGGCAATCCGCCCATATGGTCGTCCTCCGGGTGTGTCAGCAATACCGCTTCGAGCCTTCGGACGCCTCTCTGCCGCAGGAACGGCACGATGATGTGCTCGCCGGTGTCGCGACGACCGTAACTCGGGCCAGCATCGATCAGCAGCGCACCATCGTCCGGCAGTTGGACGAATATGCAGTCACCCTGGCCGACGTCGAGGAATACCACCTCAAGTTCCGGCGAAACTATGACGAACGCGTACGCACCGATACCGATCACGAAAAGACAGGCTACGACGGCGGCCAGCGCAGGCTTACGGAGTCGGATATGTCTGTGGAAAAGTATCAGCACCATCGCGGCGTAGAAACATATCAACGAGATAGTAGATGGCGCACGGACACGAAAATGGCCGCCCGGTACCGAAGAGAAAAAGTCGGCCAGCCGGAATATGAACTCGATCAGAAAACGGTTTGTCGCGTTGAACAATCGTGCGACGGGCACCGAGAAGAATCCGCTCAAGGAAGCGAGCGCGGTCAGTCCCAGCATCGGTCCTATCAGCGGGATGACCACCATATTGGCTGCCAGTGCGATGGGCGCGAACAGGTTGAAGAACTGCGCGGTGACAGGCACCATGAATAGTGTCAGCGCCAGTATGTGGCTAAAGCTCCGCAGAACCGCCAACGGGAAACGCCGCACGCTCGACATCAGGAGGAACGAGGCGTGAGCAGGAGTGAGCACGGTGAGTCGTCGTTTTTTCCATCGTGCGATCAGCTGCAGGAAGAACTCCTCGACCATCGGCGCGAAAAGAATGATCGCGGTGGCGGCGAGGAAGCTCAGTTGAAAGCTCGCGGAGAATAGTAATGCAGGGTCCCACAGCAGCATCAAAAAGCCTGCCAGACAGAGTGTGCTGAGCCGATCGGGTTCCCGCCTGAAGAGGCCAGCGGCGAGGATTGTTACCGCCATGATTGCCGCGCGCACGACGGGCGGGCGCGCTGCGGAAATGAGGGCGTAGAACACAATGAATGCGATAGCAACGATAATCCGTCGCTTGCGCACGGGCGCGGAGATACCGAGTATGATGGTGACCATCGAGTACACGATGAACACGTGGAGCCCGCTGACGACCGTAAGATGGTAAATGCCGCTCTCGACGAACGTTTGCTTCACATCGCCACGGAGCATGCTCCGTTCGCCGAGCCATACAGCGCTGAGAAAATCGGCATGTTTCTCAGGCAGAGTGCGGCGAAACGTATCGTGCATCTTTCTCCGCGCACGCTCGACGAGCAGCACGTTGAGCGGCGGTTTTCTGGACCCCACCTTCTCGACCGATCCCCAGTGGTATACGCTGAGTGTGCTACAGATGCCTTTCCTCTGCAGTATGTCGCGATAGTGTGTGAGTCCGGGATTGAGATGACCGGGAAACGGGGTCGCTTGCGCCGTGCACACGACAACGTCACCGAGCCGCAGGTCGATATCCGGCGACTGCCAGTGGACCTGCGCTTTACCGCTGATGGGTCGAGACGCCGGTTCCTTCCCGATCCGGTGGGCATCTATGACAAATGATATCCAGCCTATACCGTCGTGATACAGAGATGTTTCGACGACGGTTCCTTTTACCGATACCGTTTCCCGATAACGCCCGCGCAGCTCGCGGCTGAGCGCGTCGTCCGTCACCACCGGACGTCTGGCACTGTAACACAATCCGCCTGCCAGGCATATCCCGAGCAACAGAGAGGAACTGACGGCACGCTGCCATCCACGACGGTACGACACGATCGATAGGACCAAGGCAAGGGTCGCAAGAATCAGCAAGATGGGGATGGGAATAGGAAATCGGGCCGCCAGCGCTATGCCGACCGCGTAACTACCGGCTACCCATAACAGCGGGCGGTTCATCGTGTGTGAGCCCTGTCAAAGTTCGAGAACCGCTCGAAAACGTCGAGCTGTCAGCCGGCCGTCGGTGTATAGATAACCGCGAGTATCTTCGCCGACGTGCCGACACACTCGACACGGTGCGGGATCGAGGAATCGTAATATATGCTGTCGCCCGGCTCCAGGACGTCCGTATGGTCGCCGAGCGTGACCTTCACCTCGCCTTCGAGAACGTGCAGGAACTCCTCGCCGTCATGGGTTCTGCCGGCCGGATCCGGCACGGTCGGCGGTTCCAGCGTGACTATGAACGGTTCCATGTGCCGGTTCTTCTTGTCGTAGGCGAGCGATTCGTACGAGTAGCCGTACTTCACCCCTTCCTTCGACGCGAAACGGAATGTCTCTTTTCCCTGGTCGCTCCGCGTGACGCAGAACGGAGCCGTTCCCTCATGTCCGAGCAGCGTGCCGAGGTCAACCTCGAGCGCTCGTGAGAGTATTGTCAAGGCTCCAAGCGACGGTGAAATAAGGTGGTTCTCGATCTGCGAGAGAAGAGCCGTAGAAAAACCGGATTTGCCCGCCAGATCGAAAAGAGACAACCCCTTTTCTTCCCGGATGCGTTTGATACTCGCCCCGACTTTGGGTTCACCGCCTCGTTCGTTCTCGTCCATCGCGCTCTCTCTCAACAAAGGGAAGAAAATTTGTCAGACACGTTGACGGTGCTCGTCCTCTCCCTGAAACGGAAAATGCGCTTCTACTTAGACCACGATATTGACTAACCGGCCGGGCACCACGACAACGTTGCGCACCCTTTTGCCTTCAGTATACTTTTTCACCCGCTCGTTCTCAAGCGCAAGCTGCCGCAGCTCGTCCTGCGGTGTCTCCGCGGGTGCTGTGAACCTGGTTCTGACCTTACCGTTGATCTGCACGACGATAACGGACTCTTCGGAAACAACGGCTTTCGGGTCGTATTGCGGCCACGCCTCCCTCAGAGTACTGTCGGAATGTCCCAGACGGCGCCACAATTCCTCGCATATGTGCGGGCTGAACGGCGATAGCAGCACCACCAATGTCGATGCGGTCTGGTTGAGCACTGCTGGTGCTACTCCGTCGGCTGCCGCTGCGGTCAGTGTATTGAGCAGCTCCATCAACGCAGCTATGGCGGTGTTGAAATGAAACCCGTCCTCGATATCTTCAGTGACCCTCTTTATGGTCCTCTGCGCCGCACGGTAGAGCTCACGTTCTTGCTCGTTCATATCCTCGAACGCGATGTCTTTCGCGCTTCTGGAACGGGCGCTTATATCCGTGACCGTCCGCCATAAACGATTGAGGAATCGGTAGCACCCTTCCACCGCCCTGTCGTTCCATTCGGCGTCCTTTTCCGGCGGCCCGACGAACAGCGTGTACAACCGCACCGTATCGGTCCCGTACCGCTCGATCAGCGGGTCCGGCGCTACCACATTGCCCTTGGACTTGGACATCTTTGCACCGTCCTTGCAGATCATGCCCTGCGTGAACAACCGCTCGAACGGCTCGTCAAAGTCCACCAGACCTATATCCCGCAGCACCTTGGTGAAGAACCGCGAATACAACAGGTGCAGTATCGCGTGTTCCACACCGCCCACATACTGATCGACGGGCAACCAGGTGTTGACCAGGTCGCTGTCGAAAGGCTGCGTGTCGTCTTTTGGAGACAGGTACCGGAAGTAGTACCAGCTCGAATCGACGAACGTGTCCATCGTGTCGGTCTCACGTCGCGCGGGCTTGCCACATGTGGGGCACGTGGTGTTTACAAATTCCGTGCATCGCGCAAGAGGCGACTCGCCGGTCAACCTGAAATCGACGTTTTCCGGCAGGAGCACGGGGAGTTTGCTCTCTGGCACGGGCACCGTCCCGCAGTCCCGGCAGTAAA
>Ga0180433_10001936_pt1 | contig 33510 bp, 28 predicted proteins | sample SS_ome_8_FD_132980 | JGI IMG/M metagenome (GOLD analysis project Ga0180433, IMG submission 132980) | Hypersaline lake sediment archaeal communities from the Salton Sea, California, USA - SS_1_D_1 metaG | ecosystem: Environmental > Aquatic > Non-marine Saline and Alkaline > Hypersaline >...
ACCATATAGGCAAGCCGATCTCACGGCATCTGCTTTGTTACAGGGTACTCGCGGTGAAGGACCACAGCTTCGCACCCTGTGCCTCGCATCTGCAGCAACCTCGGCTTGTGAATAATCCAGGTGAATAAGCCAGGTTAGACATTCCTCTAAATTCTTCTTTCTGGAAGATGTCTGATCCAAATATCCACCAAATATGGTTTTATTTTGGTTTCTTTTTTCTATGAATGAAGTAAGATTGACATGTTTTTTCAATAAGGATAAGATTTTCATGAAAAGGAAGGAGTCACCAGACAAAGCAGGATTAAAAATTGGTGATGCTATAATAAACATAATCAATAATCTTCAGAAGGAATGTGAGATACGTAGAGGAGGATAGAAACCATGAAAACAATATATCTGATACTAGTTTTTCTCATTACCTGCAGTGTTCATTGTGATTTTGTTGACATAAAGACCACATCAGCGAATTGTGTCCTGGTGGGAGAAATATCCATGCAGGAGAATGATTCTAGAAACGCAAAATTTCTCGGAAAAGTAAAAAATGTGGGTGAAGCAAAAGCATTATGGGTAAAGATTACCTTTACTATAAAAGATTCGGAAGGGAGTACTCTTGATTATGATTTTGCTTTTTCAGATCCTACAGATTTAAATCCTGGCCAAACCGGTAGCTTTGAATGCGATTCAGATGCCCCTTATTCTCAAGTTTCCCCCTATGATTATGAAACAACATGGAGTGAAGAGGATTAAACATTTTCTATAAATTTTTTCGAGTTAAAACAATAGATTCTTACATTGAGGACCATGAGGTCTTCTTATTTCCCATGTTAAGAATTTCCGCCCTAATTTGTCTTTTTTGTTGGATAATCAGCTGTGTAGCCAATCCGGTTACCGGCGAAAAGGAGCTGATGCTATTTTCCGAAGACAGAGAAATCGCCATAGGTAAGGAAACCGATCAGCAAATTCGACAGCAGTATGGTCTTTACCAGGATGAAGAGTTAACGGCTTATGTACGCAGAATAGGAATGACCATGATTCCACACACTCACAGACCACAGCTTGAATATCACTTTTCTATCCTGGACACTCCCGTAGCCAATGCTTTTGCTGTACCCGGGGGCTATATTTATGTGACTCGGGGATTGCTGGCGATGATGAATTCAGAAGCAGAACTTGCTACTGTGGTGGGCCATGAACTGGGTCATGTCAATGCACGCCACAGCATACGGAAGATGAGCCAGCTGATGCTGATTCAGGGAGGCCTGGCTGTGGGAAGCGCGCTCAGCGAAACCGTGGCTGATCTTTCCGGACTGGCGTCAATTGGAATTCAACTGCTTTTTTTAAAGTTCAGCCGGAATGATGAACGACAGGCGGATCAGTTGGGAGTCGAATATTCCCGGTCCGGAAACTACAATCCAGCTGAAATGATTAATTTTTTTCAAACCCTGAAAGCAATAGGTGACTTATCCAATGGACAGAGCCTTCCAGGTTTTCTCTCCACTCATCCCCTGTACAGCAAACGGGTTGAAAACACTCAGGATATGATATTGGCCTCAGATTCCAGCCGGGAAGTCAAAAAAGATTTTTATCTCAAGAAAATCCAAGGTTTGGTTTTTGGGCCTGACCCCAGACAAGGGTATATAGAGCACGGAGTTTTTTATCATCCTGAAATGCGCTTTTCATTCAGATTTCCCGAGGAATGGGCTGTCCAAAATACACCCGCTCAAGTGAGCCTGGTTTCCCAGGATAAAAACGCAGCTGTGATTTTACAGGCTGAAGAAAGTTCTTCCGGACTTCAGGAATATGCGGATAAAAAGACCTCAAATTTGTCTGGCCGGCAGCTTCTAGATCAAAACAGCTTAACCATCAATGGGCTTTCATCACTGCAGCGGATTTACCGTATTGATCAGGAAGAAGAGCAGGACCTTAATGCACAGATAACTTTTATTCAAAAAGGTTCTTTCATATACTCGTTTACATCGGTCAGCACTGCGGAAGATTTTAACTTATATGCTTCCCAGTTTCAGTCCATTACTTTGTCTTTTTCACCACTCGATGATCCCAGATATTTGAGTCGTTCTCCTAAACGGATCAAGCTGGTCCAATCCTCGGGCCAGGAAAGTCTGGAAGCTATTTTTAGCCGTGCTCAAATGGATAAAGAACTCTGGCCAAAGTTTGCCATTATGAATGGTATGCAGGAAGGACAAATACCTGAAAAGGGGCGATTGATCAAGGTGCTGCGTTAAAACCAGTTGTATGGATCATTTGCCCTTTTATTTGATGAATAGGAGGAAAGACATATGAAAAAAAGGACAATGATTAGCGTTATTTTGATTTTTGTATTAACCACCTTAGGCATTCAAGCCCAGGAAAAACGACCCATGACTGTGGATGATGCGTTGAACATGATTCGGTTAGGAAATCCTCTCATCTCTCCGGACGGAAAATGGGTGTTGTTCTCTCAGTCTGAACTGGATTGGGATGAAAACAAACGTCAGACCAAATATTATATGGTATCTTCACAAGGCGGGGAACCATTTCAGTATATTGGAAAAGAGGGAGGAAGCGCTTTCCAGTTTTCCCCTGATGGCCGTTTCTTGACTTTTCGGCGAAAAAAGGATGAGAACCAACAGATATTTTTGATGAGGACTTCAGGAGGAGAAGCCACCCCGCTGACAGAACATAAAAACAGCATTGGAAACTATAAATGGGGACCCCAATCAAAAAAAATTTATTTTGTGGCAGAAGAATCCTTGAGCAAGGAAGAAAAAAAAGAACAGGAAGCCGGGTATGACTCCATTTTCGTGGATGAAGGTCCCAATGGACAAACCCGGGATAACTGGGAAAACTTTTGGGTTTTTGATGTGGAAACCAGGAAGGAAACCCGGTTGACTGAAGAAGATTTTATGTTGGGGGATTTTGACGTCTCTCCCGACAATAAGCATATTGTATTTACTGCCAGGTATTCCAATCGTCGCAACGACAGATATAAAGATGAGATTTACCTTTTTGACATGGAATCCAAAGAAAAGAAACAATTGACAGATAATAAAACTCCGGAAGGCCAACTGACTTGGGCTCCCAACGGAAAAATAATTGCTTATCAGGCATCCAGCGATAAGTTATGGCTCAACCGAAATGCTAAAATCTTTCTCATGGATGTGGAAAACAAAAAGCACTGTTTGTTATCGCAAAAATATGAAGGATCTATCCGAAATCTTGCTTGGACTCCTGACAGTCAAAACATCCTTTTCCAAGGTCAGCAAAAAACCAATACCAATTTATATATCATTAATGTTCAAAGCGGTGAATATCAAAACCTGACCAATGTCTCAGGAACCATTGATATTGGTTCCTATTCCCGTGAAAGAAGCCGGATCGCTTACACTTTTTCCGATTACAACACTCCAGAGGATATATACACAACCCAGGTGGATTCATTCAAGCCTGTGCGCCTCACACGAGCCAATCCCTGGGTGGAAAAGGAACTGCTGCTAGCTGAAATGAAGCTTCTGCAGTGGGAAAGCATCAAAGACTTCACTATCGAAGGACTGCTGCATCTTCCCCCTGACTATAAAAAAGGACAAAAGCTTTCCCTTATGTTGAATATCCATGGGGGACCTGCTGGTTGTTTCACCAACCGCTTTCGGGCTGATTATCATATCTATGCAGGACTCGGTTATGCTTCCCTTTCCCCTAATGTACGCGGTTCCAGCGGATACACTGATCAGCTGCGCGAAGGAAACACTATACAAGCCGGGGATGGTATAGGAAAAGGCGATTACTGGGATTTGATGAATGGAGTGGATACTGTGATCGAACAGGGTTATGCGGATCCGGATAAACTGTCTCTCAGGGGCTGGAGTTATGGTGGGATTCTGGGAGGATGGACCATTACTCAGACCGATCGATTCAAGGCCGCTTCTCTGGGGGCTGGAGTCTATGCCTGGCCCTGTGAATACGGACCAGGATTCAATCATGATGTGCGGCTATGGCATATTGGCGGCACTCCCTGGACCAATCCAGAAGCCTGGCTGAATCAGTCTGCTTTCACCCATGTGGAAAACGTTGACACCCCCACTTTTCTCATCCATGGCATGAAAGATACTACAGATACCGAGGCCCAGAGTATGCTCTTTTTTACCGCCTTAAAAGACATTGGAAAAGCTCCGGTCCGGTATATCCGGGTCCCCCGAGAACCGCACGGATTAAGGGAGCCGCGCCACCAGCGGACCCGTTATATCGAAGAAATCAAATGGATTCAAAAACATGTGCAGAATAAAGACTGGAAGCCCTGGGAAAGGGAAAGCGAAAAAGAAGATAAGGACAAAAAGAAGCAGGAAAAAAAGGAGAAATCATGGCGTTAAATATTGAATTTGTAAGAAAGCAGTTTCCTGCTCTTTCAGGAAATTGGGTGTTTTTTGATAATGCGGGAGGCTCTCAGACCCTTCAATCTGTAATGGATAGAATCAGTGAGTACTTATTGACTTCAGATGTCCAACTGGGGGCATCTTATGAAATATCGCAGCTGGCGGGAGAAAGGGTAAACCAAGCTGCTGAATCCATGGCTGAATTAGTCAATGCTAAAAGCTCGTCTGAAATCGTGATGGGTTCTTCCACTTCTCTATTGATAAGGATTCTCTCTTTGTGTTTGGGAGAGACATTTGATTCCGGGGATGAGATCATTGTAACAAACTGCGACCATGAAGCCAATATTGGGCCATGGAGGGATCTGCAAAAAAGAGGATTAAAAATCAAAGAATGGAAGATCAACCCGGATTCTCTGAGATTAGAAACTAAAGACCTGAAAAATATGTTATCCCCCCAGACCAAATTGGTGGCGGTAAATCATGTTTCTAATATTTTGGGAACCATCAATCCCATTAGGGAATGGGCAAAGATTGTCCATGAAAACAAAGCTCTGATCTGTGTGGATGGAGTCGCCCATGCTCCTCACCGCATGATCGATGTCCAGGAATGGGATGTTGATTTTTATACGTTCAGTTTCTATAAGGTTTATGGTCCCCATTATGCTTTACTTTATGGAAAAGAGTCCCTGTTACTGGATATGCCTGGAATCAACCATTTTTTTATCAAACAAACAGATATTCCTTATAAATTCCAGCCAGGGAATGTTAATTTTGAACTGAGTTACGGAATGATGGGATTTTGTGATTATCTGCAGGAATTTACTGAAATTCATGACAGCAGCCCAAAAGTAAGGAATTTGAGAGAAAATGCATCAAAGGCATTTGGTATTATCAGAGAATATGAGGAAAAGCTCAGTTTGCGTCTTCTTGATTATTTGAACAGCAAATCCCATGTCCGGATTATTGGGGAAAAAACAGCAGATGGTTTGAAGAGAGTTCCCACTATTTCATTTGTGGTTGATGGAATAAAGAGCGATTCCATAACAAAAGAGGTGGACAGACACAAGATCGGCATTCGCTACGGTCATTTTTATGCCAAACGCCTGATTGATGCATTGAAACTGGACAAACAAAATGGAGTGATTCGAGTCAGTATGGTTCATTACAATACATTGGAGGAATTGGAACTACTTATACAGGTTTTTGACAAACTATTCTGAATAATCTTTGAACCGATCGTAAATTTTTTTGATTTTATGTTCCTTTTTTACAGAGTCAAAGTTTTGGTCGATATCTGTATATTTCCAATCGATATGGTAATTATATTTGGAATCAATACTTTCAAAATGTTTGATCAAATGTTTGTATCCAAGTTCTTTATTATTGAGTCCAAAATAAATGGAGGCCAGTTTTAAATCATCCTCGTGAGTGGTGTTTTCAGGTGAGAGGAGACTGATTCTTTCGATTGTTTTTTTTGCTTTATTGTGTTCTCCTAATCTGGATGAAATCATGGCAAGAAAAAACAATGAATCAATTTTTAACTTTAAATCTGAATGTTCAAATTGATTGAATATAAAGCTGCTATTATTTAAATCTCCCATATAATAGTAAATTTCTCCCAACCGAAATTTTGTTAATGCAGATGAATTATTTCTTTCTGTGATTTTGCATACATCAAGCGCTTTATTATATTCTTTGTTGAGCATTAATAGTTCGGCATAAACCATATTGTTAATTGATGAAGGATTTAATAGAAAACTCTTTTCTTTATACTCAAGTGCTTTTTTAAAGTATAGAATCTTTCCTGTTTCTCCGAATTTAAGGAAATACCAATATCCCACTATAGAATTGAGTTGTGGATGGTGATTATATTTTTCTATTCCTTGTTTGGCTAGAATGTTAATTTTGTCTGAATTATTTCCGTCAAATCCCATCAGTTTGATGAGGTTGATTTCAATGGCTGCTGAGTAAAACTCCGGACCATTATAAGCTAGAGATTTTGCTTTGCTGAGGAGGGATTCAGCTTTATCAATCCATTTTTTATCAAAATCCCAACCGAAATTAACGTAATTTGAATAACATTGTGCTAATCCTATGTAGGAGAGAGCAAAATCATTATCAATTTCTATAATTTGGTTAAAAAAATTAATGGCGATTCGATTGGATTCTGGGGAACTTTTCCCTAACAGGTATTTCCCTTTATAGTAAAGTTTCCATGGGTCATTGTTTCCTGACTTTATTATATTCTCAATGTAATCTTCTTTTAAATGGCTGATATATAAGTTGTTATTAGTTTCATTTCTTAGAAAAGGCTGATTTGAATTTTTATTGTTTAGGTGTTCGTTTATTTTAAGATAGGTGTTTTCGATAATATGAGAAATATTTTTTTCTGGATTATCAAATCTCTTTTCCCATAATTTGGAGTCATCACTGGTTCTAATAAGTCTTAAAAATATACTAATTCCGTCCTTGTTTTTGATTGTAGTTCCTTTTAATAAATAATCAGCACCATATGGTTTATTATTTGTTTTGGGGCTTTTCAATAAGTCATAATTATTGTTATCTATGGGAATAACTTTCACGTCATCAATAAAGATGAGTCTGTTAACGATTTCATTAGCGATGCCTTTACATAGATAGTCTATGTGTTGCGAGCGTTCCAAATTTTCAATAGGAATAACAGCTAAGGTAGATGAATCAGATGAGGAATTATTTTCTATGTATAAATATGCGTAGATTAATAAAAATAAAATCAGTACTGAGGCTAATACCACATAGGTCCATTTGTTTGCTAATAAAGAATGTCTGAAACCATGACTGGACTTTTCTTTGAGCCATTGGTCTATTTCAGATTTATAGGCGAAAACTCTTGAATAAGGAGATTTATCATCAATTTTATGTACGGGGAGAGAATATAAATTTTTCCATCTTATACAGGTTCTCACATCTCTCTTTAAGTATTTGGATATTTCTTTCCATGAATCTAATCTGTCTGAATTCATGAGTACTTTCTTATTTTTTGACTTTAAAATATCATAAGTCAGAACAGAAAATCAATTTTTTAAGGAGGTATTTCATCAATAATATTAATGGTTGAACATTTTGACTTTTTAATATTATTATACTCTTATGTACCATATTACCCTGGATTATTCACGAGTCGAGGTTATAGAGAGCTTAAAGAAATTCAGGTTTGGCTGAAGCGACATAATACAACAAAAGGCAAAAAGCGAAATGCGAAAGGTAATATTTTAAATGCTTTTTTTCTATATTTTACATTTCTCATTTTACATTTTACTGTACATCCCGTGTATATCCCACGGACGGGGGGAGTTACGCAGGCGCCGAGAAAAACGAAGAAGTATGGCGTTAAAAATCTTTAGCGAGCACAAGCCATTCTTGAATTTCAGATCGGCTTGCCTCAATGGGTGAAAAATGGCGATGAAAATAAAAAGTATAAGCAGAAAAAATGTGCAAGTCATTATTCCTAAAAAAATATTGTACATCGCTGAAAATAAATTAATAATTAATACATCGTCATTTTTTTATGAATAGGTCAGGTTTATATACAAATACAAAGAAGAGGAGAAGGACAAACCATGAATAAAACGAAATCACTGTTTTTCACCTTATTATTATGTCTTTTCTTTTTCATCCCCTCGTATATATCAGGCGATTGCTTCACGGTTCTGGTGGGGAAGAATGCGTCTGTGGATGGAGCTGTTCTGTTCGGCCATAATGAGCAGAATGGAGGCCGCAGGATCATAAATTATATTTACATCCCTAGGATGGAATTCCTGCCTGGGGACGAGGTCATCTTAAAAAACGGAGGGAGACTACCCCAGGTTAAGGAAACTTATGCCATGTGGTGGCTTCAGAATCCTGAAGTCCAGTTTGGTGATTCTTATTTTAATGAATGGGGTGTTGTGGTTTCTTCAGATGCCTGTTCTACAAGGGAAGATTCATATAATGAACTGGTTAAAAGGGGAGACATAACAGACGGAGGGATTGGATATATGCTCAGGCGGTTGGTGGCTCAGAGAGCCAAAACAGCAAGAGAAGGAGTCAAAATTGCAGGAGATTTGCTGGATCGATTCGGATACACTTCTTCGGGTCGGTCCCTTATCATCGCAGATCCTAACGAAGCTTGGGTCCTGGCCATCACAAGGGGGAAACATTGGATAGCGCAGAAATGTCCTGATGATGAGGTGGTGCTTCTTCCCAATATCCACATTATCGGAGCAGAAGCGGATATCAATGATAATGAAAATGTGATGGCATCATCAGGGCTGGTAAAATATGCAGTGGAAAGGGGATGGTATGACCCTACCCAAGGAAATCCCTTTAGTTTTAAAAAGGCTTTCCGCAGACCTCCCAGAAAAGGAAGTTTCAGGGATAGGTATGGAGTGGATCCCAGGCAATGGTATGCTCAGTGTATGGTAAAGGAAGAAACCATTGATTTAGACTCAGTGAATCAGCTGTCTTTTTCTGTTAAACCAAAAGAAAAGATGACCGTAAAACATGTGGCAGATATATTAAGAAGCCATTTGGAAGGGACTGAATTTGATACTACGGAAAACTATAAACTGGGTTCACCTCATAAAGTGAGATCTGAGGCCTCTCGAATCTGCGGATCAACCACTCAGGAAGGGGCTGTTTATCAGTTGAGGAGAAAGATGCCTTTGGAAATAGGATGTGTGGTATGGCGTTCCCTCGCCACACCTTGTTCTAGTGCATTGACTCCATGGTATCTGGGAATGAATAAAATGCCCGAACATTATTTCAAATCCAGTGACGTTGAAAAAGAACTTGATTTGAACAAACACTTTGATTATCCTTCCCAAAGATTTGAGTTTGACCCTAATTTTGCTTTTGATGTGTTTAATGCCCTCGAAAATTTGGTGGACTTAGATTATAAAAAATCCATAAAGATAGTTCGTTCTGAATGGGATGATTTTGAAAATCACCAATTTGCTGTGCAGTCTGCGGTGGAAGATACCGCCTTAAAACTTTATCAGAAGGACGAAAAACTCGCTATCGACTTTCTTACCCGTTATTCCCTTTCAAGAGCGATTTTGGCGTTCTATAAAGCCAAAGATTTGGTCAATAGACTAAAGACGATCTATTGGAGACATTGAATTTTTTGTATTATATGTTCAGTAGCAATGTATTAAAATAGAGAAACTCATTTTTTTATAGATAAGTATTTTTGATTAAATAGGAAAAACCATGGAAATATTACTAGGATTTTGATATATTACTGTTTACTGATAATTATATTTTTATTTCAGTAGAAATAGAATTATATAATTTCGATTCTTCACTCAAGGAGGAAAAATGATTATGAGAAAATGGATAGTTTTGGCATTAATACTCGGAATCAGTATCATATTATCTTCCCCAGTTCCAGTAAAAGCACAGGAGGAACAAAAGGAATCCGAGGTTGTATTTATACCCAAGCAAGTAAAAACAGTGTTGGAGAAGGGTCTTGAAAACCGCACACCCCGCATGGATATTCCTTTTGAGATATTTGAGAACCTTTATCTCCCAGCCCAACAAAACCTTCACACCATTTTTCTTTTTAAAGCTAAAAATGAAGACCTTGGTTTTATGCCGCCTGCCCCGGTACAAGGCGCAGAAACAGGAGAAGAAACAGAAGCGCAAGAACCTCCCCAAGAATCCAATCTTTTGGAAGCTAATCTGAATGCATTTCTTTGGTTCCAACAAATTGATGGAGAGTATTCCCAGGAAACGTATGTTCCTGCTGAACTCCAGAAAGAACGAGAGGGTTATGATCCTCAAGAGGAATCTGTATATTATTTGGGTCATCCACTTCCACCAGGGAAATATATTTTAGCAATGGCTGTAACTTCCAAAAATCTGGAAAAAATAGGCACACAGTATTATGAATTCGAGCTTCCTTCCCAGGCTGATTTTACTGATAAATTAGGAACCACACCTATTTTCTTTGTCCGTGAAATCCAGAAGATGGACTCTGTTGAAACCAAAGTAAAAATCCATGAGGAATTTTTTACCTATTCTGTGTTAAAAGTCAAACCTGTTCTCAATAATGTATTCCAACAAGGAGATTCCCTAGAGGCATTTTTCTATGTATTCGGAGCTCAACCTAACCCAGAGAATAATAAATTCAGCCTGACCGCAAATTATGAATTATATGACGGCGAAGAATTGATTGTACGTTATGCAGAAGTTACCTATGATGCACCTATAATCAGCCAACCTCTGCTACTCAAGAGAACAGTTCTCATTAGGACAAAAAAAGGTGATAAGATTACAGAGGAAAGAAAAGAAACTCGAGACGTTGAACCTGGCGAGTATACTTTTGTTATTAATATCAAAGACAATATCACTGGAAAAACATTAGAAAAGAAAGTCGATATCACTGTGGAAGGCCCTGCTGAATAAAAGGTCTTTTAATTTAGACACAAGAACATAACACAAAATATTTTCCTTTTTTTGGAAAAAAGGAAGTATTATGCCCATTTTGAGAAAACATCTTCCAATAATTGGAGGGCGTTGGCAAACTTATCAGGCTCTTCACCCAGACCAATACGGATATGATAGTCAACATTTAGATGATCCCCAGGTTGAACAAGGACCCTTTTTTCTTTGAGTGCTATTTCTGCAATTCTTGAAGCATTTATTTCAATATTATAACCAGGAAAAGTTATAGCTCCTGCTTTAGGAGGTACGCAGTTAAAAAGATCTCCCAGGCTGTTCATCCAAGATTCCAATAGTTCAAAGTTTTTTCTTATTATACTGCGGGTTCTTTGAAATATCCTTTCCCTGTTTTTGGGTCCCAAGGCAATGCAGGCGAGCCGGTCACTTAAAGCACTGATGCATATGGTGGTATAATCTTTGTATTTCCATAGATTTTGGATCATTTCCTTGGGCGCGACCACCCATCCTAGTCTTAGTCCAGAGAGACCATAGGATTTGGACAATCCGCAGGAAACAATTGTTTTGTCATAATTTCCCCAAAAAGAGGGGGTTAATTTTCCATCCAGTTCTGCCCCCTGATATACCTCATCACACAACAACCATGCCCCAGACCATTTAGCCAGATCTATAATGGTTTTTCTTGCCTGTTCGCTTAATTGGGCTCCTGTGGGATTGTTTGGATTGGTAATAGAAATGATTTCAGTTTTTTTGGTGACTAGTTCTTCTAATTCATCTAAGTCAGGCTGCCATTTTTTATCTTCTTTTAAATAAAATGTTTTCACTTTTGCACCAAATGAATTCATCAAACCATGTATCTGCATGAAATTAGGAAGCATGAAAAGAGCCTCTGATGCTGGGTTGACCAAACTCCATACCGAGAGAAGGTTTGCCTCTGAAGACCCTGTAGTAACCAGAATATTTTTTTCATTGGCACTTTGATAGATTTTTGCTATTTTGGCTTTGAGTTCCGGGGTGCCGTCAGTTTGAATATAGCCTAGTGGTGTTTTTAAGATATTTTTTATGTCATCAAAATCCATTATTTCTTCAAAAGAATAAGGATGAACCCCACTTTCAGATAGATTGTAATCAACTTTATGTTCCCATTTGGATTGCCATCGTTCCATTTTAAAACTTTTAATATGCATTTTTATCTCCTTGGATGAGTATATCATTTTGTTTATAAAAAGATACAGAATTTAGCCATAATTTTGTGACAACTTGATTTTAAAATGTTGTGGCTGAAAATAAAATGATATATCATAATCTACAGATTTGCTACTTATACAGAATAGATAAGCATGAACAAAAACAAGGAGAAAAAGAATGATTATTCCCACCAAAATGTTTTTCACTAAAGGAGTTGGAGTCCATAAAGAACACCTTCAATCATTCGAATATGCTTTGAGAGAAGCGGGGATAGAAAAATTCAATATCGTATCTGTATCCAGTATATTTCCTCCTAAGTGCAAGCTGGTAACAAAAAAAGAGGGATTGGGGATCCTAAAACCAGGACAGATTGTCCATTGTGTGATGGCAAAAAACTCCACCCAAGAACCAAACAGAGTCATTTCTGCTTCCATAGGCTTGGCTCTTCCTACAGATGAAAAGACCTATGGATATATTTCAGAGCATCATTCGTTTGGAGAGAGTGCTAAAAAAGCCGGGGATTATGCCGAAGATCTGGCTGCTTCTATGCTAGCTAGCACTTTTGGTATTAAATTCAATGTGGATGAAGCTTGGAATGAAAAGAAACAAGTTTTTAAAATGAGCGGAAAGATCGTTAAGACAAGGAATACAACCAAATCTGCCCGGGGAGATAAAGATGGGAATTGGACCACTGTGATTGCTGCCGCTGTATTTATCAGTGAAGATGTTTCATGATCCATTTTATATAAAGAAATAATGGAGGAGAGGGATGAGAAAATATGATCAATTATCAGATGGTTTTGATAAGGGATTAGAACCTCTAAAACCTATTGATATTGCTCAATGTAGCAGTGTTCTGGAATTAGTCAAACAGATGAGAGATACTGCGTTTGGGGGAAGAGCATTGGGAGAAGCACATGAGGTTCTTTATGAAATGATCACAGATTCGGATTGTTTTGTGGTGGGTACATTCTCTGGCGCCATGACCATTGCAAAAATGGGTTTGCTGGTATGCGAGATGATAGAGAGGGACATGTTGGATGCAGTGGTGTCCACTGGAGCCTTGATGGCTCACGGATTTGTGGAATCAGTAGGTCATGCTCACTTTAAAAGTGATCCCTCTGTTGATGATCTGGATTACTATAAAGCAGGATTTAATAGAGTCTATGATACTATTGAGTTAGAGAAAAATTTAGATGATATAGAAAAGGTGATAAGCAATGTCTTGAATAAATGGGAGGAAAAAGAGTCTTTATCTAGCTGTAAATTCTGTGAGGAATTAGGAAAATATCTCTTAAATAACACAGATGGAAGAGGCATATTGAAATCAGCTGCCCGGAAAAACATTCCGGTGTATATTCCTGCATTCACCGATTCTGAACTTGGGATTGATGTGGGAGTATTCAGGAGAAGACAAAAATTAAATCATAAACCAGCCCTTGCTTTTGATCCGTTTTTAGATATGGATGATTACACTGAGAGGATTATAAACAACAAAAAAATTGGAATTTTCACTATAGGAGGAGGAGTACCCCGAAATTGGGCTCAGCAGGTAGCTCCATACATTGATATCCTAAAGCACAAATTAGGAGAGGATTTTCCCCAAAAAAGATTTCAATATGGAGTAAGAATATGTCCTGAGCCTGTCCACTGGGGCGGACTCAGCGGCTGTACCTACAAGGAAGGAGTATCTTGGGGAAAATTTATTCCCAAAAACCAGGGAGGAAAATGGGCCGAAGTCTTTGCAGATGCCACCATTGCTTGGCCTTTACTGTTAAGATCTATCATAGAAAGGATTGAATAGAACAAATGACAAATCAGTTCGGAGGATTAAGGAAAAAAAAGTTCTCGAATTATCAGGAATCAGAAATTGTGATAATGCCTGTGCCATATGATGGAACTAGCTCCTGGGTAAAAGGTTCGTCCAAAGGGCCTGCAGCCATAATTAAGGCTTCTGAATATTTGGAACTCTATGATATTGAAACAGATAGTTGTGTCTACAGAAAAGGTATACACACCTTACCCCAACTTCCTATAAAAAATAATGACAAACCTGAATCAGTAATAGAAAAAATTGAGAAAGAAGCTCAAAAACATTTGAATAAATTTATGGTCATGCTGGGAGGGGAGCATTCCATAACTACAGGACTGGTTAGAGCCTTAAGCAAAAAATGCCCAAAATTATCTGTATTACAGCTAGATGCCCACTCTGATTCTCGGGAAAGTTATAAAGGGAGTGGCTACAACCATGCAGCGGTCATGTCTAGAGTTAAAGAGATTTGCCCTATTGTTCAAGTGGGAATCAGGAGTATTGCAGAAGAAGAAGTCAGTTTATTGGATTGGGACCGGATATATCTAGCCAAAAAAATTTATGATAATGACGACTGGATGGAAGATGCTGTAAACAAACTTAGAGAACCTGTTTATATTACGATCGACGTTGATGTTTTTGAGACTTCAATAATGCCGAGCACAGGAACTCCAGAACCAGGGGGCTTAGGATGGTATAGAGTGTTGAGGTTCTTGAAGAATGTGATTGCGCGCAAAAAAATTATCGCTTTTGATGTAGTGGAGCTTTGTCCTAATAAATCAAACAAATCTCCTGATTTTCTTGTGGCTAAACTGGTCTATAAACTTTTGGGTTATGTCTATCATCTATAATAAAATACAAACAAAGAATATTTTGAGGGGGGAGCATGATCTGTAAATTGAGGATTGTTTTTAATTTATTTTCATACATATAAAGTAATAAACGACTAAACAGATGAGAGTTTTGAAATGATCAGAGGAAAATATCCAGCATCAAATGCTTGACATCACATACTACAAAACGTATATTTACCGTATATAAACTCAATATATAGTATATAATTCATGAAATTAGGTTTTATATGATCAGGGAAGAGCAAAGGAAATATTTCAGATTTGGATGTAGCTGTTTTGGTGAGGTACGGTTTAAAAACAAGTCGGTTGAAAAAGTTTCCGTAAAAAATATTTCCTCTGAAGGACTGAAAATCATAGCGGGCAATAGAGAATTATCAGTGGGAGATCAAATAGAAATAAGACTTGATATTCCTGGAGAGCGGATTCCTCCCTTAGTCTCAGGACGAATCAAATGGATGAATCCAAAGGATGAGAGCGTTGAATTAGGGGTTGAATTGAATGAAGTGGATAGAGATGTGAAACGAGAGCTGATTGATTATGGATTTTCAGTTTGGCGTGATCGTCTTCATCAAAAACATTGAATATTTCCTTGATTTAGAAAAGTCTATATAGGAAACTCATTTCCTGTTCTTTATTATCCTGGATTATTCACGAGTCGAGGTTGCTTCAGATGCGAAGCGCAGGGTATGAAGTCGTGGTCCTTCACTACGAATGCCCTGTAACGAAGCATATGCAGTAACATTTGGATCGCCTTAATGGTAAAAGAATGGCGATTAAAATTAAAAATAAAAACAGGAAAAATGTTAAGATAATGGTTCTTGAAAAAGTCTTGTATATCGCTGAAATGAAAATAATAATGAAAACATCGACATTTTTTTATGAATAGGTCAGGTTATAATATTTATTGAGATAATCATTTAAAAATCTTCCCACCAATTGACAGATGTCTTATGATTTTGTATAAAAATTAACCTAATCGAATTATCGATATGGATAATCGATTGCATGAGTAACTGATTAGAAAAATAAGGGAGAGACAGATGATTAAGATTAGGAATCTGACCAAATATTATGGTGATTTATGTGCAGTAAATAATGTTAGCTTTGATATTAAAAAAGGGGAGATACTCGCTTTATTAGGTCCTAATGGAGCAGGCAAAACGACCATATACAGGATACTCACAGGATATTTGAGACCAACTTCAGGGAACATAGAGGTTATGGATTATAATATCAATGATCATATGATGGCGATAAAAAATAAAATTGGCTATCTTCCAGAAGCAGCTCCCGTTTATAAAGATATGTTGGTGTATGATTATTTGGATTTTGTGGCTGATATAAGAGGGATTGAAAAAGAGAATAAAATGGAACATATTAAGGAACTCGGCGACTTGTGTGGATTAAACGAGGTAATGCATATGACAATTGATGAACTGTCAAAAGGATACCGGCAGAGAGTAGGAGTGGCTCATGCGCTGATGGGTGATCCTGAGGTACTGGTTTTAGATGAGCCGACTGCTGGATTGGATCCCAATCAGATTGTCGAGACAAGAGAAATAATAAAAAGGATCGGAAGAAAAAAAACCATTGTTTACTCCACCCATATCCTCAGCGAGGCAGAAGCAACATGTGATCGGATTGTGATCATCGATCGGGGGAAAAAGGTTGCTGATGATACCTTAGAGGGACTACAGAAATCATTGAAAAAAGAATCATTTGAAGATATTTTTATGAAATTAACCAAAGGGAATTAAAATGCAAAACATCAAACACATATTTCGTAAAGAGTTTAAAACTTATTTTATATCACCCATAGCTTACATTGTAATTTCAGTCTTTCTTATCATTATAGGATGGCTGTTCTTTTCCACGTTTTTCCTTGAAAAACAAGCCAATCTGACTAAATTCTTTTCTCTTCTTCCGGTGACCTTTGCATTTCTCATTCCTGCAGTGACCATGCGTCTTTTTTCGGAGGAAATCAACATTGGCTCCTATGAACTACTCATTACGCTACCTGTTTCTTTTAGAGATATTATCCTTGGTAAGTTTTTAGCAGCTGTAGCATTTGTAACTATTATGCTGATTCCCACTATTGTTTATGCGATTTCCACTTCTTTTATTGGAGACTTGGATTGGGGACCGGTCATAGGCGGATATTTGGGGGCTGTACTTCTGGGAGCTAGTTTCAGTGCGGTGGGACTGCTAGCCTCGTCATTTACCAGGAATCAAGTGGTTGCTTTTATCATTGGAATGGCCATTTGTTTCAGTCTGACTTTACTGATTGACTTTGTCTTATTTTTTATCCCCGATGTTTTTGTCGGTTTTTTCCAATACTTAAGCGCCAACCATCATTTTCAGAATATCGCTAAAGGTGTTTTGGATTTGAGAGATATCATATACTTTGTCTCACTTGCATTTATCGCTTTATATGGAACTTATTTAGTCATAGAAGAAAAGAAATGAGGAGTATGTAATGGAAAAAGTGAAAAGAAAATCTAATTATTATAAATTTGGTTTATATCTGATAATCATTGTGCTCATTAACTTATTGGCTTTGAGGTTTTTCTTTAGAATAGATCTAACGAAAAACAATCTTTATTCTTTGTCCAAAGCCAGCAAACAGTCTGTAGCCACTCTCAGAGAGCCCTTAACTATAAATGTATTTTTTTCAAAGAACCTTCCTGCTCCTTATAACACCATTGAGACTTATCTCCATGACCTTTTGGAAGCTTATTCTTTATATTCTAATGATTATCTGAGTTATCGTTTTTTTGATGTGACCGCAAAAGAAGGAGATTTGAGTGAGCAAGCAGAGGAGAACCGCAGAAAGGCTCAGGATTACGGTATATATCCCGTAAATGTCCAAAAAATTGAGCAGGATGAGGCCAAACTCCAGCGCGCTTATATGGGAATGGCATTGATACATGGAGATATCATAGAAAAAATACCAGCAGTCACATCCACGGAGAGACTGGAATATAAAATCACAACCACTATTCAAAAGATGAACAATAAGATCTCCTCTCTTCTTAATCTGGAAGAAAAGATTGAAGTGATGCTATTAATGTCCTCTTCTTTAAAGGACATCGCTAATGAGGTTAGTTTGGAAGGACTGGATACACTGTCTAATGAAATAAAGGATATTGTATCTGAGCTCAACACCAAATTATATGGCCAGTTAGAATTTACCTATCTAGATCCCAGCACTGCTCAAATTTCAGAAGAAGAAATGAGTAATTATGAACGGTTCATGCTCCAATGGCCGGAAATAAAAGGATCAGATGGGGAAATAATAGAAGCAGGTCAGGGACTCATAGCCATAGGAATCAAGTATAAAGACCGATCTGTAGAAAGGTCTTTGTTAGACAGAAGCCTTAACCTGACCAGCAAAGGATTACAAGAGCAGTTTTCTATCATTGAAGAAGACACCATAAAAACCTTTTTGGAAGAAAATGTGGATAATGTGATCAATATCCACGAGGAAATTGGGTACTTGACTTCTCACGGCACCTGTAATTTGTCTCTTTCCCTTCCTCCCCAGCTCCAGGGTATGCAGCAGCAGGCGAGTGCTTTGAATAATTTCTCTTCACTGCTGGGTGATAATTACACCATAAACAGGATTGACTTGAAAAACAAGGATATTCCGGAGAGCATTGATACCCTTATCATTGCTGGACCAAAACAAGATTTTTCAGACTGGGAGCTTTTTCAGATCGATCAATTTCTCATGAAGGACAAGTCTTTGGCTTTTTTCATTGATTCTTTTGAAGAAGTACAGCAGGGACAAAACCAGATGTATGGAATGAGACAGCCTGTGTATATGCCAGTGAATACTGGATTGGGAAAATTATTGGATTATTATGGCCTTAAAGTCGAGAAATCCTATGTTCTGGATGAAAACTGTTACATAAGTCGAGACCAGAGAATGGGAGAAACGCCTGTATATTTTGCTCCGGTTATAAAGAACGAAAACATCAATCACAAATTTGGCTTTTTGAAAAACATAAAAGAGCTCATTATGATCCAAGTATCTCCGTTATCATCTGATACAAAAAAAGTTAATGACCTTGACATCAAGTTAAGCCCATTGATTTCCAGCTCCAAACGATCCTGGGCCATGTCCGGACAAATTAATTTAAATCCCATGATCTTAAGGCCTCCTGCTGATGATGAAGAGATGCAGAGTTACCCCTTAGCTTTTCTGGCGGAAGGAAAATTTGTGAGTTATTTCTCAGATAAAGAGATTCCTGAAAAACCAAAACAGGATAAAGAAGAGGAAAGTGAAGATAAGAAGCAAACGGTAAGTGAAGAGAACCAGGAGACTCAATTTAAGTCCAAAAAAGGAATCCTTAACTCAGGAAAGCAGGGAAAAGTGTTTTTAATCGGTTCTTCTGAGATATTAAAAGATAATCTTTTTGATGAAAGCGGGGAATCTCCCAATGCACAGTTTCTGATGAATACCATTGACTATTTAAATGATAGAGAAGAAATCGCTGTAATGAGAAGTAAAAGTCAAAAATTCAATCCTTTAAGAGATACCAAGCCCATTACCCGAAGTTTTATCAAAGTCATCAATATTGGAGGACTTCCTGCGTTATTTATATTGGTTGGGATCTTTGTTTGGTTCAAAAGAAAGGCCAAGAGAAAAATGATCAAAGCTGTTTTTACAAAATAACAGCCGCTGGAGGGAAGCATGAAATTACAAAAAGAATATATCATATTGACTGCTGTTATCTTTGTTTTGGGTGTGATTCTTATTATCAGCACGGGCAGAAATAAAATGTCATATGAACTGCCCAAACTTGATGAAGTCGAATCAGATTCAATCAATATAATTGAAATAAACACTCCTGATGAATCTATCCTGCTTGAAAGAAACCAAGATGAATGGCTATTGATGCCCAATAAATTTACAGCTGATTCTGATAAAGTGAATGATATGATGGAGATCATTCAAAATTTGACTTTAACAGAGCTTGTCTCAGACAAAAAAAACTATAATAGATATGAATTAGACCCGGAAAACAGGATTCATATAAAAGCTTTCCGTGATGAAAAAGTCATTAGGGAATTTTATATAGGTAAAGTCTCGTCTACTTACAGTCATACCTATATAAGGCTTGCGGAAAATCCTCATGTTTTTCATGCGAGGGATTCATTCAGAAGTACATTTGACCAAGAGGGATCAGAGCTCAGAGATAAGTCTGTTATGAAATTTAGTCAAGAGGAAATTACAGGATTGATTCTTAGAGGTGAGTTTGGTTCTTTTGAATTCAAAAAAGAATTAGTCCAAAAAAAGCCTGATATAAAAGAAAAGGAAGAGAAAGAAGGGAAAGATATCAGCCCTCGTGAAGAAGAAATCTGGGTGACCCAGGAGGGGAAAAAAGCAGACAAGAGTGAGATGAATTCACTTTTATCAAAATTATCCAGTTTGAACTGCGACTCTTATCTTGAAGAAAAAGAAAACCTGAATGATCCTGTTTATACCATAATTGCCAAAGGGGCCACAGATTATAAGCTCGATATATATCAAAAAAGAGAAGAAGATAAGTACCCTGCTTATTCGTCTGAAAATGATTATCCTTTCTTACTTACCAAATATACCGCAGAGAGTTTGATGAAAAAACCAGAAGATATTTTTAAGAAAGAAAACGAAGAATGATTCATTTTCTGGAATATAATGGTCAATCCGGGTAGTCATTATTAAATTAAAGAAAAAGGGGGCTATAGAATGAGGGGAAAAAACCGAATAGACTTTGTTGTTTTAGTTACGATTTTTATTTCTATTTTTCCTGTTTTCATTCTTGCTCAGCAGCAGAAAGTCAGAATAACACAAGATACAGCTGCAGTCCGAGCCAAACCAGACATAGAAAGTCAGGTCATTATCATGAAAGAAAAAGGAGAAGAGCTGGAATACTTGGATAAAATTAATGAATGGTACAAAGTATCTGTGTTTTTAGAGGATAAAGGCGTGGGAACCATAGGGTATATCCACTCAAGTCTTGTGTCTGTGGAGGAAAAAAAATCAAGTATAAGGGAAAAAAAAGAAGAAAGAATATCGAAAAAAGATAAGCTTGAACAAGAGAAGCCTGCCGTTTATTTTGAAAAATCCAGAAAAAGAACTTGGGTAGGATTAAAATTTATAGGAGGGGCTTCCTATATTCTGGCAGAAGATATCAATGAGGGGACAAAAGGATTTGATAGCATTTGGAGACATGAATTCTCTTTTCCCGGGGCAGGCATAGAAGGAGAATTGACTCCTTTTCATATTATTTATGACTTTGAAGGGGACATAATATTTTATATTTTCCCCAATATTGGCTTAGGTTTTGGTTCTGGATATATTTTCGGCCATCAAAACAATGAAATGCGTTTGACTCTTCCCTCTGGAGAAGGCCCGTGGGTGATAAAGCCTGAAGTCAGGGCAGTCCCCATAAGAGCAGGACTTTATTTCTTAATCCCTATAGGAAAAGGTTCTCACTTTACTTTGGACGCAGGTGCTGGATGGTACCTTGTTGATTATTCCTGGTATTGGAGAGGGGAAAATGCTTCAGGATACTGGATGGAAATGGACCAGGAAGCGTCTGCCCAAAATATAGGATACCACGCTGGTTTGGGCTTTGAGATTGAACTAGGATCTCATTTTGCTTTTCTCATAGAAGGGAGAGCCCGGTATGCTGAAATAAGTGGTTTTGAAGGGACCTTTAAATATGAAGACAGGGATGGGGATTCAGATACAGAAGAAGGAAAACTTTATTATTGGAGAGAACCTGTGTTTGCTGAGAAGTTCACTTTTGTATTTATTTCAGAAAGTGAAACGCCATCATTCACAGGATTGAGTTCTGCTGAATATGTAAGAGACGCTGTGGTTGACCTCTCCGGTTTCTCTATACAGGCAGGATTGAAAATAAAATTCTAAGGATAAACTTGAAGTTTTATGGAATTACATTCAAAAGACAAATTTAATTTTATTGATTTTGCTCCAAAGTTTACTCAAAAACAAGCAGAGTCCTTGGCTGAGGAATGGTATGGAAAAAATGTTTCTGCTAAGCCCTTACCCAGTGAAAGGGATCAGAATTTTCTCCTAAAGGACAAGTATTCAGAAGAGAAATATGTTTTGAAAATAGCTAATAAAAGGGAAAAAAAAGAAATCCTCGAACTCCAGAATCTTGCTATGAAAAAGATAGGTTCTTATTTGACTCCTCTTTCCTGTCCGCAAATATGTCTGACTACTGAGGGGAAAGAGACAGAGAGAATAGGACTGAGAAACGGAGAGTATCATTATGTTCGGATGGTGACCTATATCAAGGGTGTTCCTTTGGGAAAGGTCCATCCTCATAATCCTTATCTGCTTTGTTCCATAGGAAGATTTATAGCCAAGATAGATACTGTGCTCAAAGATTTATCACACTCGGCTTCCCACAGGGATTTTCACTGGGACTTACAGAATGGTCCTCAAACTGTTCAGAGATTTATAAAATTCATAGAGAATCCAGATAAACGTTTTTTATTGGAGTATTTTCTTGATAGATTTCAATCTCAGGCTTCAAAGTTTTTATCAGGATTGAATAAAACCGTTATTCATAATGATGGAAATGACCAAAATATACTGATAAATATCTCGGATAACCAAAGGAATGGCGAAAAACAGAAAATGTCGTTGGGAATCATTGATTTTGGAGATATGGTGTTTTCATATACAGTGAACGATATCGCTGTTGCTTCAGCTTATGTGATGCTTCATAAAAAGAATTTTATGGAAGCTGCTTCTCATATGATCAAGGGATATAATGAAATTATAAATCTTACTAATAGAGAATTTAAAGCCATCCCTCATCTTATTTATATGAGACTCTGTATGAGTGTAGCTATATCTGCATTTCAAAAAAGGCAGAACCCTGAAAATAAATATCTGACCATATCAGAAGAAGGAGCATGGAAACTGCTAAAAAGACTTAAAAAAAGTGATTTGAATTTCATGAATTTTATTTCCAAATGAATAATAGTGAGAGGTTTTAATGATATTAAATGGATAAAAAAAAGACTCTTGAATTACGAAAAAGGCTCATCGGTTCTTCTTTAGGCCTATCTTACAAAGAGCCTCTAAAAATTGTCAGAGGTTTTATGCAGTATCTTTATGATGAAAAAGGAAGAAAATATCTGGACGCAAGAAATAATGTCCCTCATGTGGGTCACTGCCATCCTAGAGTAGTTAATGCGGCTCAAAAGCAGATGTGTGTGCTCAATACCAATACAAGATATCTTCATGATAATCTTGTATTGTATGCCCAAAAATTGTCCTCAAAAATGCCAGAATCGCTGAAGGTCTGCTATATAGTGAACTCTGGAAGCGAGGCCAATGACCTTGCTCTCCGTTTGGCATGGAATTATACTCAAAATAAAAATATGATTGTGGTTGATCAGGCTTACCATGGAAATCTTAGTTCTCTTATCAACATAAGCCCGTATAAATTTGAAGGAAAAGGAGGAAAAGGGGCTCCGCCTCATGTTCATAAAGTCGACACCCCAGATGGATACAGGGGAAAATATAAATATCAGGACCCTATGTCAGGAGAAAAGTATGCGGAGCAAATAATGGATGTGATAAAGAAGATAAAACAAGAAGGCAAAGGATTGGCTGCCTTTATCTCTGAATCGTTGATGGGATGTGCGGGACAGATTGTTTTTCCTGAGGATTATCTAAAGCATGCTTATAAACACGTGAGAAGATCTGGTGGGATTTGTATTGCTGATGAAGTACAGGTCGGATTTGGGAGAGTGGGCTCTCATTTTTGGGGTTTTGAAACACAAGGGGTAGTCCCAGACATTGTGACCCTGGGCAAACCCATAGGCAATGGTTTCCCTTTAGCTGCGGTTATCACAAGACCGGAAATCGCCAAAGCCTTTGACAATGGGATGGAGTACTTCAACACCTTTGGCGGGAATCCAGTCTCCTGTGCGGTGGGAATGGAGGTTTTAAGGGTGATCCAAGAAGAAGGCTTGATGGAAAATGCCCGTTTAACAGGGAGATATCTTAAGAGAGAGCTCGAAAAATTAAAGCAAAAATATCCCCTTATAGGGGATGTCAGAGGAATGGGCTTTTTTCTTGGGGTAGAGCTGGTATTGGATGAAGCAGAAATGACACCTGCTGCAAAAGAAGCAGATTATGTCATAGAAAGGATGAAAAAGGAAAGAATTCTTATCAGCACTGACGGAGCTTTTCAAAATGTTTTGAAAATAAAACCACCTATGGTATTCACTAGAAATAATGCTGATTTATTGACTTCCAAACTGGATCAAGTATTAGGATCTTTAATATAAGACTTTATCCTCTCCTAATTTTTCTATTCTTTTGTTGATCCAATCGATGATCAAGTCTCTTCGCAAAAGCACGGCTTCTGTCTCTTTATCTGTAAGATATTCTCCCACTACATTTTTAATGACTTCTTGGTCTAAAGATTTTAACTTTTCTACAAATTCTCTGGGAAGTTGTTTCATAAGCCGGGGGCCTTCCTTATAATTTTCGTCATAAATCAAGTTTTTGGTATATTTTTTTGAGGTTCTGAAACTTCTGGAGTGATCAATGAGTATCATACGCCAGTCTTTGGTTATCAGGAATTGATTTTGATGGCGGTCCACATTGGCGATGAGATTATCAAACGCTCTCTGCAGATAAAGGGCCCGGTTCCAGTGAAAAATTTTATAGGAAGGAACATCAATATCCTTTTCATATTTATCCTTCAAACTTATCCATGTATCAATCCACAACTGGCAAGATCCTCTGCTTCCATGGAACCGCCTTTCTACCGTAGGCGGGACCATATCAAGTCCCAAATACCGGCTTAATCTGTACGCAGCAATCTCCCACTTCCAACCCTCAATAAATCCTTTCATGCGTCCTTCTGGATTTTTCCATAAGGCCTGTCTGGCAACACCGTCTTTTTCTAGTTGAAGGATGTAGGGGCTGGTGACTGCTTCCCGGCTTTTCATTTGTTCTTCTCCTGTAATTTCTGCAATTTTGAGATATTCTTCCCACTTATCCATTTCAGCTACTTCTTCAGGAGTGAATTGAGGGAAAGCTTGGAAACCAAAGGCACCGATAAAAATCAATAGAATAGAAAACTTTAGAAATTTGATCATTTTACCCTCCTCTTTTCTTAAGAAGATTTTCTATATTATAAATACAAATGTCAAATACGCAAATTTTTTCCACTAATTCTGTGAAAATACTTGTTGAAAAAAAGGGATTTGTTTTTTTTAAAAAATTGATTTGATTGAAATTAGGTTAAACTGCACAAAAATTGGGCGTTGAAAATGGTATAAAGCCTAAAAAAGCACCTGGTCTTCACCTTTTTGTTTGATCAGGTGTTTGATGGTTTTGATGATCATATGTTTTCTTTCCAGGAGAGCATTGATTTCATTTTTGTTTAAATAAGTGTCTAGTTCTTTTTCCAATTGGTTGTTGGCTAAGGCAAGAATACGGTTATAAAGAATCCTAGAACAACGTTGGATCTGACAGTCATTAAAAATAAGAGTGGAAGGGGAGAAGGCTTCAGAGAAATCGACTCTCCAGACTTTCCATTTGTCCAATTGAATAAGAGTATCACTACTGTCTCGGCATTGGTCATAAACAAGGATTTCAAATATATTGATGATATCAAGGTCATTTTTAAATTCATCTGGATTCTCTGGTTCGATACCCCTCATTTTCCTGTCTCTGTCGGTCATTGCCTTTTCTATCAACAGCTGCACAGATCCTGTATAGTGGTTTATTTTTCTTTCCACCACAGGAGGAACAACATTAAGACCCAATATCTTGTTCAACTGGTAAGCCGCTATCTCATATTTATAGCAATCTGGAAGAAGTAAAGGCCTTGGGCGGTTGACATGCTTAAAGATTGCCTTCCGTTCTTTATTTCCGTCATTTAGAGTGATTGTCCAGAAGTTTGTTCTTCCCAATTCCAGATCTCTTTCAATTGAAATGACCTCAGCATTTTTTAAATATATTTCCATTTCATCCTGGTTGAATGATTCGATGTTTTCAAAAGGAAGCGAATAGGAAAGAGAGAGAACAATAAATAGTGACAAAAAAGCAGAGACTTTATTTTTTCTTTTTTTCATTGTTTTCACTCCATATTGAAAAATTTCCGTTATCAATAATTAATGCGCTGAGTAAACCGCCGTATGCCTCTGATATACCTGTATCAATGATCCATACTCTTTTATCAAAACGGCTCATGTTTTCAACTGATATGGTTATTCCCGTTTTTGGAGTATGAGCGATAACCATATTTTCTGCACCTAGGTTGTCAAAAATAATATCCACCTCTGGTTTGAAATATTTTTCGTCTTGTCTTGCTAATTCTCTGTACCAATAAGGTCCATCGCTCTGAAACACTATTTCTAGATTAATGTTGAGAGGGAGTGATTTTAGACGGGACTTCTGGATTCTTAACAGTTCATACCGTGCCCGCATATTAATATTTTCTAATTTCCATTTTGAAAACTTTTTACTGATGCCTCCATGTACAAAAATAATATTGTTTATTTTGACAACTGTATTGTGGTTTAAAATCCATTCGCCGTATTGATTGTTGAAGTTTTCTATGTACTTTCTTTGGGCCCGGGAATCATTTTCCATTATTTGGGTCCAGTATTTTTTGAGTAACTCGTTTGTATTTGAATCATGTCCTTGATGGCTCTTATCAAATTCCCGTTCTTTTTTTTTTCTATACTTATCAGGGAGGAAAGAAACGAACTGTTCAGGAGTGACATAACCAGGTTGTTCTAAAGCAATACCGGTGATATTCATTTCTTCATGATTTCCGATCAAAAAGTGAACCATACCCCCTGATTTTTCAGATTCTTTCTCCAGCCTTATGATAAGGTCTAAGATTTTTTTTGCATGAGGCCCCCGATCCATCACATCGCCTGTTTGAACAAGATGAGTCTTGCCTGCTTTCCAGTGAAGTTCTTTGGATACCATACCTGTTTTTATAAGTATGGTTGTAAAATTATCATAATCACCATGAAGGTCTCCAATCGCTACTACTTTGTTGACTCCAGTCCAAATGCATTCTGTGTTCTCTGCATAAATAGGTAAAGAAGAAGACGCGATCAATAATAGAGCGATGGATATTGCGTATACAAAGCCGATCTTTTTCATTTTCCCCAATTATTCATTATAGCTTTGAAAAGCTTAATAAACAAGTATGCTTTAAAGTATGAGACCTTTTTCTTTAAACCAAGAGTCGTTGAATATGCTGCTGAGATAACGGTTGGCTGAATCCGGAAATAGGGTGACTATTCTTGCCGAGTGGTCAATTTTTCGGGCCGATTTAAGGGTTCCCCATAAAGCAGCTCCGCTGGATCCACCGGCAAGGATAGCTTCTTTTTCTGCGATTTTTCTTGTCATGTCAAATGCGGTTTTATCACTCACCTGATAAATGTCATCAATGACTGAAAAATCAACGCATTTTATAAGAAATTCATCCCCTAATCCTTCTATCAAATAAGGGAAGGGTTTAATTTTTTTGCCAGTATGAAAATAATCAAAAAAGACGGATCCCATAGGATCGATTCCAATGATCTTAATGTCAGGATTTTTTCTTTTAAAAAATGTGCAGCCCAGCATATGGTCCCCCCAGTTCCGATTCCAGCCACAAAATAATCAATGTTTCCCTCCATCTGCTCCCAAATTTCAGGACCCGTAGTCTTGTAATGCGCTTCATTGTTTTTACGGTCATTATGCTGATCTAAATAATAGCTGTTGGGAGTTTTCTCCGCAATTTTTGGAGCCAAATTGTTGTAGCTGTCAGGAGATTCTGGGGGCAGGGTTGAATCAACCAGAACAAGATCCACGTTCATGACTCTGAGTATTTTTAATTTATCGATGCTGGTAGAATCACAGATTACTATTTTCAGTTTGTATCCCTTGATCAAACAAACCACAGCCGGTGCTAAAGCGGTATTTCCACTTGAGTTCTCTATGATGGTATCTCCTGGTTTGATTTTTCCTTTTTTTCTGCATCCTCAATCATATATCTGGCAATTCGGTCCTTTACACTTCCTGCGGGATTGAAAAATTCTATTTTTGCAAATATATCTGATTTCACCTCTTGGGCAATTTTTTTCAGTTTCACCATAGAGGTGTTTCCGATGGTTTCGACAATATTGCTATAGATTTTTTTTGTTTTCATGAATCATTTCTTCCTTTAATCTAGTTTGCCTACAGTTTTTTCCACTTTTTCCAGGATTTCACCTGATTTAACGATTTCTTTCATTCTGGTATGGTCTGGGTATAGAGGCCTGTCTTTATCCAGAAAATCGATATATTTTCGGATGACTTTTTTTGCTTCAGTCACTCCTTTTCCCACTTTATATTTTCTGAAGTCTAATGCTTGAGCAGCGGCAATAAATTCAATTCCCAAAATTCCAAAGGCATTATCCAGAATCTGGAAGTTTTTTATGGCTGTATTCATGCCCATGGAAACAAAATCTTCCTGGTCTGCTGCTGCAGGAATAGACTGGATTGAGGCTGGCATAGAAAGTATTCTCTGTTCCACGATCTGCATATCTGCGGTATACTGGCTCAGCATAAGCCCGGAAAACATACCTGCCCCTTTAGTCAGAAAAGGAGGCAGTCCCACGCTTAGAGCAGGATTGTTAAGTCTGTTCAATCGTCTCTCTGACATGACCGAGACCATGGTGATAGCAGCTCCTGCCATGTCCATGGGAAGAGATACTGGCGTTCCTTGGAAATTAGCCCCTGAAATCTGCTGGTCATCTTCAGGGAAAAAAACAGGATTATCTCCTACTCCATTTAATTCTATTTCCACTTGAGTTCGAGCATAGGAAATAGCATCGTGGGCAGTTCCAATGACCTGAGGAGTGGACCGCATGGAATAGGCGTCTTGTACTTTGCATTTTATTTTTCCTTCTGACAGGTCTCCTCCAGCAATACATTTTGAAATGCATTTTGAAGACCTTACCGCCCCTGGAAAACCACGGGCTATATGCAGTTTGGGAGTATAAGGCTTCATGTTTGCTTTTAAAGCCTCCAGCGACATAGCAGCAGCAATCTCAGCCTGTTTGAGCCATCTGTCAGCATCATAAAGAAACAAAGCACTCATAGATGTGAGGAGATTGGATCCATTGATAAGTGAAAGTCCGTCTCTCGCTTTAAGTCCGGGAATGGGAATTTTGGCTTTTTTCATGGATTCAAGGCCTGGCATGAGTTGGCCTTTGTAATAGGCTTGTCCTTCTCCTAAAAGGACCAGAGCGATCTGGGCCATGGGCGCCAAGTCTCCACAGGCTCCCACAGAGCCCTTTTGACAGACAAAAGGAGTGACTCCTTTATTCAGCATCTCCACAAGAGTTTGAGTGATTTCGAGCCGGCACCCAGAGTTTCCGTGGGCATGAACATTTATGCGGCTCAACATGGCTCCTCGAACATAATCAATCGGAGCTGGGTCTCCAATACCTGCAGCATGATTGTACACCAAATACTTCTGGAATTTTTCAATCTGTTCATCACTCAGCACTACTTCTGAAAATTCTCCGATTCCTGTGTTGACTCCGTACATGATTTCTTTGGCATTGATTTTCTTCTCTAACATATCTCGGCATTTCTTTATTCTTTTTTCAGCTTCTTGGTGAAGAGATACTTTTTCATTATTCCTTGCTACGCTGACTACATCTTCGACGGTCAATCCTGTTCCGCTTAAAACTATTGACATTTTCTCTTCTCCTTATGAACATGAATCATTCATAAATAAAAGATCTTATTACAGTGAATAATCCATGTTATTTGAATTGATTGAGATTATACTTTTTTGCAAATTCAATGGCTTTTTCATATTCTGCATCCGCATGTCGGAAAATTGCTGTGGCCGGGTCATTATAAAGGACTCTTTTTATGCGTCTTTCTGATTTTTTAGTTCCGTCAACCAGAAGCACCATTCCCGCATGCTGGGAATATCCTATTCCCACACCTCCTCCATGATGAAAAGAAACCCAGGTGGCGCCACCACAGGTATTAGCCATGAGATTCAGAAGTGGCCAATCAGAGACAGCATCACTCCCGTCTTTCATTCTTTCTGTTTCTCTGTAAGGGGAGGCCACTGATCCTCCGTCCAAATGATCCCTTCCTATAACTACAGGGGCTTTCAGTTTTTTGGTTCGGATCAATTCATTAAAAATATTTCCTGCTTTTTCTCTTTCACCTAATCCTAGCCAGCAGATCCGGCAGGGGAGTCCCTGGAAAGCAACTTTTTTTTGAGCCTGTTGGATCCAGTTGATCATTTTTTTGTTCTCTGGGAACGCCTCTATCAATGCCTGATCCGATTTGTATATGTCTTGGGGATCTCCGGACAGGGCAGCCCAGCGGAAAGGTCCTTTTCCCTCACAAAATTGAGGTCGAATGTATTCCGGAACAAAACCTGGATAGGAAAAAGCGTTCTTTTCTCCTCCTTGTTTGGCAAATTCCCTTAGATTATTGCCATAGTCAAAAACCCGGCTTCCCCGTTTCTGCATTTCCAGCATCAGAGAAACATGGCGGGCCATACTTTTGAGAGAGCGCTTTCTGTACTCATTAGGATCAAATTTTCTGAGCTGTTTGGCTTTTTGGAGGCTTATGCCAGCGGGAACATAGCCATTAACAGGGTCATGTGCAGAAGTCTGATCTGTAAGAACATCAGGAACAATGTTATCTTTAAGAAGCTGTTCCAATATATCCCCGATGTTTCCCACCAATCCCACAGAAATGGCTTTGTTTTGGCTTTTCGCCTCCAGCACTTGTTTTCTGGCTTCTTCATACGAATGGGTCATTCGGTCAATATATTTGGTTTTTATTCTCTTCTTTATGCTTTTGGGATTCACATCAACGCCGAGAAATGCAGCCCCTGCCATGGTAGCCGCTAAAGGCTGAGCTCCTCCCATGGCTCCCAGACCGCCTGTGACCAATAATTTTCCTTTTAAATCTCTGTTGAAGTGTTTTTCGCCACAAGCTGCAAAGGTCTCATAGGTTCCTTGCAGAATCCCTTGGGTGCCAATATAGATCCAGCTTCCAGCAGTCATTTGGCCGTACATCATCAGTCCTTTTTCTTTTAATTTATTAAAATGGTTCCAGGTAGCCCAGTGGGGGACCAGATTGCTGTTGGCAATAAGTACGCGGGGTGCCTCGGGGTGAGACCGGACGATCCCTACTGGTTTTCCGGATTGGACTAAAAGACTTTGGTCAGTTTGGAGTTCCAAAAGTGCTTTTATAATTTTTCTTACAGATTCTTTGTCCCGGGCAGCCTGACCTGTACCTCCATACACCACTAGATTTTCAGAATCTTCAGCCACTTCAGGGTTTAAATTGTTGAGCAGCATTCTCAGAGGGGCTTCTGTTTCCCAACTTTGTGCTGATATTTCAGTTCCTTCCGGAGCTTTATAGTTAGGATGGTTGGCATATTTTTTTATAAATTCCGTATATTTCATAGGAACCCTCCACCATTATGTTTTTATGTTTTTTAATACCCTTTCACATAAACTTTCCTTTTCAAGGGTATCTTCTATTTCATCTAAAGCTTTTAACAGACGGGCGCTGTTTTCTTTTTTATGGAGCAAAAGCCGCATGGATTTTTTCATGGACTCCCATACAGGCTTTATCTCATACATCATTTTTTGCCCGCTTTTTGTAAAACCAATGATTCTTTTTCTTTTGTCATTTTCATCGTCAATAAATCGAACCAGATCTTTTTTTTCTAGATTAGTGACAAGCTGACTGACTGCTGAATGAGTTATATGCAGTTCTTTGGCTATTTCTGTAACAGACAAACCTTCCTTATGGTGAAGCAAATAAAATAGAGGAAACCAGCTCACTTCAAATGAAATTCCTAATTTCTTATATATACTTGATACTTCATCCAGAAATCGATCGCTCAGTCGTTTCAATCGCGTGCCGAAAATCAGCTCTCCGGCTTTCTTATAAAAACTCATATTTCTTCTTTATATTGTTATTTTGCGTTAGTACTTACATTATTTGTTTTTTTACCTTAAATTGCAAGAGAAAATCTGTTGTTGAGAGTTCCTGCGCATTGGATGGACAAGTTATATTTGAAAAACTCGACAAAGCTTTGTATGAAATGTAAAATATTGATTCATAATACAAATCATAACGGAGTTTGATGTGATGTCTGATAATAATTTTTCATATGCCTTGACAAATCCCTTGTCTTTATTGTTGGCCAAGCCCGCTCAAGAATTTCAGAGAGCTGACTTGCTTAAGATAATAGAGAAGAAACAGATTGAACGGATTACACTTCATTACACCGCTATTGACGGAAGGCTTAAAGAATTAAAGCTTCCTATCTCCAATAAAATCAATGCCGAGCGGATCCTTGCCAATGGAGAACGGGTGGATGGATCTTCCTTGTTTAAAGGTTTGGTGGAAACAACTCTTTCTGATCTTTATGTCGTCCCACAGTATAAAACAGCTTTTCTCAATCCCTTTGATAAAGGAAGCCTTGATTTTATATGCCGCTATTTTAACAAGGACGGCGAGCTCGCTCCTTTTGCTCCGGATTCTATTTTAAATAAAGCGTATCGTTTGTTTAAAGAAAAGACAGGTTATGACCTCCACTGTTTGGGGGAACTGGAATTTTTTCTTATATCTGAGAAAGAAGATGGTCTGTACCAGCAAGAAGACCGGAACAATTATCATGAATCATCTCCTTTTGTGAAAAGCGGAGGTATGTTGACCGAGATTCTTCGTTACATCACCCAGCTCACTGATGCGGTTAAATATGCGCATTCAGAAGCCGGATATATAGACAAAATAGAATCAGGGATAGAGGAAATAAACGGAAAACAAGCGGAACAGCTAGAGGTGGAATTTTCACCCAGACCTGTCCATGAAATGGCCGATAGTCTGGTGTTAGGAAGATGGCTTATCAGGAACATTGCTTACAGACATGGATGTATAGCCAGTTTTGCTCCTAAAATCCAGGACGGGATTGCTGGAAATGGATTTCATATTCACATTCAGCTGATGAAAAACGGAAAGAATATCATGAAGGGATCTGATGGAAGGCTGTCTGAAGCTGGGGAATGTTTGGTGGGAGGTCTTTGTGAGTATGCGGATTCATTGACCGCGTTTGGGAACACGACTCCCTCCTCTTACTTAAGACTTGTTCCTAACCAAGAAGCACCCACGAAAATATTCTGGAGTGGTCTGAATCGCCAGGCTCTCATAAGAGTTCCTCTGGCATGGTCAAAATTTAATGATTTGGCGAAAAAAATTAATCCTCAAGAATCATCCAGTCTCAAAGGAGATTTTGAAAGCAAAACAGTTGAGCTCAGAAGTCCTGATGGAAGTGCACTGATTCATTTGCTTATAGCTGGAATTATAATGGCTGCGGAATGGGGATTAACCCATGAAGATTCTCTTGATATCGCAAAAAAACTATATGTCAAAGGAAAATTTAGCAGCAATGATAATGTGATGAAGTCATATAAAGCTCTTCCCAAGGGGTGTGAAGAATCAGGTAAAATTCTTCTGCAGAAAAGAGATTTGTATGAGAGACAGGAGGTTTTTCCTTCTTATGTCATCGATTATATGGCCCGTTTATTGGAGAGTGAAGGTATGAGATTATCCAAAGGAATTAGTCCAAAAGAGATGAGAAATATCATGCATAAAGATATACACAGACATTAATTCAAAGAGTAAATATTTTACCTGACCTATTCATAAAAAAATGGCGATGCATTAATTATTAATTTATTTTTAGCGATATACAATATTTTTTTTGGAACTGTGACTTGAACATTTTTTCTGTTCATATTTTTTATTTTAATCGCCATTTTTCACCCATTGAGGCAAGCC
>Ga0180433_10001937_pt1 | contig 33508 bp, 43 predicted proteins | sample SS_ome_8_FD_132980 | JGI IMG/M metagenome (GOLD analysis project Ga0180433, IMG submission 132980) | Hypersaline lake sediment archaeal communities from the Salton Sea, California, USA - SS_1_D_1 metaG | ecosystem: Environmental > Aquatic > Non-marine Saline and Alkaline > Hypersaline >...
CTTGAAAATGGGTGTCTGCGTACACCCTTTCAAGCGTTTCAAGATAAAATAAGAAAATAGATATAATGAGTTGAAAATTATGAATGAAAATTTCCAGGAGGAAGTAAATTCAGGATATCACAAAAATAATAGAAATAAAATAAGTAAATATAAAAAGAATCAATATAATCTTTCGAGTAGGAAACAGTGAGTTGGTTCCAAAAAGTCCAATTGTACTTTCGATATCTAATAAATTTGATTTCAACAACTTGTTTATCTTATTTTCAATTATTTTTCTATGGGCTGAATATAATATTAATAGATATGCTACATGACTATAGATAACTGCACCTATGAAAAAAATAAAAGGAACCGCAGCCAAAAAAGCTTGTTTACCCTCTGCAATAATTGCATATGTAGCGACTAATACAGCAGTAGTAACGGTTCCAAATCCAATTTGATAGGAAGTTCTAATCATTGAATCTATATGGCAACATAGAGAGGAGTAATTTTTAAGCAATACCTCTAAATTATTTTTTTGACTAATCATTCTTCCCCTTAAACATTAATCAAGAGTACATATTTATTTAAAAAATTACCGTAAAATCAATTCCTCTATTCAACAGAGGCTTTGCACAATAATTAATGAGGATTTGCAAAGGGGTCGTTGTCTGAGGAGGAAATCCTCATAGAAGACAAAAACAGGACTTACAAATGGGATGTATCCTTTCGACCCCTTCAAATCATAAACTTGTTGATAGTAATTAAAATTAATTATATTTTAAACTATAACGGAATGAAATCAGATATACATTGTTCATTCCATTTCTATCTTTAGTAATCCTCCGCAATCAGGGCAACATTTCAAATTAATATAAAATACTTTCTTACAATTAATGCATTGGTATTTTATCAAAGTGCCACCCCATGAATAATATTACAGAATATTCTATTTTGTTGATAATAAGATAAATACTTTTTCTGTTAAAATTTCAAAATGTAAAATATCTATATACTTGAGGAAAGGAAAAGGGGGTTTATTTTAGAGGAGGAAAACCTCAAAAATGGTAATTCTTCTCAAAGGAGAAAGAGATGACCCCCTTCAATATTAATATGTATGGAGAGAATATAAAATTAACTAAATTTTAAGAAACCCTATTATTTCTCAATTTCGGTATAATTCTTTTTACGTGTCAAATAGTTTTTCCAAATCGTTTTCAGTTAAAACATATGGTTTATCTCTTGTAATAAATCTACACCCCAGGATGTAAAACATGTCTCTTGATATACTTGAACTATCTAAACATCTCATCGGCTGTTTTGATGTACCATAAACCATGCACTCAAGATTTTCATCAGGATATGGTTCTGTTGATTTTGGTGGTGTTGAAATTGAATCGTTAATAAAGATAAACAATAACTTTTAAAAAAATTTTTAAGTTATATGTTACTTAATGAAGAAAGAAAAACCATTAATATTTATATCTCATATAAAAGAAGAAAAAGATGTTGCTATTTTTTTAAAGAATTTAATAGATACAATTTTTTCTAAAAAAATTGATGTTTTTGTTTCTTCAGATGATGTATGCGTTCCTTTAGGGGGAGCTTGGCTAAACCATATAGAAAAAGCGTTGAGAGAATGTATAGCAATTGTTATTATTAGCAGTCCAAAATCAGTATTAAAACCTTGGATTAATTTTGAATTTGGTACAGGTTGGATTAGAGATTTACCCATCATTCCAGCATGTCATTCTGGTATGAATTTTGAAGAATTACCACTTCCCTTAAAATTAAGGGAATCAATAATGTTAAAAGATAAAAATAATTTGAATGTTTTATTTTCTCAATTATCTAATAAATCAGAAATACCTATATCAAAAACCGACTATTCAGAATTTATTAAAAATATTGAAAAATTTGAAAAAAATTATCTTTATTGGGATATCGTAAATGGATGTTTTGAGAAGATAGATTATATATTCAGAACCATCAATTATATAGATGTAAATATTATAGATGCTATTAAATCGAAAAGTAATATCCATGTTGAACTCATTGAATCAGATGTAAAAATATTACAACATGAATTTAGAATACTTGAACAATATGGAATTTTAAAATTCAGAAAAGAAAATTCTGCAAGATTAACTCCTTCTGGTTTTTTTATTAAGTATAAAATAGAAAGATTACCAGAGTTTCATAATGTTATTTCTGATAGAAATTTTGTTTTCTGTTGATTTTTTATGGAGTTCAATAAAAGATTCTCACATTTTTTATCACTAAAATTAAGATAGATATTGGCAAAATATGCAGGCGTATAACCATTTAAACTATTATGTGGTCTAATAAAATTATAATACAATTGATTTTATTTGAAAAATATCGAATCTTCTTTATCAAGTCCACGTTGCGTTTTGTTTCTCTCTCGGACTGTACTATGAAGTCTTTCAACACTACTAATTCAACACCACCAAAATCAACAGAACTGAATGAACATACTACCAAAAGGACGGGATGCTTACTATGGCTAGAACTAAACAGTAAGGTACCTTTAGATATTCTTTTTCTAATGATGACAGAACACTCACATTATCCGTTTCTGGAGAAAATATGGTTCTCAGAAGGCAATAATTGAGAAAAACAATATCTAATGAGGTTTTTTGTCTAATAACTATTTACCACTGTCTTACAACTAATTTACCATTATTTTTCCACTATATTTATTAGGTTTTATTAACTGAATTTTTTATCTTCCCAATAATAAGGGAAAGGAGGTAAAAATTGTGAGAAAAAAATATGTTTTAGGCAGTGCATTTATTGCACTATTGCTTTTAGCAAGTATGCAGGTAATGCTAATAAACACCGTAAAATCTGACCCACAGGCTCATGTAGGTGATGGTGACATTGGTGAATTATGGATTAGCGAATTAGATGTTACCTCAGCGGTAAATGGATTTGAGAATGTAGGTATTTCTCATGTTACTGCTGAGGAGGATTGGCTTTTATGGGAGGAAGGAACTGGAAATATTAATGCAAGTTGGTCTGTTGATATAGGAAATAGACATCCCGAGTATTATGTAATATTTTCACTAGGAGTATATAACATTGAAGAACCTATGAAAGAGATGGGAAATGCCACATTCAGGAAGACTTATAATCAAAACGTTGACTACGATGAAAGTGGTACGTTATCAGTTGCACTTGAATTTTCACAACAAGAGATGCAAAAAGAGTCAAACACTTTAGTCTGTTTCCTTGGAGCATGTATAAGGATTAACAATACATTTGAAGCAACTAATTTTTCTAGTGCAGCACAAGACAGGTGTGTTGTTGCTGTTGAGTTTACCTGTTCTGGGGTACCACCGCCATTTTTTGTTTATAGAGAAGAAGCAAATAATCAATTCCCGAGTATGTGGTCTTGGATTGATGGTTGGGACGAAGAGGAGAGATTTACAGATGAAAATGATATGTTAAATAGTCAAACGTTTTTTAAATTTGGTACTGAAAATATTACTTACCAACCGCAAGAAGAGGCTTGGCAACTAGGAAATATCTCATTTTTTGTAAAGAATATTGGTACTTTAATCACTTCTTATGAGGTTACAAATTCAATGGTGACATGGATAGCAAACGAAACTACAGGATGGATTAATGGATATTCTTTTATGAATTATTCAGTTTATTGTGGAGCAAGAAAACCAAAAATACTCATGCGTTATGTACTTTGGTCAACAGAGGTATTTGACATAGCAACTATTAAACCGGGTTCTAAAACATGGAAATATGGTGACAATCCAAATGGTTTTATGTATGCGAATATCTCAACTCATGTCTCTTATGATAAAAATGATGATGGCAATATTTCAATGAGTGGAATTGTATGGGGTACTCCAGTATATGGAATTATAATGTTACCTTCTTTACCAGTCTGGTTAAAATCTTATTCGTATAAAGTTAATTATACATATGAAGGAAACAGCAGTTTCAATTACGAAGGAGATGATGACTACTGTTGGAAAGAATCCTGCGCTTATCAGGTTGGGTCCTTCAATCCTGACGTATCAAGTACAGAATCACAGGGAATTACTACAGTAGAGGCAAATATTTATGAGGTAATGCAATCTTCAACAGATGGAGAAATCATATACACTTTTGGAGGCGACAATCAAGACGTTTTAGTTGAATTTGCTTGTGAAAGTTAATAACTAAAAAGATATTTGTTAGAGTGCCTATCCAGCATTCTTTTGTCTTTTTTTTATTAATTAGGGGGCAGATAGATGAAAAAAAATAAATTCTTGCAATATATTACATTTGGAAGTATAAATAAATTCCGTAAAATATATATATATGAAATATATTATAATATACTTATTAAATAAAGGGGGAAAAATTTATATGTTTATTTATTATTGTAATAATAATTTAAGGAGGAAGGAGCGATGAGGGGAAATGAAAGTAAGTTATTAATAGTATGTATTTTAATAACAATATTGATAACTCCACTATCGTCTGTAGTATCTGGCATTAATATATCAGAATCATCCTCGAGTGGTGACCTTGCTGACCAAGTAAATATAAAAGCATTTGGAGCAAGTTTTTTTGATGTTCTGGTCAGAGGTTGGGTTTTCAGAATTGAAAGTTCAAACGAAAACAACGTGGAAATAAATTTTAAAATGATTGTAAACGTAACAAAAAAAGACGGGACCGTATTATTTACTCCACTTCCGGTTATTCCACCTTTCCCGTTAAAATCTTATTACACAGCTTCGGGTCAATTTCAAATTTTTCGAGACTTCAGAGAAAAAAACTATCTTTTTGGATTTTTTGACATCAACGTACATTTTATAGTATTAGATGATAATTCTAGTAGAAAAGAAGTGTTTCATGGTATGATTTTTGGAATTTCAGCAATAATTTTTAACAATGACGGGGATGTTGTAGATTGAAAGTTAAAAAACAATTTGTAAAAGAGACCGTGGTTCTTCTAATTACTACAGTTATAATGTTGTCCACTATTTCAGCAACAGCAAATAAAAATAAAACAAATCCAATCACTAATTCTATTGAGAAATCTGAATCATCAGATATTGAAATCCTATTTGAAAATAGCTTTGAAAGTTATTTTGATTTTATCCTACAATTTCCACCATGGACCCAAATTGATGTTGATGAGGAAGAAACAATAGGGTTGGGTGCCTGTGACTTTCCAAATGAATACTATGAAGGTTCATTTATAATCTTCAATCCATCTATGACAGTTCCACCCTTAGATGGTGCTTCCCCACATTCGGGTAGCAAATTCGCAGCTTGTTTCCATGCAACAGTTACCGGAAACGATGATTGGATGATTACTCCGCAACTCAATGCCGATGAATTTGATGAGGTTTCCTTCTGGGCTCGTACGTATAGTGTTTATTATAATCCAGAAAGAATCCAAGTTGGTATATCTACAACCGGAACAAACATAACAGATTTCACCGTTATTAGTCCATTGCCCTATGTGGAAGTTCCAACAAATTGGACTGAATATTCATTTGACTTATCAGCATATAACGGCAGCATATACATTGCATTACATTGTATTTCTGACAACACTGTCTTCCTAATGGTGGATGATTTTTGTGTAACCCATGTTGTGACAATACCTAATCCAGATTTACAGTGTATTGGGGAGTTGAACTGGGATAATGTAGGTCCTGGTGAAACTGTAAATGGAGAATTCACCGTTTCAAACGTTGGAGAGCAGGGTTCAACACTTGACTGGAAAATAGAGAGACATCCCTCATGGGGAACCTGGGCCTTTGAACCCGAAAGTGGCACAAATCTTTCTGTAGGTAACTCTACAACAGTTCAGGTAACTGTCGTTGCACCATTGGAGAAAAATAAGAAATATACTGGTGGAATAAAAGTTGTCAACTTCAACAATCAAAGTGATTATTGTTCAATAGATTCTATCCTAAAAACACCGCTTGCAAAGATTTCGATGTACCAACATCTACCCCAGTTTCTACAGCTTTTATATCACTTCAGCACCAAATTTTTTTCTTATTTTTTATTAAGAATCTAATTTGATGATTGTGCACTGTTGATTTTGTTTTCTAAAAACACATTGTTAAATAATTGATGCGAACAAATTAGGGACTTAAATATCTCCATATATTTTATTATGAAAGAGGGGGCGAATAAATGACAAAATATTATGGTGTTGGTACTTGGTGGAATAAAGACAAAGAACAACATTATAAGGAGTTCATAGATGGTAAAAAAGCATGTATAAGCACAATATTGGACAAACCAACAAAAAGAGAAAATGAAAATAGGAAAAAATTTAGAGAAATATTTTTAAGTATTCATAAAAAAAATATTATTTATCTTAAAGTATATGATATACTCAATCAAAAATTTAGAATAAGAGCTGTAGGAACTGTAAAGGCCAATCCACAAAATAATAATCTTGATTGCATATATTGTGTTGGTATTAATTATCATTCTAACCATAATTTTGATGGTTTAAAAGATTTTAATGATGGTGTTAAAAGAAATACAAGAATATACCAAGAAACAAATATAGAAGTTATAAGATTTATTGATAGTATATTACAAATATAAAAAAGAAAAAATTAGCAGTTAGACCTGCACTTTGTTTAATCAAGTTCTATATCTTGTTTCTTCCAAGTTCAAGATTGTTACCTGCCATTTCTATGGATATATGATTGTCAATACCTATATGGGGTCTGTTCTGGTGAATCTGTTGATGTCTCGTGGTAAAAGCGGGTGGTGATATATCGGGATTTTAACAGTCAGATAAGATTAAATATAGTTATTTTGTTAGAAAATAGATGATAAAATGATTGTAGACAAAGAAGAATGGGATAGTGGCAGAGGAAAAAATACTTTAAAAAGTCAAATCTGCGAATCCTTAGAAAGAAATTATCCAAATGCTCTTACGATGAATGAAATTTTTGATGATATTGAACTAAAATTTGATTGGGAAAAACATCCAATTCTTTCATTTTTAGGAGCATGGGGATTAAATAGTGTTTTTGATGAATTGGTCAAAGAAGGTGGAATTGAATTAAAAATAATAAAAGGAAAAGGGACGCACTACAGATTTAATAAATAAATTCTATTTTTTCACTACATAATTACATATTTATGATATATCTTTTAATCAAGTAAATATACTATAGTCGATAATGTATGACTAAAATCGAAATTGTGATATCTGATAAATTGAAGAAGAAAATAGATGCCTTTAAGGAAATTGTTGATACGGTTTTGGAAGAAAAAACAGAAAAAAACAACTATCTATCTATTGTATTATCAGAAGGATTAAAGACATTATTAAAAACGGTTATACCACAAAATAATGTAACTTTATGGAGAACAATTGAAAACATGTCAAACGAAAATCCAAAATTCGTAAGCGATTTTGTTGCTGATACACTTAAACGAGGTGAAGTAATAAATAAAAAAGAATTGAAGAAAGAAATCCAGAATTATGTTCAATAGGTTAGTTTTTTTATAAATCTTTGCAACCCGATTAGTCAACAATTAAGAAATTTAAAATTTTAGAACTATATTCACAAACTTATGTCAGTTGATACATGTTTTGCTTGTCATAATGTAGTTTGCATTATCTTTGATGACAACTGTAAATATTCAAGAATTAAAGAATGTGAATACTATTATTCAAAGAAAAGAGGTTTTCCAGATGGTTTCAGGTTCTATATGGAAATAGTAAATATGTTAGCACAAGCAAGAGCAGATAGGTCTCAACAGAGATTCAATAGATATATACTTATTTTAACAACAGTTGCTATAGTAATAGCGGTTCTTTCATTTATTGTTTCATTGTTTAATTGAAAAGTGAATTACTACTATTAGTATGTGTTTTTTACTTCTATTATTCCATTATATTTATATGATATTACTTAATGAAAAGGAAAGGAGGTATTTTATGGTAAAATATTTTGTAAAGAATGGAGAAAGAACTCATAAATATCCTGTACCAAATAATTGTAATGTTCACTATAATAATGAAAAGTTGTACGATTCTCCACCCAAAGGAATAGAAAAATGTGACCATTGTTTTAATCTACCAAAATAAATTATAACAACATAATATTCTTTTTATTGGTGAAAGTTTGGGGTCTGTGTAATATGAAGTTGGGAAAAATACGTTGGGAAATTTAAGTTGTTTACTTAACTTTTATTTTCACTGTATTCCTGCATAATGTCTTAAAAATACGTATGCCATTTTGATAATTTTCCCATTCATGTGCCTCAAGCCAAACCTTACCAGGATTATTACAACCAATAATACCACAAATAGTTGAAGTATTAGGATAATTTAAAGGTTCAACTTCTCTAATATATTTTCTTGTTCTGCCTTTTGGTCTACCACAATTTCCACATCTTACTAATGCCAAAATTGACAACCTCCCATTATGAAAACAGATAATTTAATTCGTTATTAATTTTGTGAATTTTAAGTTTACAAACAATTATATTAAACCCTTTGCATAATGGTTAATGGTCGCCCCTATTGTGTTGTTCACCAACATACACATTTTTGGGAACCTAAGCAACAGGGGTTTCCCTTTGGGGAGACTAAAAATATTTTGGTTGGTATAAAATGGAAAAAAATAAGGAGGAAATTAAACAAAAATTATTAAAAGATGGAAAATTAAATTGGGGTGAATGTATTATTTTGGAGAGAAAAAATCGTCCCAACTATGCTAAAGAATATAAACTGCAATGCCCCTATTGTTTTACTGGCGAAATAACTTTTATTGATGATTCAACACCTGGTCTTAGAGAACATGATTTCATTCCTTGTAATAATTGTGGGTTAGATAGCGAAGGTCATTCTTTACGATTGGGTACAATTAAAAAGAGTGAATAATAAGAACAATTATGTAATTTTCTTTATGATTTTAAATAATTCATTATTTATAAAATTATTTTTAATACCTTCTTTTTTCAACAGATATGAAATAATTTTATCATTGCTCATATCATAAGTTTCTTTTAATCCCTCTTAATAGTTTTCAAATATCTTTTAGATGGTTTTATTATTCTATTAATTTTATTAAGATTTGTAATTGTTTTAATCGGGATACCGTCTTTAACACCCCAATCAATAGGTTTATCATACCATAATTTACTAACACCTTCCTGTTTCCATATTTCTTTGAATTGTTCCTTTGTTACTTTCCAAATTCTGCCATGAGTAAAATTATCGCTGTTTTTTGGCTGTGTTTCCCATATGGTTTATAGTTAATCTTTTTTATTCTTGGTTTATTGACTTGTTTCAATTACCTCTATATCACTAAATTAACTAAATAAGGGAGATGATAATTAGCTCCCCTCTGATTATGCAAAACAGATATTTTCTAAGATTTAATATTATTCTTGATGCTCAGCAATAAAAGCAGATATTGCTGAAACAATTCCCATAATCAAATTTATTGTTGTTAAAATTTTTACTTTATTCATATCTATAAAATAAAGTTTGGCAGTTAATAAAATTTAGATTTTAGGCTCGAAATATTGAATTTAGGGGCAAATGTAAATAAAAGGGAAAAACACATTTTGACCCTAAAATATTATTTTTGACCTTAAATTCGGCTTTTCTCCCTATTTTAGGGGCAAAGCCCCAATCCAGTCAAAAAGTGGCCAATCAATTTCCGTTAATCTTGAGGCAGATATAAACACCGAAACACAGTTGCCAATTGATTATTTCAGGGTTGCAATTTATGTAGGTTCTAGAAATACTTTATTTCCAAGTGATCCATTTAGTGACCGTTGGATATTAAGAACTACTGACCTTGAACCAACTAAATCGGGTAGCAAATATACTTATACACTCACATTTACCCCTGATAGTAGTATTTCAGATGAATACATTACCATTTGGGCTGTTGCATATGATACCGAGGGAAGGGGTTCTCTTGTAAATAAGAAATTCACTATTTGGATTTACAAGGACACCGAAGTCCCCGATGAAACAATAGAAGGTGAAACTGGCCAGTCAGATGACTGGGGTGGCCATACTGAAGGTTGGAGATTGCCTTGGGATCCAGCTGGTGGCAACTGGGAGCAACTGATAAACATAAACTGGATAGGTGTATTTATTGCATTCTTAGTTTTCTTAGTATGTGTGTTTGTTGCATATGTAACGCCAATAGGTAAATCAAAACCTGTGAAATATGCAATTGTGATCCTTGGAGGTATAACATCAATTATGATTTATGTATTCATGTTTACTAATTTATTCATTTGAGATTCGCCAAACAAACCTTAAAAAATGAGAGAGGGTGGCGAAAATGTTCTTCATTTCCCTCTCTCAACCCCACTAAACAATTTCAGACTCATCAAATAAAGAATGAAAAGTCGGGTTTGATGAGAGGTTTTGAAATTACCTAAAAAAATCCTGGCTTTTCGCCTAAAAATCTAGTAAGTTGCTGCAATAAAAATTCCATAAAACATATTGAAAATAGTGGAAATAATGCATTGAGGGAAGGTTCACATTGCAGCAATACAAAGAGACATATAGATTCCTTCCCTCCCTGTCTCCATAAGGGGGATTTAATATGAAATTCAGAAGTAAAAAAGACAAAAACAACAATCAAATAGTTTATCCTGTTAAACAATCTGAAAACAAAAAGAGACAACCAAAACGGTATGCACCCCCTAGTTTTATCTCGAAAATGAATGTAAAAGGTGATATTAAAAACATCAATCGAAGAGATCCTGATTCAGACCATGACAGAGAAGTTGTTTTGTATAAAAGAAAGTTGAATCACCAAGTAGACAAACAACATTTGAAAGAGAAAAAAAGGATCAACAAACAAGAAGAAAAACAACTTAAAAAAGAAAGGAAATTGCAAGAAAAACAAGACCAACAAGAAATAAACAATCAACCCCAGGATAATGACAACATAGAAAACCGAGGGGGTTATCAATGACCTTAGAACCTGTTTTTAATTTTATAACAGATGGGGTTAATGGAATAATAGGGGGCATTACCAACTGGTGCTGTGGTGCTGTTGGTCTCGGTGCTGTAATAATCGGGGCAACTATTTTTTTATACCTTAAAAAAAGGAAATCAAGACATGACAATCTTAGGTAATTATCTGATTAAAAGAGGATGGGATAAACAATCTGTTGGTTTATTAGAACATTTAATGACTCTGTATGCTGTTGCTTTAATGATAACAGGTATTGTTTTGATATTGTATTAACAGATTATTTCTTTTTATCATAATCCTGGATTAAACGTGCTATCATTCCCGATCTAGTTTCACCACCAGGAAAATTCTTTCTTATCTCATCTAGTTTATTTATTTCATTTGGGTGTAAAGATATATTTAATCTAATGTGTGTAGCCATACTTTCATTCATGGATATAGATATACACACTTAACTATTTAATACTTACTTTATTGTGTAAATCTATACACACTTTTAAATAGTGGTTATTGCATTTACTTTTTGCTATCAGTTATCGATAGTTGGAGGTCAAAAATGAAGGAAAAAAATCAATCTGTTATAGAGAAAGGCAACAAAATAAAAATACCAAATGAAATACTAGAGAAAATGAATATAAAACCAGGGGATCATGTTTATTATCAACTTGAAGGATTAGACACTGAAGACACACTTATTATAAAGAAAGCATAAAGAGGTTAAAACAATGAATAAAATAATTCCTTTAGAAAGAGATGGAATAGTAAAAATCCCCGAAGAAATCCTTAAAGAAATGAATATGAAAACAGGGGATAAATTTTTTTTACAAGTCTCATGGAATCAACGAGAACCGGATGATAATGAAGAACTATCTATTGAAATGTTTAAAGAGAATACAGAAAGAGAAGTACCTGAATCCTGGATAAGAGTAATAGTTGATATACCCCCAATATGGATGGATAAGATAAAAGAAAATGCAAACATATATTTTAATGGGGATATTAATTCAGAAGTTAGAACGATCCTAAGAAAAGAATTAACTAGTTTATAACTTTCTTTCTTTTTTTAATTTTGAAAATCTTACCCAGCGGTCTAATGATTTTAAACAAAAATGTGATAATCTTTTAGCAATCAGAAAATATTTACGAAGTCATACGCTTAGCGAACAACTTCCTAAGTCTCAAGGAAAACGTACTGATTTACCATATGATGGTTCTGGTTCTTGTCGTGACATTGCTAATTGGTTGGATAAAAACACTGGTTGCAAAGTGGAGTAAACGGTGTTAAACTGTTTAACACGGTATTAGAACAACAACGAAATAATAAAGGATTAATTTTATTTGCAGAACATGCTTTTGCAAAAGCAAACTTTAATTTTCCTTCTTTCAACATTAATGGTATATAATCTTTAATCAACTCGTGATGGTTCATTGGATTGACATCTGCTTTATTTAAAGCATCAATAATATTACCTGACATAAAATCATCAGAAATTGGACTATTATTGGACTTTTTTTGGACTATATAGTTTCGTGCAGGTTTGTGCAGGTTTCCATGCAGGATTAAAAAAGAATTTTTTACATTTTGGACATTCAATTCTTTTTGCTTTGCCTTTGAAATCCCATTGATATTTGCATTTAGGACATGTTAAGTTCATCTAAAACCCCTAGATTACGTTATTCTAAAATTGTATATTAAATATGAAGGGGGTTATGTCTTTTCTCCTTGAGAAGAATATTATTTTTTAGGGTTTTACCTCCCTTAAAGTAAACCCCCTTTCCTATCCAATATAATTGAAATCTAATTATGAAATTAAAAAGACAGTATTGCAACTCTACATTTATGAAATTGAATTGACAAAACACCAGGTCAATTAAAAAAGGAATTTTGTAATTTGCGGGTGCTTTTAGAGATAATTTGGGTTATTTGGGTTTTTCTGCTACAAAAAAAGAAGGGAGAGTGAGAGAGACAATTAAATTAATTAATACACTTGTATGCTTTTCATTATACCTACCTATATATGAAATGAAATAATGTATATGATCTACTATCTAACACCTGGTATCTATATTATAAAAATTTCAAGTCTTATGACATACTCTCTCTAAAGCTAAAAAATATTTGTTGTTCTTCATCATTAATTATTATCAAAAATTTGACGTTTACTCTCTCACTTTCGGTGTCAAAGATTTTAAAAGTCGAAAAATCGTAATTTTATAGTTAAAATAATGCAAAATTTATAAGATTTTTATTTAGACATTTTAAGACTTTCATAATAATATCTTTCCATAAGAGTGTAATATTATTATCAAAATTTGACGTTTACTCTCTCACTTTCGGTGTCAAAGATTTTAAAACGGAGAAAATCGAAACATTTTAGATAGAAATAACCCAATTTATCCTCCGTTATTTTCTCCGTTTTTATCCTTTTTGACTTTATTCCGATAGTCGTATCTCTTTCTACATGCATCACAACAGAACTTTGGATTAGGTGTGTCATTCCCAGCACAAAGAAGTGACGCAAAATGTTGTAGTGATAAATGCAGACAACAATTATCTAGGAGTAATTGTAACTAAATGTAACATCAAATGTGACACAATATTGAAATATCTTGAGATAAAATTCTTGATTTTGTCACATTTATTTTTCTTGACACCGAAAGTGAGAGAGTAACTTTTGAAAAAATAAAATCACTAAACACTAATCTTGTTGAATTAATGATTTGAAATAAGATCCTAAATTTTTAATCATATCAAGTAACTCTAAAATATAGTTATGTTGATCCTGGATGTATTCTCTTAATAGATTCAACAGGTCAACTAATTGTTTTATCTGATTATCCTTTTCATTAATTAAATCCTGGTTGTCAATAGATACAGTATGCCTATTACTATAAACCTGGATTAATTCATTAATCATATAATCATGGGTAACTTCTACTTGCAGCTCTGGGTTATTCTTTTCATATTCAGATTTAAGAATTTGAAGTAAACTAAGAGTTGATTCAGAGATTCTGATTGTTTTATTCATTGGCATTTTTAATCACATTCTATTTTCAAATTATAATAAGAAACACCTCTCATCTCTCGTAGTTCGTTGTTTCAAAACATGTAAAATTCGTAAAGTTATATCAAAAACCAGTTTTGAATTATAATAATATAAAAATTTACTCTCATCTCTCGTAGTTTCTGGATTTATAAAATACAAAAATTGCAAAATAATATCTAAAAGGGGTATCAAATTCTTAAACCTCCTTAATGAAACATGAAACAAAATCATAATATTCCCTGGGGTTGTAATCATGTATTCTTTTGCAACAGGTTAAAAAAATGTTATTCCCGAGCATTTGACTCATATAGTCTTCTTTGAAATACTTAAACAAATAAGTTCTATTCTCGATTTTGACGTCATAAAAATTATTGAAAGAATTGTTTTTTTGAAATCCTAAAAGTTTACCCTCGAGTATGATTTGATCCTCGGGGTTACAACCAGGTTCTAAAGTTAATAAAACATAGAATGTAATGCTCAAAACTAAAATAATAAAAATGAATAGTAGCATTGTACCTAGTGAAAAACCGGATTGATTAGAGAGAAAACCTTTAACTTTTTTAGGTCTTCTCTCTTTTTTGGCGAAGGTGGGTGAATAATTATAATTGTAAGTTGGGTCATTCCAGTTAAATGATTTACATCTGGGGCATTTTCTTGGTCTTTTTTTGTTGGTTCTCCAACTTAAACCACACCTATAACAATATCTTTCAATAGATTTTTTACTCAATCAGATAAACCCCCAAATGCAAAAAAATAACTGCAAATCTTTGAACATACTGCAATTTACCACATCTTCTTTTTTATCATCAGAAATTGATGGAGTATGCTTTTTATTTGATGGAGTAGTTGATGGAGTATGCTTTTTATTTGATGGAAATGAATATATTACCCTTAATGAATCTGAAATGATACTGATTAGTGTAAAAAAGCACCTGAAAAGATACTGTATGCTCATTGAAAAACCTGTTTTAAAAAAGTTGGTTTCCACTTATTTCCGTTGACAATTACACGACATAAATTATCCAATGCATTTTCAAAGTTGCTATAATACTCAATATTTTTACGTGATTCACTATTAAACGGCAACCATTTTCTATTATATCTGATTAAATTATAATTTAAACCTGCATTGAATAACATATAATTATAGGCATCGTCAAAAACAATTAACCACATGTTATTCATATCACCACTAAAAGCATAAATGTCATATTTAAGATATTTACCGGCTTTTAATTCTACATGATTATAAGTTTCTTTATTCATTTTAAAAAACACCCACTATCAAAATGATTTAATAAGAAAATAAGGCACAGAAACACAGAATAGACTGTAAAACCCACATCAACTAATGGTAATGTATTAGTTAGTATTGATTTTATGGATATGCTAAGTTTTAATGTAACGATATATAGTTTATTCATTATTTTTAGACCTCTCAATCATTATTTTCCTAAGTTTCTCATGGTAATGCAATTTAGACTCATTCCACAGGATAGGGGGCTTATGATCCTTCAGAAATCGACCTTTTGAATCTCGATCACTATTCACATTTACCCCCCTGTGGTTCTTCAATATCAAAAGTATGACGACATTCAATACAACATAATGTAACACCAAAACCATAATCATAAAGAATTTTTGTTTGACCTCCACACCTGGGACATTTATCAGACATTGACAGACCCCCTAAGATTTTCTTTAAGTGTTTCTATTCCCCGATCTGTTAAGAACCACTTGCGGTTATTTTTTGTTTCAAGTAATCCCCTAAGAGATAGTTTTTCTAAAATCGCAATACGCTTTCTGCCGTCTTTCAGTGGATAATAAAGAGAGACGTCATAAATTCCGATATATCCTTTTAAATGACATCTGCGTAAAAGGGCAATTTGATTAATCCCAAGTTTCAAAAAATAATCCCTCCTGTTATATCTAGAAAGTAACGACTTTTTGAAAAACCTGTTACGAAAGTTGTTACGTGGTCTAACAGAAGGAAAATAGCCAAAAGTAACCGATTAACGGGTTTTTTTATATCTTTATCTATATATACGTACGTATACAAGTTCAAAAGTAAAAAAGTCGTTAAGTTATTACTTTTCGTGTTTTTTCCTCTGTTGAATGACGTAACAACTTTTTTTTTGACATTTTCAAAAGTTGTTACTTTTTTCAAAAAAACCCCTCCATTTTAGGTTTTTCGTCATTTCTACCAATGAAGTGATTTATTGTATTATCAACCGTTGATCTTAAACCAACCCAAACCCATGTTCTAGGAATATTATTTACTGTAAGTTGGCGCTTTCTTATGTTTATGCCTTCGTTATTTAACCTGGTTGTGATATAGTGTCGTGTAGGTTTGTCAAAACCCATTTTTCGGCAGTAATTAATCACATCTTCAGCAAAGTCGTCAACAGTTACACACCAATCATCCCCCCCTGTCTCATATTCTTCTTCTATAAGAGCATGAACAGGATTGGTTTTTTTCAACCATGTCTCTCTTTTTTCCTCTGTTGTTTGACTTAAAGAAAATGATTTGTTTTTCAACAATCTTTTTAAACCAATTAAAGCCCAATTCAAAATACCAGATAGACTCTCAGGTGTCGTTAATTTGTTTTTTATATCGACATCTGCCTTGAAAACTGATATTTCATCGACTTTGTCAAAATCCCCAGGTTTAACATACTTGTTTAAAAAAGTCATTTGTAGTTGTCGACTAAAAAAAGCATCAGTGTAGTCTTTTGTTTCGGGTAATTCATTGCAACCATACCAGGGTTTAGCAATGTTTGTAAATTCAATTCCGTCTTTATGATTCTTAATGTCTGCCCACATGGGGCTATTTCCAGTAATTTGTTTGATTACCCCCGAGTATTTCATTCCTTTTCTTGGTAGGTCATCAGATATATTGGTGTGTTTTCCATATAGTTTACATTTAGTAAAAGGTCTATCGTTAAGATCCTGTAATGGTACTGAAGTATTGTTTTCAGAACCAATAAATCTAAGTAAAATTTCAAATAATGTTGTTTTTGCATTATCACCGCTGCCGTCTAAAACAAGATAAGATTTAAAGAGATATGATCGGTATAATGAATACCCCCAGTACTCCTGGATTGTTTTTTCAATTTCAGGTCTACGTTCTCCTTGATTCATGCAGATATGTTGCAACCATTTTTCAAATTCGGAATAACCTGCATTTGAATCATATTTAACAGGTATCTTGGTAATAAAAAAATATTCATGGGAATGTGGTATCAATTCATCTGTCTTCAAGTTATAAATACCATTTTGAACATTTATTAAATGTGGATCGTTGTTAAAAATATCCCTAGAAACATAATTACTATTTCTAATATTTTCAACAATTTCGTTTAAACTGTGAATACAGGATTTATCACCCATCAACTCTTGTGCCTTCTCTCTTATCACATTTTCAGCATTTTTATTGTATTTACCATTTTTATAATAATACATTTCTCGGGTTGCGTCATCAATTGTTAAAAAATGATATTCAAATTCGTTATCAATTAATTTAGATAGGTTGGGACAGATAATTCGATCTGGTACTGTCATTTGAGTACCATTGGGTAATTCAATCTTTTTATAGGTGTAACATTTGTATTGGCGCATTAATCCCTTGATTTCGTCTTTTACAGGTGTATAGAAATTGCATTGATCCCGCTTTTCAAAAGGGCATACTCCTAATTGCCTTAACCTGTTACACCCGGTTTTCTTATCAGATTTCAATGCAGAATTTGTAACCTGGTTAAGCTCATAACTTGGTAATGGTTCTTTATTCCTTTTATTCCAGTTGATTAAAAGAGTTTTAATTTCAGTTGGATTTAACTTTTTATGATACTTGTACCAATTGGCCAATGCAAAAGCAGTGTCGTTTCGCTTACCTTCTGAAAAACCCCCCTTTAAGATATTTTGAATACATTTTGCGCTTACATTTTCCATTGGTATGGGTTGTTTTGCAACGGTGGTTTTTATACCTCTTTTCTTTTTGACTGAATTAACCATATTGGTAAACATTGCTTTTGCATCAATCGGTTGGAGTGAAAACAGTTGACTAGGTAATTCATGGTTGAAAAAATAATATTCATGACCATTGGGGTGTATACTGGGGGGTGCTACAACATAACCACCATTTGCTCTGTATTCTAAATGTGTTGTGTCATCTTTTGTTAATGCCCCTGGATTGCTTAAATGCTTACAATAGATATGCCAACCCCTACCAGTTCGTACTAACCATTGCCCTCGGTCTAAAATTTTATTGATTTTTAATCCGATTTCATCTATTATTTTTTCATCGTCAATGTCAATGACTACTAGGTCATTTGATACAGCTCCGCATATTATTCCTATATTTTTGAATAAATTTTTGTCTAGCCAACCCTGTATTTCTTTCTGTTCAGGTAATCTGTTTTCGTATTCCTTCCAACTCGGTATATTAGGGGATTTGCTTTTTTCTTTTAATGGAATAACTGATAAACCTTCATTCCAGTAAGACCATACTGAATCCTTAATATTATTCAATATTTTTCACTCCTAGTATATTCGCCGCATTTACTACCGTTAAATTCAAAAATGCACTTGCCAATTTGACAAACAGGGTTTTTATTTTTATCTCGGGAAAAATATTTACAAGTTTTGCATATCTCGTCAATATGTGTCATTATCCCCATCCCTCTCCACCAACCAAATTTTTTTGTTCGATTCCTTGAAAATGATTAATTTTTTAACATAAGGAGAATTATGTAACAACTCTTCAAAAAGTCTAACATTTTCAGGTAAGACATGAAAGACTGCACCAACAATAACTGGGGTTTTACTGTGATCTCGATACATCTTGATTCACTTCACTTTCGAGTTTTTCCTTAAAATTTATTAAAAAATAACTAAACTCAATCGACTCAATATCGATGTCAGGGCAATGTTCGTCATGGAATTCTTTCAGTTGTTCACTAGGCATTTGGTATTTCTCCTTTGCAAAAAGTTGTGATAATAATTCGTAGAGCTGCACTTGTGCTGATTTTTTTAGATTTTGCGAATTCTTTTAAAAGAGAAATAGACTCGAAATCTAACATATAAGAACGATTTATTAAACCAATTTTACCAGTATTCATTAAATAGAAATTAATGATAAACTATTTAAATTATATATCCATATGCAATTAATATGCATACGGTTTTACTATGACTACATACATATTAAAGGATACATACGAGGGTCTTATTAAAAGAGAATTAACCCAACAGATTCTAAATATAATAAAAGATACGAATAAAGAATTTACAAAAAAAGAAATTATTATAGTTGGTAAACATTTTTATGGTAATAATTTTAAAGTCGATAGAAAAGGTCACACAGTTTTACGTTATTTAAAAACAATGAAGAAATACAATCTTGTTGAAGAATTATCACAGGGTAATGGAAAACCTCGATTATGGAGAATAAAAAATATTTCCCAAGATTTGAATTTTAATATTATCTTAAATAGCCATATTTCTAAACTTAAAACACTTGGAAAAAATTCCACTTCATTTTTTAGTAATTCTGGTGTAACCATTTATGGTATGTTTGGATTAGACCTTTTACTAGAAAGTATCAATACAAGCGAAGAATTACCAAAAGTAGGAGAAGAATTTAGCGAAATTATGTATCAATTTTATACCGCAACACAAAAACTAGTAAAATTACAAGATAAAATATTAAGTGAACTTAGTGAAATCCAAATTGAAAAGATATTAAAAGAATGTAAAAACATTATTGATTATTCTATTTTTTACATTTTTTATATGTCATTACTTTTCGATTTAATTAACTCCTTTGAAGTTAAAGAAGATTATTCAGTTAATTTTATTCTTTTTGAAAAAGACATAATTCCACACAAATTAAAACCAAATATAGAATTTTATAAAATTGTGAAAAAAATGAATAACTTAGGTATTTATAAAAAAATTAATGAAAATGATCTTATGAAAAAATTACAAAATTATCAAATGAATGAAAAATTATGTATTGAGTTAAATATATTGTTTAATTTCTATTTTGAGAATATGTTATACAAACCTTATTTTAATGTAATCTGTGATTTAGGTTCTCCAAATCAAGTATTTACTGAAATATATAAAGATTATGTAAAAAGAAAATTTTTTATTTCAGAATACGCAAATAAATTATACCCTAGTAATTTTAGATTAAAAAAACACGGAAATAATTATTTAAAATTTTTAAAAGATATGAATCCAGATATAAACTGGGATGAAATTAAAAAAGATGCGGAAAAACAATTAAATAAAAAGTTTGATTATCTTACGAAAGATTTTATTAAAAAATTTAAAAAATGACTTATTATTTCTCTTTAACTTTCATGTATTCTTCATATTTTGCTTTCATATCTTGGAATAGCATTTCATTATAAAATTCTCTGAATCCCTTATCTTGTAACATCTCTTGAGTGTGAATACCTGTTGTGGTTGCATCTAAGATTTCTTTTTTCTTAGGTCTTAAATTCATTCCACATCTAGAGCAGAATTTTGCAGTAGGCAAGTTTTCTTCATTACAATTCCAACATATAATATTAATCAATTTACTAGGTTCTACTTCTTCGGGTTCTTCATAACCAGTTAAAATCTTTATTTTATCATCTAGATCCTTACTAGCTAAATGAGTATACTTTGAAGGCATCTTACTTGTAGGACTCCAACCGTAACGTATTCGTAATTCCATTTCATTAAATCCTAGTTTCGCACATTTAGTACAACTGTTATGTCTAAGTGTATGAGGTGTGAGTCTGGGAATCCCCGCCATTTTACAGTATCTTTGAAGTATATACTCAATACCAGGTCTTGATAATCTAATTTTATCGTAATCTTCGCTTTTAGCAAATCCTTTATTGATTTTCTCTATTATTTTTGAATGATTTCTTGAGTCGTAACTTAAAAATAATGGTGCATTATCATAATGTTTTAATGGGTGATTTGCTAAAAAATCTTTAAGGAATTTTGCAGAACTAGGCATTAAAAACAATCTGATCTTACGTTGACCTGTTTTAAGATCCCTTCCCTTTTTTGGTAAAATAAAATATGCTCCTAAACGGTCAAAACCAACATTTTTAACATTAAGCGAAATTAGTTCACTTATTCTTAATCCCGCATCAAAAAAACCAGCTCCGAACATAGCTTGATCTCTTAAGTTATCGCAGACATTTAATAATTTAAGTAGATCTTCTTCACTTAATATTTTTTCAATTGGCAGTTCTTTATGATTATCATTTATTATTGAAATCCATGCTACATTATCAGGATATGGAATATTTTTTTGAAATTGTTTACCTTTTTTATATTCGTTTTTATTAAAATAATATTTATAAAATCTTTTAATATGACACATATATTGGTCTATTGTTGATCGTTCAACACCTTTCTTTTTAACGTATTTATTCGACACTCTCTCGGATATATGGTCTTTCTCAAGATATGACTCAAATTTAATCATGTCATCTTGATTAAGTTTCTTGAATGATTTTTTTCCACAGAATTTATCTAGAGATAATAAACTCTGTAAGTCATTTCTAATCGTGTATTTTTTTACTTTGTCTATTGTTTTTCTAATATCAAGATATTCTATCGTATCTTTTTTGTGATCGGGATTTCTAAATTTCTCTAGCATGGATTTTATGTACTTATCAGTACTATCATCAATTTCCATTCTATCCTCAAAATCTTAATGCAAAATCAGTATAAATATATTGCGATTAGGTAATTACGGTTATAAATTTAAAAAGATATCCGATTAAACAAGAATTTTCTTATATTTTTAAATTAATTTTTTCAATAAATTAGATAAATAAAAAAAAAGAGAGGGTGGTTGTTTTATTCGTCAATGGGTACCGGAGCTGTCCAATCTGGACTGTAAATTATTAGATTTGGATCACCGTACATACATTGAACCGTTGTTATTGGATACAAAGATGAAGATCCATACATAGAAGTTGGATCTTTTGTTGTAAAATCTCTATAGTGTAACCATACTGTTTTAGCAAAAGCAGGTCCTATTGGTTCACCATACAACATTGTGTCTTCAAAGAACCAATCATCTTGTAAATCTGCTTGTGGACAGAGTCCAGAACCAGCATTTCCATACCAGTGAACTGCTCCATGATCTAAGAAAACCATTGGTCCATAACCATCTGCAGTAGAACATGACATGTAGAAAATTGCGTTACTATGTAGATTTTCGTATAGGGCATCAACATGATCATATTGAATTATATCGTAGAGATTTGGAGGTTCGGCGTTATACCATACTCTACCATTCTTTCTTGGGGTTTTCCAATTGTCATATGAATAACCACGCCATGCGTCCCACCATATTTGATCAGGATAATCACAATGCTCTGTTTGTACAAATTGTGCAGACTGACCACTTCCGCCTGTTCCATGACCCGAGTAATAAAACACACTTGCACCATCATTCATGCGTTCAAGATGAGCATCCCATAAACAATGTCCTTCAAAGGTTCTCATATGAGAATTGAAGTAGTGTTTTAATAATCTGCTTGAATAAACTGCATTGAATTCACCATCATTTGTTGTCCATGAACCTCCGTCCGGGAAGTTCATAAGCATTGATGTTGTAATATCTCTGTTTTCATTAGCAAATATTAATGCCGGATACAGAACGTTTCTATTAATTACCGCTGAAGAATATGCCGGTGTCATACCTGGAACGTGTCCTGCATATGAATTATTACCCATCATAACTGAGTGAGCTGGAAGATATATATCATCTCTTGGTGCAACAAAACAGTATCCTTCCATTTCTCCATTAATATCCAGACCATAGTCTGATATCCAGTTGTATATTGCATCATGAAGCTCTTCATTCCAATATCTTTTTGCATCTAAGCCAAATGGTGGAAGAGATTCTGTATCTCCAGATATTACAAACTGAATCATTTGGAACAATAGTTTTAGCCAACCAGTTTCCACAGGCTCATCAGCAACAGGCAAATGCCCTGGTGCACGAGAACCATGGTAGTAATCACCTTCCCACAGCCTCCAAGTTTCTATTACATCTGCAACACCTGCGGGATTTCCTGGTGCCTCACCTATACGTAAAACTGGAGATCCATGGTAGGCAGCTAACATTGCTGAAGGTGCAAAATAGCCATCTCCTGATTTAATTGATGTTATTGTTATATAATTTTCAGATGCATCATAAGATTTGATATAATCAATTATTGCTTGCATATCAGTTAAATCTTCTTCAACATTGGGTAAGCTACCAACTACGTCTTTTCCAATTTCGTTTCTTTGAACGAAAATTACATTGTTGACTCCAAGTGATGAAAAAGCACTTGATGTTTCTGAAGGAATGCTGTCTTTATTGACATATAACAATGGAGCGTGTTCGAGAGAAGCGATAACTGCAGCATTTGCAGCTGAAACTGCTGCATCAGCCCTATCGGGGCTAACTACTCTTAATTCACCATTAATTGTGTATTTTATCTTATCATCACCATCGGCATATCTTGGAACAACAATTGCAGTCCATTTACCCTTTTCAGGATGTAAAACTTCTACAGTCATTTCAGTGTGAGGATCAGGGTTCCATGCTCTCCAGGGATTTTCTGGAGGATTTTCAAAACCATACCATTCATGTATTGGAAGAACAGGTCCATTCCATATTGGAGTATCTGGTGCTCTAATATGCCCTTTAGGATCTACTAAGAATACCATAAGATCAGATGGAGTGTCTGTGGTTACCGTAACTTTTAGTGTTGAATCTGCATTACCAGCGCCAATTTTTATTGAATGTCTTTCCCCTGCAATTTTAGTTATCTTTATACGATCAAACTTATCAAATGATAATGAAGAACCAGCTGACCAAAAGCCCATTTGTGTGATAGGATAGTATATATCGGTAGCATCACCTGTTCCATCATAAGGTACTGGCCACCAATCACCTGCTTGCTTCATATGATGTGGAAATACTTGTTTTAAGAAAGCAGCGTCATTGTCACTATGACTAAGTGTGATGTCATAAGTACTTACATTTATTGCACACCATTTTGGTCCAATAAACATTAGATGTCCAAATTCACCGGCCATATCTGGGTCATCACTGTACATCTCTTTTATATCAACAGTTCGTTTTAATGTCTTAGTTTTGGATAAAACACTTTTTACTTCATCTTCAAATTCACTTCCATCAACAGCAACAACTGCAAGATCTGATGAATCCCAAAAAGTTGTTGCAATATCTGCTGCTGCTTCAACTGGATTTGATGGAACGTTGTATTCTAAAGCATTTTTTGCATTTGAATCTAAATAATTATTCCAATCCTCAATTAGATAATCTGTTGTATCATCTACATCACCGCGATCCTCTACCCCATAATAACTTGTCTCTGTATCATCGCCCGCATAAACTATTGGAGATAAATATCGTTCTCCCCCTTCTAAATAATTGCTTGCAGGAATTGATGCAATATAACCATATTCATCAGTGTTTGAATTTTCATCATTATTTATTATGAAAGTTTTAGCAAGAGGAGTTATTTGTGGTTGTGGTATTGGTGCAGGTGGAGCTGGTGCATCATTTTCTATAGAAAATTCGAGTCTATATGGACCTGAGCCATAAGCATAGTAATCCCACTCGGTGGGCTGTGGTATATCGACCCAACCAGGGAATATATCAATTTTTATCCGCCATTCACCAGATTCATCAGCTGGATATAATAACTCATCATCATAATAATAACGTTCTTCATGAACCAAATCACCGCTAGGATTATAAAGTGATATATCAAAGTCAGACAAGTAATTAATATCTTTCATTTCTAATATAAAATGAATACCTTCGCCTGAGTTTACATCAAATTTATACCAATCATAAGCATCGTTCATGTCAAGATATCCAAAATATTCTCCTTCAGATGATAGTAGAGTTGCAGAAGAAAAATCATCCCCAGCATCATCACCGGTATTTGCATCGTTTTGATTATCGGTGGTGATATCAAATGAATATCGTCCAGTTCCAGATCCGCTTATATACAAAATTCTTAAGAAATATTGTCCACTGTAATCTGCCTCATAGTTAATCGTTTCAACAGCACTACCTGAATTTGTGGATGTGGCTACTTCAACTTCTGTATCGTCCCACAAACCGATATCTATGTCAAATCCAGACGGTGGAGTCATTGTTATCGTGAAGTCTTGACCTTCACATACAGAAAAATCATACCAATCTTCATCATCTCCAGAGCTTATTTCACCATTTCTGCCTCGACCTGGAGTATCATCAATAACCTCACCTACAAAGATAGCATCGGAGCGAGAAATCTTGTCACCCGCATCAGATTTGTAACCTGCATCATCATTATCATCTCTATTGAGTGGAGCGGTTTCATCTAATAAATACCATCGATCTAACCAAAATGGATCAATATCTATTAATTCATCAGAAGGATCTCGATCCCAAGATCTTAAGGTTTCAGATGTGTTGTTTTCTTTTGAGTTTTCTTCAATGGAACTAACGGGTACCAAAAACATAGCACCAAGAAGTAACATTGATAGTACAACAGCCTCTATTCTAGCTTTTTTTAAATGCATATTTTAACCCCCGATTCTTATATCATTATATGTTAGTCTATTATATAATAGTTTCTATGGATGTATTGAATAAATTATCTAAAATTAAAGTAATTTTTTTGATAATTTTAGTTATAATTACTCTCTTAAATATTTTATAATTTTTTAAATAATAGATCAATGAAAATTTTTATAAAAATTAATTTTAAATAATTAAAAATAAAAAAAGAAAGAAAGAGTTGTTGTTTTGACTTAAATTCCCAAAACAAATTTTAGAATTGGGAAGTGTTCAAATAACCAGTTTAACAGATGCATGTTTAAGTTGAATTGTTTTGCTTTAGGTGTTGCAAGTAGAACATCAATTACGCATACATCACTTGGATCATCGGTATTTTCAAGCACTACTTTTCCAGTGAAATTTTTATTCTTTTCACTAGGTGCAACAACTGTAACATCAACAGTAATCCAACCTACAGGTTGTGCTCCAGTTTCAGGTGTAAATGTCCATGTTCCCCATGCTGGATAATCTTTAACTTTCCAGTTAAGTATAGAACCAGCTTCACCGATGTTTCCTAGTGCAAAATCACCAGTAACAGTAGAACCTGCTTCTACATCTACCCAAGATAAGCTTCCATCGCAATCTAGATCTGGTACGGGTGCTCCACCTGTTAGATAAAATGCCATATCTACCTCAGGACTCATTACAGTCCAAAAGGTGGTTCCTAATAATGGAAATCCTTGAACGGCGGGTGATAATTGAGGAGTTGTTGCTGTATCTGCCCAGCCCCATTGAGGTGGGAAAGGAAATACTGCTTGAATAGCTATCCAGTGTTTTTCTCCAGCTACTGCAATAAATGGAGGATCTAGATCAACATTATATTCATAAAAACCATCTGGATTTACTGGTTTTCCAGAAATTGATGGAAAGTTATATGTTGCTAGTGCAGTTGGACTTGGATCTGGTGATCCACTACCTGTTGGCGCTCCACCTGTTCCATCATCTGCATAGAAGTATATGTTGAATTCACAAGGATCTACTTCATCTGGTGGTCCATTCCAGAATCCACCCCACCAGTGTACATCTGATATTTCAGTATCTTCTTCAAAGATAAAATCATCTGCTACTTGCGATATAAAAGGGTATACTGCATCTAATTGTGATGATGCCAAATTTGAATTTGGTGTAGGTGCTCCATTGTCCCAAAGGATTGCCATAGTGGGTTCTGGCATTTCGTTATCTATTGAATTTACTATTGTATTAGGTTTAAAACTTGTAGTCAATTGTTTGCTTGTATCTGCAGTTACAGCAATAGCTGAAAAAATCATAAATGCTGCAACTAGCAAAACGCCTGCTTCCTTACTTATATTTTTTGTCTTCATATTATTCCTCCCAAACTAAGGTTTTTTATGAATTATTATAATAAATTTCTTAAATTTAAATGTTTGGTTATAAACAGCAGTATTAAATAATTATATTATTTTCCATAAATGAAGTATAATACTAACATTTTTTTTTAATTTAATTAAAAAATGTAACATCAATAAGGTAATTTCTACAATTTTTTTATATTTTATAATTTAGAATAATTTACTTTAAACAATTAAATATTAATTTTTAGATATAATTATGGAAAAATATAAATTGGAAAAAAATAAAATTAACAAACAATTTTTATGTTAATTCTTATTATCATTCGAAATGCTTAATAAACACTTAATATTTTACCTTAAAGATTTTAGGTTCCTCTAAGAGGTTCAAAATGGATGCTGAATCTATCAAGTTAATGAGAAAAGAAAAAAACGATTTTCAACAGAAAGCTAATGAGTGTAAGAAAAATAGAGATAACTTACATGAAAAATCAAAGAAGATGGCAAAGGAAAGAGACGAATTAAACGCAAAAGTCAGGAAAATCAGAAATGAAATTACTGAACATAAAAAGAGAAGAGATGAATTCAATGAGCGGGTAAAACATGCAAAAGAGCAACGAAATAATATATTAAAGAATCATTTTGACCTTAAAAAGAAAATAAAGGACCTAGAACGAGATAAATCTTCCACATCAGGAGTAAATCTTAATAAACTGAAACAAAGCCTTAAGAAATTAGAAAATGAACAAATGACCCAGCCAATGTCGCCAGATAAGGAAAAAAAAGTAATCGAAACAATAAAGGAAACCCATAAACAAATAAAAGATGAGGAAGAAGAATTGAATAAAGATCCTCGTCTAAAAAAGGCCCTTGAAGAAAAAATATTAATGAAGCAGAAAGCAGAAAAACAACATGAAATTGTAGAAAAAATGGCAAAAAAGGCTCAGGATGAACATCAAATTATGATCGAATTACTGGGACAACTAGACAATTACGTTAAAAAAACAACCGAAATTCAAGAAGAAATCGTAATGACTAAAATCAAAGCTGATAACGTTCATAAAGAATTTATTGATTATGTAAATAAAATTCATGAACTTGAAAAAAATATTACTGGAATCGAGAAAAAGAGGGATCAAAAGAAGAAGATGGCAACAGTTTCTGCTGCTAAAAAAGAAGCATATGAAATTTTTGAAAGATTTAAAAAGGGGGAGAAACTCAGCACTGAAGACATAATGATTCTTCAAAAAGCTGGTTTACTTTAACATTATTTACTAATATAAAGGTGTATATAAGATGCAATGTGAACTCTGTGGTAGGGAGAGTAAAGGCTGTCGGGAAGCAAGTGTCGATGGAGTTACAATGATATTGTGCCCAGATTGCATCCAACATGGAGAAAATGTTGTAAAAACCAAAACTCCTGAAAAGGTTAAAAGTTTTATTTCTAGAAAAGTAAGAAGATCATCATCCAAAGATGTCTACGATGGTATGGAAAAAGAACTTATTTCAAATTGGAATGAAATAATAAAAGATGCAAGGAAAAAAAAGGGGTTGAGCAGAGAAGATCTTGGTTTTAAAATTGGCGAGAGGACAGTTACTATCTCAAAAATTGAAAATGGAGATTTAAGACCAACTGATAAAATCATAAAAAAATTAGAAAAAGAACTTGGAATTAGTTTAATGGAAGAGGTTAAGAAGATATCCACAGGTGGTCAAATCCAGTCTAGAATGACTTTAGGAGATTTTATTAAAAAAGAAAATTAATAATCATGAAACAAGAAGAATTAACTAATGCAATAAAAGCTGTTGAAAATGGAGAAATTATTGTTTATCCAACAGATACATTATATGCTCTTGGTGCTAACATATTCAATGAAGAAGTTATTAAAAAATTATTCAAAATTAAAAAAAGACCAATATCAGTACCATTACCTGTAGCTGTTTTCGACAGTAACGACTTGAATAAGATTGCTTATATCAATAAAAAAACCAAAAAAATAATAAATAATTTTTTACCTGGTCCTTTGACATTACTTTTAAAGAAAAAGAAAACAATTCCTGAAATAGTAACCAGTGGTCGTGATACAATAGCATTGCGAATTCCTGATAACAAAATAGCCTTAGAATTGCTATCAAAAACAGGTCCAATTACTGCCACATCTGCAAATATTCATGGGAAAAAAACAGGGCTCATTGTTGATAATTTAAAAAAGGAATTTCAAAATAATGTCTCAATATTTCTTGATGATGGTTTATTAGATAACTCTCCTTCAACAATTTTAGATTTAACAACTGATAATCCAATAATTATTCGTCAGGGAGAAATAAAAATTGAACAAATTATGAAAGTGATTAAGCATGAATGATACTATCTATACTAATTATAAAAATGCAGGAAAGATTGCAGCAGAAGCTAGAAATTATGGTTGTAACCTAATAAAACCTGGCGTAAGTTTATTAGATGTTGCAAATAAAGTTGAATCAAAAATAATTGACAATGGGGCAGGTCTTGCATTTCCAGTAAATATCTCTATCAACAAAGCAGCTGCCCATTTCAGCCCTAGACACGATACAGAATTAACATTTAATAAGGGAGATGTAGTAAAATTAGATGTCGGAGCTCATATAGATGGTTATATTGCCGATACTGCAAATACCGTTGAAATTGGAACCAATAACTATGATAAAATGATTGAATCTTCCGATAGGGCTTTAGATAGAGCAATACAAATATTAAAACCTGGGATTGACTTATCAGATATTGGAAGAACAATTGAGCTTGAAATAGAATCTCATGGATATAAACCTATTAATAATTTAAGTGGGCATAGCTTAGAAAGATATGTACTGCATTCTGGAATTTCAGTTCCTAATGTATCTGGTTCAGTTGTGCGAGAAAAACCAAAAGTAGGAGACGTATTAGCAATTGAACCTTTTGCAACAAATGGAGAAGGTCGTGTTATATCTGGAAAAGGAAGTAATATCTATTTATGCAAAGATACTTTTCGCTCAAAATTAATAAGAGATATAAAAATAAAGAATATTTTTAATAAAATATTTGGTAAGTTTAAAACACTCCCTTTTGCAGAAAGATGGTGTATAGATATTATACCTAATGGCTTGGACATTGCTTTAAAGAAACTATCATTCTTTGGTTTGGTTAAACACTATCCACAATTAATTGAAGCTAAAGACGGAATAGTAACACAAAAAGAGCATACCGTAATTATAAATGAAGAGGGTTGTGAGGTAATAACATGAAAAAATCCCAGAAAAAAAAAGACAATAAAGTTCTTCAGCTCGAGGAATTAAATTGGAAAAATATTGAAAACATGGATAGAGAAAAAACAATAATATTTATTCCGATAAGTCCACTAGAGGAACATGGTCCTCATTTACCAGTTGGAACTGATTTTCTTACTGCAAAGGATATTGCAAAAGATGCTTCAGATATTCTAAGTAAAAAGAAACCAAGCTATTTATTCGTAATATTTCCTGCTATACCCCTTGGTTATTGTAAAATGGCTGCTTGTTTTCCAGGTACTGTTTCTACTAGAGTCAAAGCTATTAAATCAATAGTCTTTGATGTTTGTTCTTCATTAGCTCAATATGGTTTCAAATATTTTGTTATTTGTACTTTTCACATGGATATTGGACACTTGAAAGGAATATATTTAGGAATTGATAGGCTAATGAGAAAATACAATATCAAGGTTGTTGAACCTATGGGCCCTTATTTTTTTAATGATGAGGTTGAAAAAAATGAACCAAAAATGGGATTTGACACCAAAAAAGAAAAACATGGAGGTTTTAGAGAAACATCATTAATGAAATATCAATATCCCTATTTGGTAGATGAATCTTATAAAAAATTAAAAAGTACATATAAGAATTTATATTCTCCTAAATATGTGGGAAAAACTTTTAAAGAAATAGGAATAGATGATGGTTATGTGGGCAGTCCATCTCTTGCTGATAGCGACTATGGAAGATGGTATTTTCAAGATGTTGTTAATAAATATGTTAACGTTGTTTTGGATTTAATGGAAGGTAGAAAATTACCTGAATTACCCAAAAAAATAAAAATGATAATGAAGTCTTCATTTTGGTTATAGTTTTATTTAGAAAGTCTATAAAATCCATTTCCATAATAAATTAACTTGGATCTAAGCAAAAAATTTATCAATCCACCATATCCAATTGCCAGACACGTTATTTTTAATGGAATTCCTAAAGATAATAACCTGAAGGTTTTAATTGATGTTTGGCTATTAGTCCAAGAAAAAGTATCTCTTTTCCATCCAACATATGCATTTGCTCCATTATTCAGAAAAACATTTGCCATGGATTCATCATAACTTGCAAAACAGGTTGCCATATAAACAAGTGAATCAGGAAACTCTTTTTCCTGATAATAATATCTAATAAATTCAGGAGTAAAAGCTATAAAACTATTATTTCCGACCACACCTTCAACTATCATTTGATTTTCAATTTCGAATTTATAAATTTCTTCGGTTTTATTTGTCCAAAATTCACCGGTTGCAATAACAACCATATCTCCTTGGCTATCACCATCAATATCCCAAAAACCCCCATGTGTATTCAAATAGATTATCTCTGCTTGAAGGTTGTTTTTTATAAAAAGTAGATCTACATCTTCATTTATTAGATAGCTAATAGAATAATCCTGATTATGTAAGATATCCATTATCCGTCTACAATGACGGTTTCCATAGGCATATTCTGCAGGATTTAGGATCAATGCCTTTTTATTTATTTTATTTGAAAATATGTCAGAATAATTATTAGTTACATATTTATTTAAATCAAAAATTTGATCAAATTCATTATTTGTAAAAAACAAATCTAATAAAACTATGAATTTTCCATCAACAAACTTTACTGTTATGGTATTTTCAAAGCAACTTGCAAATTCTACCATTGGATTAATAGAATAAAATCTGACCAATTTTAGATAAATTGAAAGTTTATTATTAATTTCATCATAATTTTTATTTTCAATCATTTGTGATCTTATATATTTTATACCTTGAGTGATAATTTCATCATGATCAATTAAAACTGAACTAGAAGACAATTTATTTCCTAAACTACTTCCATAAGTAGAATTATTAAATAAAATTAAAAAAAGAAATATCGAAATCACAAATATTTTTTTCCTAATTTTATTCATTATTAATTCCTAATTTACATCATTGGTGATTAAAATATATAAATATGTCGAATAAAAAATAAAAAAAGAATTTTTTTGATTAGCCTTGTTGTAATCCTTGGATAAAACCATCTAGTAAGTTTTCCATAAAACTTTCAAAACAATTTGGAAGAAGACAAGTAATAATGGTAACTGTTGCAATAATTACTCCTATAATTGCTAAAATAGGGGCCATTATCAGTACAATAATAAAGCAACCTAATGCACTAGATGTAGAGAGGCCAACAGGCTGAGGAATATTGTCTTGAGATGATTGCAATTCAAGTATCTTTTCTTTTAGAATTTCAGGATGATTAATAACATAGGATATTTGATTTTTAAATTCATCAATGTCTATTGAATTTGATTCAAGATATTTGGTTATCTCTGGCATTAGGGATATTTTATCCATTATAATTGAAATAATTTTAGGATTTTCTTTAATTAGTTTATATGCTCTTTCTGCCAAATTATTTAAATTTGAGTTTCTTACTGGGAAAAAGTTGATTGTTTTTCCTTTACCTACATAATTAGGATTTATTTTTTCATTACTTTGGGTTTTAATAGATTGTTGAGTGCGTATTGAAAAAAGCGGTGAAGAATAATCTCTTTTTTTATCAGATTTAACAATATTGGATCCTATTGCAGGAGTTATTGATGCCAATATAATCAGAACAGCAGCTAATATACAAATAATTACTATTTTGCTTTTCATACTATCCCCATTATTTTAAACAAAGATAGACTATTTAAATCTAACTGAAGTAATTAATAAATAAAAAAAGTAGTTTTGAAAAAATTTTATTTTTATGAATTATGGTGGTGTTATACCTTGAAAACCTTCCGATATAGATTCAAAAACTTTTTCAAATACCCATTCTAGACAACCCGGAACAATGAAAGTCCCTGGAACAATAATTGCAACTATTGCACTAACAAATCCACCTATAAGCATAATTATTGGAAACACAACTAAAAAGAATGTAAGAATGCACCCAATTTGTCCACTAAAACCTAAGGGTTTTGGCGGTTCGACTTTTGGTATTTCTATTTGTTTATCACTATATAATTCAATTATTCTATCCACTTTTTCCTTCATCTTTTCCTGATCATTTGTTATACATGCGACTTCTTGTTCAACACTTTCTTTACTAATTCCATATTCTCTTATAAGGTCTACAAAACCTGGTATGTTGAATAATTTATTCAAAACTGTAAATAGCATATTGGGATTTTTATTAACCAATCTAACTGCCTTGTCAATCCAGCTGTGGAATGATGTTTTAGGTTTTGTAAAAAAGTTGAAAAAAGTTGATTTTCCAATATATTCA
>Ga0180433_10001938_pt1 | contig 33505 bp, 28 predicted proteins | sample SS_ome_8_FD_132980 | JGI IMG/M metagenome (GOLD analysis project Ga0180433, IMG submission 132980) | Hypersaline lake sediment archaeal communities from the Salton Sea, California, USA - SS_1_D_1 metaG | ecosystem: Environmental > Aquatic > Non-marine Saline and Alkaline > Hypersaline >...
TATTGTAGGAGTTACTCGAAGCATCCTTGGGTGTACTACTGGAATCTGCACCATATGTGCTGCTGGGTTTTTTTGTCGCCGGACTTCTCAGGGCGTTTCTTCCTGAGGATTTTGTGGCGAAGCATCTTGGCGGAAGAGGGGTGAAAAGTATACTGAAAGCTTCAGCTTTCGGTATACCGATCCCTTTGTGCAGTTGCGGAGTTGTTCCGGCAGCAGCCGGTTTGAAAGAACAGGGAGCAGGAAAAGGGGCCGTGGCCTCGTTTCTTGTTTCCACTCCTGAAACCGGTGTGGATTCAATAGCCGTCTCCTATGCGCTTCTTGATCCGCTGATGACGGTGATACGGCCTGTTGTCTCTTTTTTTACGGCAATAGCTGCAGGTATCGCGGTATCGTTCACTGAAGGAAAGCAGGAGGAGAGAGAAATTCAGGGAGTTTCATCTTCTGATTCCGGTTCCTGTTGTTGCGGAAACAATACGCAGGAAAAAAAAACGCTTGCCGCGAAGCTGAAAGGGGGGATGGCCTTTGTCTTTACTGATCTCCTGAATGATATCGGCAAGTGGTTTCTGTTTGGTGTTTTGCTCGCTGGAGTCATCTCCGTTTTCATTTCCCCCGAACTGCTCATGAAGTTTGCCGGCAACGAGTATCTCTCGATGATCGTGATGCTCGCGATAGCCGTGCCGCTTTACGTTTGTGCGACAGCCTCCACCCCGATTGCAGCAGCTCTTGCCCTGAAAGGTATTTCCCCAGGCGCGGCCCTTGTGTTTCTTCTGGCAGGGCCGGCGACGAATGTAGCGTCGCTTACCGTCGTTTCAGGTATTCTGGGCAAAAAAGCGACAGTTGTCTACCTTGGCGTGATCATCGTGTTATCGTTTGTCGCCGGTGTGCTTGTCAATCATCTGTACAGGTATCTGGGGCTTGATATTTCTGACTGGATTTATCAGGGAGGCGGGTCTGAAGGTGGGCTTCTTGCGGTGAGTTCCGCTATTCTGCTGCTGGTTCTGATAGGCAGGACCTTTCTGATATCACAGAAGTCATAAGCCGTGGCATGTATTTCGAAGAACTTTTTCGGGGGGTGAGAGGTAGAGGTGTTGAGGAGGGATTTCTGTTTGATCGTTCTTGTTTCTCACACATGCTGTGTATTTTATGAGAAACGCTGAGTTATGATATTCCGGAAATTCAACGGTATCTGTTTTGTCGCGCTGCTCTCTTTTTTTCTCAGTGGCTGCGCCTCAACCCTCGTGGGTTCCCTGGAAGAACTACACGAACCTCCTGTAGAAGCGTTTTTCGTAACCGATCGCAACGATACCGGTTTGAAGGATCCCGCAGAGAAATACGGTAAAGAACGCGCTTCGGTATCTTACGGGATCTGCAGTGTATCCATCCCTCCCGATCATCGCATCGGGAAACTCGAAAGTCCCACATTCAGAAAGGACGTTGAGGAGCATATCGTGCTTGTGGATGTGTCCGTTCTTGAAAAAAAAGATTTTTTTTCGAAGGTTTCTCATGCACTGAACCGTTCTGGCAAGAAGACTATGCTTCTTTACGTGCACGGTTATAATGTGACGTTTGAAAAGGCGGCCAGAAGAATGGTTCAGATTGTCGATGATCTTGATTTTAAGGGCATTCCGGTTTTCTACAGTTGGCCGTCTCAGGGAAGTGTCGGAGGATATCCTGCTGATGCAGCCAGTGTCGAATGGTCGGAACAGAACCTTGGGGATTTTCTTGCGGAAGCTGCCCGGATTTCGGGCGTAAATACCTTGTATCTTTTGGCCCACAGTATGGGAAATCGTGCCTTGACTGGCGCTTTCCTGGATCTTGTCAGGGAAAAACCGCATTTAAAAAGCCGTTTCAAGGCGCTGCTCCTGACCGCTCCGGATATTGATTCCGAGGTTTTCAAAAGAGATATCGGGCCGGGTCTCGCGGCCTCAGGGGCTGCGATTACCCTTTACGCATCAGGCAGGGACAGGGCATTGAGGCTCTCGAAAAGACTTCACGGATATCCAAGGGCCGGGGATGTAGACGGTTTTCCCCTGATCGTCCCCGGTATTGAGACGGTAGACGCTACCCATGTGGATACAAGTTTTCTTGGGCACTCCTATTTCAACGGTTCGAGATCTGTATTGTCGGATATGTTCTATATTCTCAATGAGGAGCTTCGGGCGGAACAACGGTTTTCACTTGAACCCGTTGATACGCCTGAGGGGCGGTACTGGAGATTCAAGGAGTAGAGATGAATGCAGGTATGTTTCAGCATAATTTGAAATGTTTGGCTCAGGTATGATACAGGCGATATTGTGGGACAACGACGGACTTCTTGTCGATAGCGAATCAGTCTTTTTCGAACATACGAGAGCTGTCTTTGCCGATTTCGGATATGAACTCGGCCGGGAGTACTGGGGAATCGAGTATCTTGGTAAAGCCAAACATACCAGGCAGGTCGCTGAAGAGTTTGGCATGGCACCTGATCTTATTGATCGTTTCATTTCGTTGCGCGACCGCGAGTTTCTCAAAGCACTGCACCATTCGGTTCCTCTGAGGCCGAAAGTTCGCGAAACACTCGATATGCTTTCAGGGCGGCTGAAACAGGGGGTGGTAACGGGGAGTCCTCGCGAGAAAGTAGAGCTGATGCACCGTTCAAACGATCTTGACGGTTATTTTGACCTGATAGTAACCTGCGATGATGTGACTGAATCCAAGCCGCATCCCGAGCCCTACCTGGCCGCGCTTCACGTTCTCGGACTCAAACCGGAAAACGTTCTTGCTGTTGAGGATTCTGAAAGGGGGCTCGCATCAGCGTATGCAGCAGGAATACCCTGTGTTGTCGTGCCGAATTATCTGACGCGGGTTCAGGTTTTCGAGCATGCGCATGCAATTGAAGAAGATGTTTGGGGCGTGTTGAAACACCTGGAATGGTGATTCTGTGAAAACAGACCATTGAGCGTATTCCAGCCACCGGGGGGTTACGGAACCTTGTCGTTGATGAGAGTATTTCAGCTATCGAACTTCTTCAGTTCTTCTGCAAGGAATTGTCCGGTATATGATCCTGAATTCCCGGCAATCTCTGCGGGAGTGCCTTCTGCGACAAGTTGCCCTCCTTTCTCTCCACCTTCAGGTCCGAGGTCGATTATCCAGTCAGCGTTCTTGATGATATCGAGGTTGTGCTCGATAATAATAACGGTATTGCCTTTGTTGACAAGTCTCTGCAGAACATCGAGCAGATGCTGGATATCCTGGAAGTGCAGGCCTGTTGTGGGTTCATCGAGAATGTAGAGGGTTTTGCCTGTTTGTACTTTAGCAAGTTCGGCGGAGAGTTTAATCCGCTGCGCTTCTCCTCCTGAAAGCAGTGGAGAGGGCTGGCCAAGTTTAATATATCCCAGCCCCACGCTCTGCATGGTTGAGAGGATGCGTTTTATACGGGGGAAGTCCGAAAAGAACGCCACAGCATCCTCGACGGTCATGTCCAGAACGTCTGCAATGGATTTACCGTTGTACTTCACCTGGAGGGTTTCCCTGTTATAACGCCGGCCCTTGCACGAATCACATTGGACATAGACATCGGGCAGAAAGTTCATTTCGATTTTTTTAGTTCCCGCTCCCTGACAGGTCTCGCAACGCCCCCCCCTGACATTGAAGCTGAACCTTCCCGGCTTGTAACCCCGGATCTGTGCTTCGGGAAGCAACGCGAAAAATTCTCTTACAAAGGTGAACGCTCCGGTATAGGTCGCGGGGTTCGACCGGGGAGTTCTTCCTATAGGAGACTGGTCCACATTGACCACCTTATCGATATTCCTGATCCCGTCGATAGTATCATAGGGGAGGGTCAGCAGTTTTGAACGGAAAAAATGCCTGGCGAGAATCGGGTGCAGCGTCTCGTTTATCAGGGTTGACTTACCGGATCCGCTAACGCCGGTAACGCAGATGAGTGTGCCGAGGGGTAGCCTGATATCGATATTTTTCAGATTGTTTCCCCTGCATCCCTGAAGCGTGATCGCCTTTGTTTCGTCTGTATTTTTGCTGTTTTTCTCCGAGCGAACCTTTTTCTCACCTCTGAGGTATGCTGCTGTTACGGAATTTTCAGACAGTTTCGACGCATGGCCATGTGCCACGATTTCTCCACCATGTTCACCTGCGCCGGGTCCGAGATCGATGATCTCATCGGCCATAAGCATGGTATCTTTATCGTGCTCGACGACAAGGACGGTATTACCGATGTCCCGCAGCCGCTGCAGCGATTCTATCAGCTTCATATTGTCTCGCTGGTGCAGACCGATGCTGGGTTCATCAAGCACGTAGAGTACTCCGCTCAGTTGTGAGCCGAGTTGAGACGCCAGCCGGATTCTCTGGGCTTCGCCTCCTGAAAGTGTCTGCGAACCCCTGCTCAGGCTGAGATAGCCTAACCCGACGTTGAGAAGGAACTCAAGGCGTTTGGTTATTTCATGAAGGATCGGAGTGGCGACAAGTCGTTCTTTGTTCGTCAGATGAGTGGGAAGAGCAGAAAAGAAATCAAGAGTGTCCTGTAACGGCAGGGACTCGAGTTCATGGATGTTCAGGTCGTTAATTGTAACATGCAGACTTTCTTTGCGGAGCCGGGCTCCGCCACATGCAGGACAGGGCTGCTTTAGCATGAACCCTTCACACCACTCCCTTATTTTCGACGAGTTCGAGTTTTTCAGCATCTCTGTGACGTAAGCAACAGCGCCCGGGAATATCTGTGGATACACTGACTCTTTTCCTGCATAGCTGTAGGTGACATCAAACGTTGTTGTGCCGGACCCTTTCAGCAATATATCGAGAGCTTCGGATGGTATTTTTGCAAGTTGAGTGTCCAGAGTGAACCCGTATCGTTTCGCAACCGCTTTTATGATGTGCCAGAGATTGCGCTTTCCCGGTTTTCCAAAAGGTTCGATACCTCCCTGGTTCAGGGAAAGATTCCTGTCAGGTATCATCAGGTCGGGAGAAAGATTTTTTATTTCTCCAAGACCGTTGCACTCCGGGCACGCTCCATAGGGCGAATTGAAACTGAAATTGTTCGGGGCCAGCGTGTCAAGCGGGGCGGAACCGTCCGAGTAAGCTAATTTGGTGCTGTATGACCGCTCTTCCACGTTGCTTTCAAGCGGGGCGCAAATGACGGCTGATTTATGTTCCGACATGCTGACGGCAAGGGATACTGCCTGTTTCAGGCGTTCTCTGATCTCATGCTGAATGACAAACCTGTCGACTACCAGTTCGATGTTATGGCTTTTATAGCGTTCGAGCTGCATGCCTTTTTCCATCTCGCTGAACTGTCCGTCTACGCGCACTCTGAGGAACCCTTTCTGCAGAAGCCTTTCGAAGAGTTCCCGGTAGTGGCCTTTTCTGCCGGTAATGAGAGGAGAAAGGATAGAGACTTTTGTTCCTTCAGGAAGGGAAAGAATAGCGTCAGTGATCGAATCTTCGGATTGTTTCCGGAGCACTTCTCCTGTGACGGGGTCATGGCATCTCCCTGCTTTTGCATAGAGCAGACGGATGAAATCGTGAATTTCTGTAATTGTTCCTACAGTTGAGCGGGGAGAGCGGCTGGTGCTTTTCTGGTCAATTGCGATAACCGGAGAGAGCCCTTCTATCAGGTCGACATCAGGGCGCTCTATAGTGCCGATATATTGCCGAGCGTAGGCTGAAAGGGTCTCCATGAAGCGCCGTTGTCCTTCAGCATAGATCGTGTCAAACGCCAGGCTTGATTTACCCGATCCGGAGATTCCCGTAATGACGACGAATTTGTTTCGCGGAATATCAAGAGAGATGTTCTTGAGATTGTGAACTCTCGCTCCGCGTATGTTGATGTGGCTGAATGCTGACATGTAGGCTTTGCTGCTCGAATGTAAGAGGTGCTATATATCAAATCCTGAACTACAAAACAAGGTGGGGAAGTGGAATGGAAAACAGATTGACGAGGGAACGAAGAGCCCGGGGAGTGAAATGATTGCGTCAGGTGTTTCATGATTCACTCACTAAGGGGTGGTAAGCGGCTGATGCTACCGATGCATATCTTATTGATATACACCGGCAGCGATGGATTTTTGACTCTTATGGGGCTTGGTCAGCCGTCAAGTTTCTTGTGGCAGAACCACCAGTCGTAGCACTCGTACTGTTCCGGTCGTTTTTTTGCATCCTCTACATTATTTGCCGGAGGAATAATGACACGGTCTTTCAGCAGAGCATTGTTCGGCCAGTCGGCCGGCGTTGCGACCTTATTGTTGTCGGAGGTCTGCAAGGCCTCTACCGCACGGAGGATCTCGTCCATATTACGACCGATTTCCTGTGGATAGTAGAGTACCAGCCTGACTTTTCCTTCAGGGTCTCCAACAAAAACAGCTCGTACAGTGTTACTTCCTTTTCCCGGATGCAGCATTCCGAGGCGGTTTGCGATATGGTCATTGGCGGCAATGATTGGAAATGTTATGTCGACATCCATGTTTTCCCTGATCCATTCAACCCATTTGATATGCGAGAATACCTGATCAACACTCATGCCTATCAGCTTGCAGCCGATCCTTTCAAAAGCTTCATTTCTTTGCTGGAAAGCGATAAATTCGGTTGTGCAGACCGGAGTGAAGTCGGCAGGGTGGCTGAAGAGAACGAACCATGACCCCTTCATGTCACCGGGAATCTTCATAGGGCCATGAGTGGTTTGAACATTGAGTTCAGGAAATACATCTCCGAGCAAAGGCATTGAAATGTCGTAGTAGAGTTCATCTTCGATCTGGTGTGACATGATCGCTCCTTTTTCTTTTTTGTTATACCAATATGTTTTTTCTATCTGAAGCAGTATCGACTGAATATGTGCCATGAAAATATAACACGCATAATTCCTGCGGAGTTGCATAACAAAACCTTATTTATTCAAGAGGTACTCATCAGCGTTCGAGATGATTGCGTCCGGTGTTTCAGGATCCTTTCGCTGCAGGTCGGTTTGGGGTTGATGCACGTACTATTAATTCCAGGATAAACTATCAGGTGCTCAGGAAAATTACTGGCTTGGTGTATTTTTTTGTAGAAAATACAGCGATCGAGGTTTCAGATAGGAGGGTGAGGGAGTTTTTTATTGACGTTTATTTGGGGATCACGTTATATTGTTACATGGTTGAAAAGTAGTAGGCGTATTCATTAACCTAACCCCCTGCACCTATGTTTACTGTTGAGAAACTTTTCAGGATTCTTGTTTTGCTGGCAATCCCATGTGTTATGACTGCTTGTCATAAGGATGAGGTTGAATCCAATCCAACCTGTCCGAACTCTTCCATTCTGCAAGGAGAGAATCAGAGTATATGCCTTGAGGTTTTGCCTGATGTGTTTTTCAGCTCCCGGCAACACACTTGAAACAGTTTTTACAGCGCCATCACACAGATGGCGCTGTTTTTTTTGACCGATATATCAACTGCTCAATGCGGCTCTTGCTGCAGCAAGGCGTGCTATAGGTATCCTGAAAGGGCTGCATGATACATAGTTCAGTCCCAGGGCGTGGCAGAATTCCACGGACGCGGGATCTCCTCCATGCTCTCCGCAGATACCCAGTTTGATCTCTTTTTTTGCCTCACGGCCCTCTTTGGAAGATATTCTGATCAGACGCCCTATTCCCTTTGTATCGATGGACTCAAAGGGATTGCGCGCAAAAATATCCTGGTTCTGATATGCCGGAAGGAACTGCCCGGAATCGTCCCGGCTCATGCCCATTCCCATTTGTGTGAGGTCATTGGTGCCGTAACTGAAAAAGTCAGCGGCTTTGGCGATTTCATCTGATGTCAGGGCCGCTCTCGGCACCTCGATCATTGTCCCGACCAGATATTGTATGCCGACTTCCTGTTCGGCCATAACACTTCGGGCAATCTTGTGAATGATTTCACTGGTTATTTCAAGCTCTTTGACGGTGCTTACAAGCGGAACCATGATTTCCGGAACGATATCGTTGCCCTCTTTCTTGATTTTACAGGCGGCTTCAAAAACAGCTCTTACCTGCATGGCCGGAATTTCAGGATGAATGATTCCCAGACGACATCCCCGCAGTCCGAGCATGGGGTTGAACTCATGCAGGTTTTCGATTCTGTGTTTAACTTCATCAAAGGGTTTGCCGAGTACTGCTGCGAGTTCCTCGATCTCCTTTTCTTCCTGGGGAAGGAATTCATGAAGAGGAGGGTCGAGAAGTCTTATGGTAACCGGGCGAGCCCCCATGGCCTTGAACAATCCGTAAAAGTCTTCTCGCTGGTAGGGTAGCAATTTATCAAGTGCGGCCTGACGACCGGTGCTGTCTTCAGCCAGGATCATCTCCCGCATTGCGTCAATACGGCCTCCCCCGAAAAACATATGCTCGGTTCGGCACAATCCGATACCTTCTGCACCGAGCCTGACGGCGAGCTCCGCCTGATCCGGCTGATCTGCATTTGCCCGCACACGGAGCTTGCGGTATGTATCCGACCATTCCATGAATCGATCAAAAATCTGCCATACCGGAGCTTCTTCAGGCTTAAGGGTTTTGTCTGCAAGGACTGCTATAACCTCTGAATTGCGTGTTTTTATCGCTCCGGCCATGATTTCCCCGGTACTGCCGTCAATGGAAATAGGGTCACCTTCATGGAGCACGATGTCGTGCCCGTCGATCCGGAGCTCTCCTTTCTCGTAATCGATATTGAGCGCCCCGCATCCTGCTACACATACCTTGCCCATCTGGCGGGCAACCAGCGCGGCGTGTGAGGTCATACCGCCCCGTTCGGTAAGAATTCCCTCCGAGATTGACATTCCCTGAATGTCTTCGGGCGAGGTTTCAATTCTTACGAGGATTACCTTTTCACCGCGTTCATTTGCCTGTTGGGCGTCGTCAGCGTTAAAGTATATGTTGCCGGTCGCCGCGCCCGGTCCGGCGTTGAGACCTGTGGCAAGATGCTTTCCTTCTTCGATGGTTTTCTTTTTTTCTGCAGGATCGAATACCGGTCTGAGCAGCTGGTTGAGCTGATCCGGCTCAATGCGCAGCAGTGCTTCCTTTTCGTCGATCAGGCCTTCCATGCACATATCATAGGCGATTTTGATAGCGGCAAATCCTGTTCTTTTTCCTACCCTGCACTGCAGCATGAAGAGTTTACCGTTTTCTATGGTGAATTCAACATCCATCATGTCCCGGTAATGCTTTTCAAGCTGGGTACGAATAGTGTCCAGCTCCTGGTAAATCTCAGGATTTTCCTCTTGAAGAAGTCTTATTTTCAGCGGGGTTCTTGTTCCAGCCACGACATCTTCACCCTGGGCATTCATCAGGTATTCACCATAGAAGGTGTTTTCACCTGTCGCAGCGTCTCTTGTGAACGCCACACCGGTGCCGGAGGCCTCTCCCATGTTACCGAACACCATCGCCTGGATATTGCAGGCGGTTCCCCACCAGCCGGGGATATTGTTCAGTTTCCGGTAGACGACTGCGCGCTCGTTGTTCCAGCTTTCAAATACCGCACTGATTGCTCCCCGTAGCTGCTCCATGGGATCTTCAGGGAAAAGCGTGCAGGTATGTGCCTGAATTGCCGCTTTGTATGCCGAGACAATATATTTCAGATCTTCCGTATCGAGTTCTGTGTCAAGCTGTTTGCCAAGGGCTTTTTTCCGTTCTTCCATGATCACTTCAAACGGGTCTTTTTGCTTGCTGTCTGCAGGCTTGAGGCCGAGTACCACATCGCCGTACATCTGGATAAATCGACGGTAACAGTCCCAGGCGAATCTCGGATTTCCCGATTTTTTCGCAAGCCCTTCGACACTTCTGTCATTAAGACCGAGATTGAGTATCGTATCCATCATTCCCGGCATCGATGCTCTTGAACCGGAACGCACTGACAGCAGAAGAGGTTCGTCGGGGTCACCGAATTTCTTGCCGAGGTACTTTTCAAGTTTATTCAGTGCTTCGGGAATATAGGTTTCAAAAAGTTTTTCCGGATAGGTTTTCTGATGGTCGTAATAGTGCGTGCAGACTTCTGTAGAGATGGTAAAACCGGGAGGTACCGGAAGACCTATGTTCGCCATTTCTGCAAGGTTTGCGCCTTTGCCGCCAAGCAGGTTTTTCATTGAAGCGTCACCGTCAGCAGCGCCTCCGGAGAAATTGTAGATATAATTTTTTTCGGTGGAATCCTGTGAGGTTAGTCGGGCGTCTGACATGTGTTGAATCTTAATTACTATATGTTGAAAATCGACAAAAAAGAGTCGAAAGGCTTATGCAAAGGAGAATAAGAATTTCTACCTTTGTTACATTAAAATAAACCATAATGTAACAAAAAAAGGTTCTTGTGGCGCCGGAACCTTTACAGTGACAGGGATAACCGTATAAAAGCAATGGGCACCGCTATTTATTGTGCGCTTCAATTGATTCGTTGAGCGATGCTCGAAATCCTCATGTACGCTGTGTACACTTCGGTTTCTGCGCTCCGTTCGCCTCACACTTGAATCGCTCATGATAATAAACTAGAGGTGCCCCAATGGGAACAGAACTCATTATTTTTCTTTTGCAGGTTTTGCGCATTTCTGTGCCCTATGTCCTTACATCTGTCGGCGCCACCTTTTCAGAACGGGGAGGCGTGATCAATCTCGCACTCGAGGGTCTGATACTTGCGGGTGCGTTCGGAGCAGCAGTAGGGCAACATTTTTCCGGATCAGCCACCATCGGAATTTTTGCCGGTCTTTTTTGCGGTCTTCTGGTGGCACTTCTTCATGCGTTTATCACTGTTTCCCTGAAGGCGGACCAGATAGTGACCGGTATCGCGATAAATATTCTGGTCATGGGAGCAACTCGTTTCGGATTGAGCGTTCTTTTCGGAAGCTCAATGAATTCTGAGAGGATTGACGGTCTGCATGTTTCACATCTCCTTTTTGACCCGATAGTTATTGTCGCTCTGGCGTCCGTTGTCATAGGACATTATGTGCTTTTCAAGACACCTTACGGGCTCAGGCTTCGTTCCGTCGGTGAGAGTGCCGAGGCAATCGATGCTGCCGGAATACGGGTGCTGCCGATGCGATATTCCGGGGTGCTGATTTCCGGTATGCTCGCTGCTCTTGCCGGTGTGTTTCTCGCGTTTCAACAACACAGTTTTACCGACAATATGTCGGCCGGCAGGGGATATATCGCTCTTGCAGCAATGATCGTTGGAAAGTGGACTCCTGTCGGGGCCGCTCTTGCAAGCGTCACCTTTGCCGGAGCGGAATCTCTCGAGATGTGGTTGCAGACAGGCTTGATCCCTTCACAGCTTATTCAGGCGCTGCCGTATGTGATTACACTTCTTGTGATGGCCGGTTTTGTCGGTAAATCACGGACGCCTCGTGAGCTCGGTGTGCCGTATGAGAAGTAGGGGGAGAAGTCAAAAATCAAAAGTAATAAGTCAAAAAGAGAGCTTCGGGGAGAGAAAATCAGTAGGCAGCCTCCAGTCGGCAGTAGGTAAAGGTGAGCAAAGAGTGGCGAGTGACGAAAAAAAGGAGGAGTGGATGGCTCGTCACTCTTTGCCTGTCACTTGTCACTGCTGTCAGGCTAAAGCAACTACTGCGTTGACCAGCTTCTCGATGCCTTTTGCAACATCCTTTATTGTCGGTCCGAGCATATAGGCCGGCGTGCTGATGATTTTCCCGTCACTACTGGCATGTATGTTGTAAACCTGGCAGTTTACATGTGTTGCGCCGACCGCCTCGATGTTTTCCGCACTTTGTTTGTCTCTGCCTATGGTTACTTCTACATGATCTTTTCCAAGCACTTTTGCCGCTATTACCGGTGAGATGCAGATAAAACCAAGCGGTTTTTTTGCCTCATAGAAGGTTCGGACAGCCTGTTCAACTTCCGGAAGCACGGTGAACTCTGCGCCTTTGAAGGCATAATCAGAGAGGTTTTTAGCGGCACCGAACCCTCCCGGAAGGATCAGGGCATCGAGGTTGAGAGAATTGATATCTTTCAGGTTTTTAATGTTTCCTCTGGCTATCCGGGCTGATTCAACAAGCACATTGCGTGTTTCTCTTTTCATCTCTTCCCCGCTCGCATGGTTGATGACATGATGCTGCTCGATATCGGGAGCGATGCATACGGCTTCAGCGCCTGCAATGTCAAGAGCTAAAAGGGTCAGGACAGCTTCGTGGATTTCCGTTCCGTCCATTACTCCGCAGCCGGACAGAAGAACACCGATTTTTTTCATGATGGAACAGGATTTCAGTTAGAAAAAGTACGATATGACGGAGGTGATGATATTGTATATGATAAAAGCCCAAAAAAGCAGCAGCAGTATTTTGATGTTCATAGGAGGCAGAATTGAACGTTTTCAAGCGCGCCTGATAACAAGAACGTCTATAATGGTAACCGCTTGCATGACAGTTTTTCGGCAGCATTCCGAAAGCAGCCGGGACGCTCTGCAAAGTTATGCAATATGTCATAACAGCTCATCATTCGAGAGTAAATATAACGGAAAGATAGCGAAACGCGAGCATTCCCGGGAGACGGCCGGGTGTTGTTCCCTATGCGGCGGTACAACAAGATATTTCCCGCAGGCGATACATGTGAAAACTAATGGCAACGAAACAATCGACTCTGCTGTTTTCTATTCAGAGAGGGAAGAAGATCTTTTATGTACATCAACAGAAAGCCGGATGAGAGGAGCGTTTTATGTCAAGGCAACAGTTACACTTTTTCAAGACAGGTTCCTACCCGTTCCCATACAAAACCAGAGGGTCAGATACAGCGCTTACAGTTTCTTACCATAAAGGAGAGCCGTCACTTGCTTTTCTGACGCAGACCGGCCACGAGGCGGATATAGTCTTTTTGCGTCTCTACCGCCAGAATCCTGAGGAAACAGGCCGTTTCAGCTCACCGAAGAATTACTGGCGAATATCCGGAATGGCGTATGATAGAGCTCAAAACAGGCTCTGGGCGACTGAGGGGTCGGGTTCGCCCCATGAAAATGCTGACAGTATCATCGGGATAGATGCGGATTCAGGCGCTCATGTCGACACGATCATCGTACCGTTTTCCGACAGCCACGCGCTCGCCTTTAATGGCCAGTATTTCCTTCGTTCCGACGGTAGCGCCCTGGAGATGATCGACCGAGCGGGAAATATTCTCGCGACCCTGCACGTGCCGATCGGCTCCAATTGCAGGGGGCTGAGTTCGGCACCCTGGACCTATATCGCGAGCGATACGTTGTCAAACAAGCTCGTGATACTGAGTCTTTTCGGGCAGGTCGTTGCCGAGTGCGATGCACCGCCGGGAGAGCCGGGCGGCATAGAGGCTGTTGCGTTTGACGGTATTCAGGATTATACAACACTAAGCCAGTTTCCTGAATCTTCTGTAGATCCTGCAATTCCATGGAGTCCTGATCCATGGAATTTCCGGCATACGGTATATCTGGCGAACCAGAAGGATCAGACGATATATTTTGGCTATTTTTATTGAGGCTTGCTAAAAAAAATTGCCGAGAGTAATTCGTTGAACCTGAATGCATCATACTTGTGGAGCAAAACATTAATCCTGCAACGTACAGGGAAATCGTGTTTTTTACCGGCGCCGGTATGTCGGCAGAAAGCGGTGTGCCGACATACCGGGGTAAAGGAGGGATCTGGGGATCCTACAGTATTGATGAGTACGCCTGCCAGGAAGCTTTCGACCGGAACCCGGAAAAGGTTCTCGGCTTCCATGAAAAGCGTAGAAAGTCGGTACTCGATTGTCAACTGCATGAGGGACACTCGGTTGTTGCGGTTTTACCGAATGCAAGAGTCGTGACGCAGAATATCGACGGCATGCACCAGCGTGCAGGCTCGAAAGACGTTATCGAGCTGCACGGCAGCCTGTGGCGTCTTCGCTGCCAGAGCTGCGGGTTCAGAAAAGAGGATCTTGCAGAGAGTTACGAAACAACCCGTTGCGATTGCGGAGACCGGCTCAGGCCCGATATCATCTGGTTCGGCGATATGCTCGACGCGGTTGTCATGAGCAATGCTTCGCAAGCCATCAGAAACTGCGACCTGTTTGTCAGCATCGGTACCTCTGGAACTGTTTGGCCTGCAGCAGGTTTCCCCGACCTTGCAAAGCAATCCGGCGCTTACTGCATCGAGATCAATCCCGAGCCTTCCGGAGCATCAGAGTATGATCGTGTTATCGTGGGGAATGCGGGGGAGGTGCTTCCGGAGTTGTTCAGTGAAAGCTGAAGAGTAGTTGATTTGTTGATTTTTTGAACTGTTGAATCGTTGAGTTCCAAGCATCTGTTTCACAGGGTGCGACGTGGAGACACAACTGTCGTTTTACGAGCGACTAATACATCCACGGTATGAACTTTTTGACCCTTCCGGCGTATTCCTTGTATTCGGGGTGGCGCTCTGTGAGCCAGCGCTCCTCTTTACCCGCTTTGAACGAGAAGAAGAGAAATGCTGTTATGAGGAGCAGCAGGTGAGAGAGGCTGAGGGTGTAGCATACCCAGCCAAAACCGATAAACAGCTGACTGCTGTAGAGCGGATGACGGACAAGGCTGAAGACTCCTGTAGTTACCAGTTTATTGTGAGCGACAGGATAGGGCAGCGGAGTAATGTAGTTTCGCAGATTGTGCGACCCCAGAGCACCGAACAGCAAGGCAACCATACCGCAGCAGAGCAGTATGATCATGCGCAGGAGCTGAAAGCTTTCAGCAGTCGTGATCCATAATGGATTCCATCTGGGCGTCAGGATAAAGAGCAGGACGAGCAGAAACTGGAGCACGACAAGGTACTCGCCTTTTTTTCCTTTAAGTAATCCAGCGCCATCGTTTTTTTCATTGTTCATGAGTGTCGGAAATATTTATCTTCAAAAGCACGATTATGTAGGATATCTTGATGTGGATTCTCCCGGTCCACATTGAAGGACTGATGTTTAAGTAACAGAGTTAACCATTTTTCGATATGATAATTCCTCAAGATACGGTTTTGTTGATCATCGATGTTCAGGGAAAGCTGGCAGAGATGGTTTTTGAATCTGAAGCTGTTCAAAAAAATATTTCGAAACTGATCAGGGCGTGCAGGATTCTCGATGTCCCCCTTCTCTATACGGAGCAGTACCCTAAAGGTCTCGGGCATACAGTTTCTGTACTTGAAGAGCTGCTTGTCAACGAGAAACCTTTGGAAAAAATCACATTCAGTTGCTGCGGTGAAGAGTCTTTTATGGAGAAACTGAGAGGCCTGAACAAAAACAACGTGCTTGTTACCGGCATGGAAACCCATGTGTGCGTCTATCAGACGGCCAATGAACTGATCGAGTACGGCTACAATGTTCATTTGATTACCGACGCGGTTTCTTCCCGGACAAAGGATAACAGGGATTTGGGAATACGCTGTATCGAAAAAGCAGGCGCGATGCTGAAAAGCACGGAGATGGTGATTTTCGAATTGTTACGGATCGCTCAGGGAGAGGAGTTCAAGGCGATATCGAAAATCATTAAGGAATAACGAGCAGCACGGATAGAAGCCGGAATCAAGAAGATTGAATCCGGAAACAATTGGGTTATAGGCATTGGACCTCCGGGTAAGCCCTGTGAAATATCTTGTCGATTTCGCGGGGCAGGCCCAAAGATGACTAAAGAGAGGAACGTCATGCCGCACTTGATGCGGCATCCATGTGGTTTCTTTCAGGAGTATGGATTCCCGTGTCAAGCACGGGAATGACAAAAAAAGATCAGATCCGAAGATGACAAAAAAAAGGTCAGACCCGAAGATGACGCATTATCGAGAACTCAGCACGTATTGCCTTTCTCTTTCTCCCCCACAATGCAACAACTCAACGATTCAACAAATAAACAGAAGTCCCTCCTGCTGTTATGAAACAGCTTGGTCGAGCATTTCTTCGAGCAGTTCCTTTCCCTCGATAATGTCGATTTCAACTGGAAGGTAATAACAGGGGACCCGGGAGATTGTTTCAAGTACAGGCCGGTTCGAGCTCAAGCGGAAATAATCTTTTTCGGTTGTGATAATTGAAAGGCTTTCCCTGAGTGCCTTCGAGGCAAGTGATTTCATGCTTTTCAGGGGGAAATCCGCGTGATCGGTAAAAAATGCATGGGAAACAACCTCCATGCCGTTTGTTTGTAATGAATCGACGAAGCTTTCCGGCTGCCCTATGCCCGCAACTCCTATGACCCTTTTTGGTACAGGGTTTTCGGGACCCGCGAAAAGAACCGGTTTTCCTGCCCTGATACCGGTCTTGACCAGTGGCTTACCCGTCGTGCGCAATTCTTCTTCAAGTCGAGCTGACTGCTGCGGATCGGTTACCTTGCTCAGGATAAGAAGATCTGCGCGATCAAGATTTTTCCCCGGTTCTCTCAATCCACCTGCCGGTATCAACCGGTCATCCAGAAAAGGAGCTGTACTGTTAATGATAACGATATCAAGGTCACGATAGAGCTGTCGGTGCTGATATCCATCATCCAGTATTATGACGTCCGGCAGTCTTCCGGCGAACTTTTCAGCGATATACCCGGCGCCATCTTTTCTTTTTTCAGCCACGACAACAATGGTGCCCGGATTGTTCTGCGCGAGCATTGCGCATTCGTCGCCGGCTTCACGGCTTCCGAGTAAAATCTGTCGGCCGTCGGAAACCAGTTGCACTCCTCTGGAATTTCTTTTGTAGCCGCGCGACAGAATGGCTGTTTTCAATCCTCTGGAGGTATAGTACTTAACGACAAAATCAACCAGCGGGGTTTTACCGGTTCCTCCCATAGTGATGTTTCCTATTGAAATCACAGGCAGAGCGGCTTTGTGAGCGGTAGAGACACCAAAATCAAACAACCTGTTTCTGACAAAAATGCCGGCAGCATAAAGCAAGGCCGCCGGTGCGAGCAGATACTTTCTGATGTTATGCATCAGCCAGTTGTTTAGAGAGTTGACGTTCAAAAACAGCAAGATCCTCTTTGCTATGGAGTACAGGAACCTTTATGAGATGATAGGTTACGCTGAGAGCACTGAAGGGTAAAGGGATTTCAAAACCGTCCCAACTTCTGAGCCTCACTGCTTTCGTGAAGCGTATTGCAGCGAAAACAATCGGGACATCCCGTTCCGAAGCAAGGCGAAGTGTTCCGTACTTCAAGGTCTGAGAGGGTCCTCGAGGGCCGTCGGGAGTGATGGCAATGATGCCGTTTTTCTCCAGTCGGGCGATCATCGATTTTTTTACCTCACTACTTCCTTTTGAGCTTGAGCCCCGGATCAGACTGAAACCGAGCTTTGCAAGAACGTGAGAAAGGAGTTCCCCGTCTTTTGATTGGCTGACTACTGCATGGATATTTTTGTCAGGAAATATTTTTTTTGCAAGCAGCCAGCCGTACATCATTTTACCGTGCCAGAAAGCATAGATAATCTTTCCCGCATGATGGTCCGGCTGCAGTTCCGGGTTGGTGAACGTAGCCCTGAGTGTTGAAAACAGCACCTTCACTATCGCAGGCAGCAGAAGAATTCCGAGGTTGCGCAGTATGGGCATGTTCAGGTGAAAATGTTTTCGGTTCGTTATGACTAAACGCTTGCAGTTCTCCTGAAAGCTCAACAGCTTGTAGTGCCTGATTTCAGGAGGGGATTTTTTTATTTTTTTTTTACACTCCCTGCATTATATACTTTTGTCGTATGTAATGAAGAGATAATGTAACACTACCGGTTTACAGGGACAATCAGGAATCCAGCAAGCCGGGTCATGCTTGACAATTTACTATGAAGGTACTGATAATCGGCAGCGGAGCGAGGGAACATGCCCTGGCCTTGGCAGTGGCGCGCAGCGAGAAGGTTTCTCACGTGTATGTGGCCCCTGGAAACGGAGGGACGGCAATGATGGGTGAAAAGGTGGAGAACGCCGCCATCAAGGCTACGGATATCCAGGGCCTGTTTGCGTTTGCCGAAAAAAAAGGCGTTGACTTGACGGTTGTCGGCCCGGAGCAATCGCTTGAATCAGGTGCTGTAGATCTTTTCAGGAGTTCGGGCAAGATGATTGTCGGCCCGCTCAAAGATGCCGCGCAGCTTGAGACAAGCAAGGTTTTTGCAAAGGATTTTATGAAGCGTTACGATATACCGACGGCTTCTTATAGTGTGTTCAGTGATTATGACTCTGCAAGAGCCTTTCTTGAAAACACCACTGTATTTCCCCAGGTGATCAAGGCAAGCGGTCTTGCTGCCGGAAAAGGTGTGATCGTGGCTGAAAATCGTGATCAGGCCATGCAGGCAATTGAAGATCTTTTCAGAAAAAGAATTTTCGGGGGGGCGGCTGATGAGGTAGTCATCGAATCTTTTCTCAAGGGAGAGGAAGCGAGCGTTTTTGTGCTGACCGATGGGAAGGAGTATCGTTTTTTCCTTCCATCTCAGGACCACAAGCGCATTGGTGACGGGGATACCGGAAAAAATACCGGTGGCATGGGAGCGTATGCTCCGGCACCGCTGGTTTCCGGGGAAGTACTGAAGAAGGTTGAGGAGCGTATTGTCGTGCCGACCCTTGAGGGGATGCGAAAGGAGGGAGTACCCTATACCGGATTTTTATATATCGGTCTCATGATAGACAAGGGAGAGCCGTCCGTTGTTGAATTCAACGTTCGCCTTGGTGATCCTGAAGCCCAGGTTGTCCTGCCGCTCCTGCAGACCGATCTTGTCGAAGCTTTGGAGGCGAGTCTGAACGGTACACTCGGCGAGGTGCCTTTCGAGATGAAAGCGCAGTCAGCCACAACCGTTGTTCTGGCATCGAGGGGATATCCGGACAGCTATGAGAAAGGTAAGCTGATTACGATCGACCCGAAACTTGAAGCGCTTGATCAGGTGATGCTTTTTCATGCAGGAACAGCATATGTCGATGGGCAGTTGACCACTTCAGGAGGAAGGGTTCTGTCGCTCACCGCTCTGGCGCCAACTTTGAAGGAAAGTATCGATCTGGTTTACAGTGCGGTTGGCTTTGTGCACTTTGATGGCAGGTATTGCCGTCGTGATATCGGTGCTAAAGCAATTTCTTGACCTATTTTGTAAATATATGCAGTTACTTCGCCGTCAATTCGAAATAATTCAGGAGCACGCCTTGCGGGAGAATCCCTATGAGTGTTGCGGTCTGCTTGCGGGCAGGAGACAACAGAATCCTCATGGTGAGTATGAGAATGTGGTCTATGAGGTGGCGCCGTGCAGTAATGTTCTGTATAGCGGCAGGGAACACGGGTTTGAGATTTCCTTTTCGGAATATATCGATATTGAGCGGGAAGCCCGGGACCTCGGGTATGAAATTGTGGGTTCCTATCATTCCCATATCAATTCGAAGGCGATTCCATCAATAAATGATGTTGATTTTGCCAGACCGGGTCATTCAATGGTCATCATCTCCATTCAGCATATGCAGCCGTCGGGAGTGACAGCATGGTATCGTCGGGAAGCTGAAGGATTTCATCAGGAAGCCATTCAGGTTATCGAGTAATCACGAATCACCGGTAACATCATCCCGTTGAATTTTGTACATTACCTTCGTTTATCGTTTTAAAAGTGTAAAACCGGAAAAAAGTGCCAAAAAGGGAAGACCTCAAGTCAATATTAGTGATAGGTGCCGGTCCGATTGTTATCGGCCAGGCATGTGAGTTTGATTATTCCGGGACTCAGGCGTGTCGTGCCCTGAAAGAAGAGGGTTACAGGGTTGTTCTTGTGAACAGCAATCCCGCGACCATCATGACGGATATAGAGTTTGCAGACAGCACTTATATCGAGCCCATTACCCCTGAATATGTCCAGAAGATAATCGAGAAGGAAAAGCCGGACGCCCTGTTGCCGACCATGGGAGGGCAGACCGCTTTGAATACCGCGGTAAGCCTTGCTGAAAGCGGTGTGCTCGAACGGAACGGTGTTGAGCTTATCGGGGCGAAGCTGAGAGCTATAAGGAAAGCTGAAAACCGGGAGTTCTTCAGCGATGCGATGAAGAAACTCGGCCTCGATATGGCAAAAGGTTTTTTTGTGAGAAATGAAAAGGAAGCCAAGGAGGCTCTCGAAGATATAGGGCTTCCCATTGTTATCCGCCCTTCATTTACGCTTGGCGGAACCGGTGGGGGTTTTGCGGAAACCAAGGCGGACTACTATGACGCTGTCAGGCGGGGTATCGCTGAAAGTCCTATCGGAGAAGTCCTTGTTGAAGAGTGCCTTATTGGATGGAAAGAGTTTGAACTTGAGGTTATCCGTGACCTTGCCGATAACGTCATTATTGTCTGTTCGATAGAAAATGTTGATCCGATGGGGGTTCATACCGGTGACAGTATCACTGTCGCTCCTGCCCAGACCCTTTCGGATCGTCAGTATCAGTTGCTGAGAGACGCTTCGATAAGAATCATACGCGAGATAGGAGTGGAAACCGGGGGCAGCAATATTCAGTTTGCCATAAATCCTGAAGACGGCAGAATTGTGGTTATTGAAATGAACCCCCGTGTGTCGCGAAGCTCGGCGCTTGCCTCCAAGGCTACCGGTTTTCCTATCGCCAAGGTGGCGGCTAAACTTGCGGTCGGCTACAGGCTCGATGAAATACAGAACGATATCACCAAATCAACTCCTGCAAGTTTTGAGCCTGTTATTGATTACTGTGTCGTGAAGATACCAAGGTGGGATTTCGAAAAGTTTAAAAACGTTGACTCGAAACTTGGTGTTCAGATGAAGTCAGTAGGTGAGGTCATGGCCTTTGGGCGAAATTTTCGGGAAGCGCTTCAGAAGTCCCTGCGCGGGCTTGAGATTGGGCGGGCCGGTCTCGGCTGTGACGGAAAGGATATTATGAACGTCATCGATATGACGCAGCAGCAGAGGACTTTTGCAAAGGAGGACCTGCTGGAAAAGATCAGGGTTCCGAAGGCTGACCGGATATTTTATCTTCGCTACGCCTTTCAGGCAGGGGCGACCATAGAAGAGATTCATCAATCGACGGGTATCGACCCCTGGTTTCTGGACAATGTCCGGCAGATCATTGAATTCGAGAATGAACTGAGAGATATCGCAGACGCTTCGTCATCTTCGTGACATGACTACCTATCTGACAAAAATACTGGACTATAAGTCTTCCGAGGTAGATCAGCTTAAACAGCAGGATCCTGCATCCCGGTACCGTGACGCAGCGTCGGATCTGATGCCGGCAAGAGATTTTGCCGGAGCCTTGAAAAATGATCAGGGTTCTGTAAAGCTCATCGCGGAAGTTAAGAAGGCCTCTCCGTCAAGAGGGGTTATGGTGGAGGATTTCAATCCGCTTGACATCGCGCGTCGTTATGCAGGGATTGGGGCTTCCGCGTTTTCCGTTCTTACCGACAGGCATTTTTTTCAGGGTTCTAATCAATACCTGCAGCAGGTGAGTGCTTCTTTTGATCTTCCTGTGTTACGCAAGGATTTTATTATCGATGAATCACAGATATACGAAGCACGCCTGATAGGTGCCGATGCTATCCTGCTTATAGTCGCAGCGCTTGACACTTTCCGGCTCAAAGACTATTTGCAGCTTGCGGCCGGAATTGGTTTAGGCGTTCTTGTTGAAGTGCATGACAGGTCTGAACTGGATTGTGCCCTGAACGCGGGAGCGACAGTTGTCGGAGTCAATAACCGGAACCTGAAGGACTTCAGCGTTTCGCTCGATACCTCGCTTCTTCTCAGGCCCGCAATACCCGATGACGTGATCTCGGTTGCGGAAAGCGGCTTGAAAAAGATTTCCGATGTATCCCTGATGCAGGACGCGTCGTTTGACGCTGTCCTGATCGGAGAAGGATTGCTGAGCTCTGAACTGCAGCAGTTTACCTGGACGCGGACTTGATTTTTACCGCTGCTTCAGCCGGATTGTCCGCCTTGAAAAATGCCGTGCCTGCAATCAGCGCGTCTGCGCCTGCTGAGACAAGATCCTGAGCGTTATCAACGGTCACTCCTCCATCTACAGCTAGTATCATTTCCGGGTTCATTGCGTTACGCATTTCATCAAGCTTTCTGAGTTTATCAAAGGATGAAGAAATGAATTTCTGGCCACCGAATCCGGGATTAACCGACATAAGCAGAACAAGATCAAGATCCGGGAGTATCGCCTCGAGTGTCGATACCGGTGTGCCGGGATTGATCGATACTCCGGCTTTTGCTCCAAGGCTTTTGATGAGCTGAACACTTCTGTGCAGATGGGCGCAGGTTTCCTGATGAACGGTTATCTGATTCGATCCGGCCTGTATGAAGTCGGCAATGTAGGTATCGGGATCGGAGATCATCAAATGCGTATCGATCACGAGGTTTGTGCATTGTGCGATGGCCTTAATGATAAAGGGGCCGAAAGTTATGTTGGTACAAAATGCCCGTCCATGACGTCACAGTGCATCCAGTCTGCGCCGGCTTTTTCAGCCAGAGCAATGGATTCGGCAAGTTTTGTGAAGTCTGCAGAAAGAATGGATGGGGCGAGAAGCGTGTTTGCTGGTTGCATGATTGATTATTACTTCGTGGATTATAGTTGATACAACAGTGAAATAACGTCCGTGATCTCTCCAGCAGGGATTCAGAATGGGTCGCCGATTCCAAAATTGAAGGTGAAATCCCCTATGTTCCATCTTGAGATCTGCCAGGGATCGGTTTGTGAGGGATCATAAAGTTTATATCCGAAATCGAAACGGAACGGGCCAATGGGAGAGCCGACTCGCAAACCGATTCCTGCATCCCAGGCGATGTCCCTGTAGAATGACTGCAGGGTAAGACCATACGGACCGTTTCGATCCCATATGTTTCCAAGATCCGTAAAAAAGGCGATTCCTGAAGGTTGTCCGAAAAGTTTAAAGAATTTCAGACGATATTCCAGATTACCCTCAATTTTAATATCCGCACCAAGGGACCCTGCAGCATCACTGCTGCTGCTTCCGGGGCCGAGCGTGTTGAAGAGCCAGCCTCTCATGCTGTTCGGCCCGCCTGCATAGAAACGGCGTTCCTCCGGTGTTTCCCCGGATTTGCCGTATGGCGTCATTGCTCCGACAAACACTCTGCCTGCAAGCTGCTGACCCTCAGCTATGTCTTTGGCAAAAGAGAACTGACCGCTTGCTTTAAAAAACTGGGAATACGGGGTGCCGAAAATCTGTGGATCATCATTTGTGAACCCGTCATAATCTCCGGTATCGATATATTCATCAAAAAGATAGGGCAGGGCTCCAACTGCTTCAACACTTGCATTCCAGGTATACATTGTCTTGCGGGACGGGTCGTTTCGATTTGAATGAAAATACTGGAGGCGAATCGTCTGGTTGAGATTTGTCTGCAACAGACTGTCCAGACTCTGGTCCACAGCTACGGCATCGGTTGGGTCAATGCCGATTCTGTCAGCAAGGTCTGTTTTAAAAAGCTCTTTAAAGCCGATCAGGGAATCTTTCTTGACCAGTTCCAGTTCGAAGAAATCCAGATTCAGTCGGGATTTCTCGTTTATCCGGGTGTTATAGCTCAAGCGCAGCAGTGCTTTCTGATTATCGAGCAGAATCGGCAGACGGGAACGGGAATATTCAAGGGTTCCCGCGTACATGTCGCCCGGTTTTTTCAGATCCGGAACGAGAAGGTTCGATGAAATTGCAAGCTCATAAGGCCGATACTTTGAATAGAGGCTCTCATCGAGATTTTTCAGCAGTTCATTTGAGTTGCTGAGCTGCATGCCGAAATCTGTTTTTACTTTGAGGTTTTCAGCTCCCCCGAACAGATTTTTGTTTTCATATCGGACCGATGTTCCCGTGAATAAACCGCCATAGCGGTTGTCCACAAAAATTTTCGGTTCGATAAGGTGTTTTGGTTTTGGCTCGAGATGAATAGAGGTGTAGAGTTTTCCCTGGCGAACAGAATCGTTTCGAATGAAAATCGATGAGAACAGATTTGTCGATCCGAAGTTCCGAAGCGTTTTGCGCTCTAAAGACTTGCGGGTCGTGATGCCTGGGCGGAACGTTGTATAATTCGTGATGAGTTTGGAAGAAATATTCTGATTTCCGTACACGGCAATGTCAAGGCTGTCAATACGGGATGTACGCAGTTTTGACTTGGCGGGGTCATCCTTCGTGACAGGATCATGGACGACAACCTGCATCGGGCCGTATTCGAGGGATTCAGGAAACGAGACATTAACCAGTAAACCGGCAAGCGCGTCGGTAGTGTCCACCTGAACACGGATGCTGTCTTCATGCATGAAGGCATATCCATACTCGTTAAAAAAGGCGATTGTTCGATCCCGCTCTTCTATGAGATGATCTACCGTAAAAATGGAGTCGCGTTTAAGACGGCTTTTTTGAAGGTATCTTGTTTTAAGGGAGTCAGCAATGACATTGAGTCCTTCATATCGTACAGAGTCAATACGTGCCGGTGCGTTTTCCTGAATGAGAATTTCAACAGAGACCCTGTTTTTCTCATCAACGTCACTGACGGTCGCGTCCACAACGGTCCGGAAGAAGCCTTTGTAACTATAGAGTTTTTTTATCAGTGCGATATCCCTTGAAAAAAAATCCGCGCTGAAAGGGTTTTTTTTAGATGTGGAAATGACTGCAAGGATTTCTTCCTTGCTGAGAATCCGGTTTCCCGAGATGGATATTTTTTTGACAATAACCTCGGTATCGGGCTCAGGATCACTCCTGCTTTGAGCGATGCACCATGAGGGTAAGAGAATAACTGCAAAGAAACAGGAAAGAATCAGAGCGGTTGCGCACACCCGGTTGATCTGTTTATGTAGATAGAGCTCACGCGTCTCGGTTTTCTCCTAATTTATCGGTTCTTCGTCTCCATAGCAGAAATCCTCGTCAGTAGGGTAATCAGGCCAGATCTCTTCAAGGCTTTCATAGAGCTCATCACTTTCCGGAAGGTCGCTCAAATTGTCAATAACCGGTTGCGGAGCACCTGTTCGATTCGCGAAGTTTATCAATTCATCCTTTGTGGCAGGCCATGGTGCATCGGCAATATATCTTGCCAGATCCAGATTCCAGAACATATGGTAGTAAGTATTATATCAGATTTACGAGTTGCTGTCGCTTTGCTTCGAAACAGGTGCGCCTGTCAAATAACTTTCAGGTGTGAAATCATCAAAAAAGTATGCGGAAGGGTTGACTTTTCTGTTGTATTTGTGCACCTCATAATGCAGGTGGGGGCCTGTGGAAATTCCGGTATTGCCTGACAGAGCGATAACGTCGCCTCTGGTTACTTTCTGTCCTTTATGGACAAGTGAACGGGAAAGATGGGCGTAGACGGTTTTATAGCCGAAGCCGTGATCGATGACGATTTTTTTGCCGTACCCGAAATTATATCCTGTAAAGATGACAACGCCGTTACCGGGTGCATAGATGTTTGTTCCTGTTTTGGCGGAAAAATCAATACCCTCATGAAATAGCACTCTTTTATAAATAGGGTGGCGACGTTTGCCAAAGGTGCTTGTTATCTTTCCGTCGATAGGTTTCAACGCGGGTACCGCAGCGAAAAGAGCCTGATTTTTATTCCAGGTTGCCTGAATGTCTTTATGACTCTTCTTTTGCTGCTCGACTTTGAGGTTCAGGTTTTCAATTTTCTTCCCGGTCATCGCAAGGAGGTGAGCAGATGACTCTTGATCCGCATAAAGAGTACGGCTGCGCTGTCCTCCTGTCCCCATGTTTTTTTCCTCTTGAGAGACCACAGGCAGGTTTACTGCGAGTCGCAATTGATTGTCTGAAGCAGAGAGTGAAGCAAGTTGCTCTTCAAGAGTAGTGATCTTTTTCTGCAGTGTAAGCAGGGAATTGCTGTGGGATGACTGTTCCGGTGACTTTGCCGGATTCAGGGTGCTTGATACAAGTATCGCAGCAGATGCGACAAGAATGGCGACGATACAACCTGTAAGAATGATCTTCAGGGAGTGCAGTGGCTTGAATCTGCCATCTTCTGTAAGGTAGTAAACGCCTTTCCTGGAAAGCATCACGCTCCCGGTCTTGGAATGTGAAGAATATTTTTACTGATTTCGAAAATATAAAAAAAGTTTTCTGATCAGCAAGATATCCCAAGGCCTCAGTGGGCTTCCAGCCAGTTTTTTCCTGTACCGATTTCGACTTCTACAGGAACGGTTTCAAGTCCGCAGAGTTCTGCCGCTTTTTGCATGCAACCCTCGGCGATTTCGGCGAGAGCCGCTTTTTCCTCTTCTGTCGTTTCGAAAACAAGTTCATCGTGAACCTGCAGGAGCATTGCGGATTGCATACGTTTCTTTTTTATTGCTTCAGAAACAAGGCCCATGGCGCACTTGATGATATCTGCCGCAGTTCCCTGGATAGGGGTGTTCATGGCCGCTCGTTCCGCTGCCATCCTGATGTTCCGGTTTCTGCTGCGAAGATTCTCAATGTAACGTCTGCGTCCTGTCAGCGTCGTGACATATCCTTTTTCTGCAGCTTCTGTGATGGTCGTCTGCAGGGCTCTGAACAGGCCTGGATACTTTGAAATATAGGTGTCAATGATCGCTTTCGCCTCTTTTTGGGATATGTTCAGCCTTTGAGCCAGTCCATATGGCTGGATACCGTAGAGAACACCGAAGTTAACCTCCTTGGCTTTTCGTCTCATATCCTTGGTGATATCGTCCGTATCGAAGATGGTTTTCGCGGTCGCGGTGTGAATATCTTCCCGGTTTCTGAATGCGTCTATGAGATGACTGTCCTGTGAGATTTCCGCCGCGATACGGAGTTCGATCTGGGAGTAATCGGCGGAAAGAAGGTACCTGTCACTCGTCGAGGGGATAAACGCTTTTCGGATCTCTCTGCCAAGAGGAGTGCGAATCGGGATGTTCTGCAAGTTCGGGTTTGATGAGGAAAGTCTGCCTGTCGCTGTTATGTGCTGGTTAAAGGAGGTATGAACCCGCCCTGTTTTCGGATTGAGTATTTTCGGCAGGGCGTCAATATAGGTTGTCTTGAGTTTCTGGAGGCTGCGATATTCCAGAAGATCTTTTGCCACCGGATGGATAAGAGAGAGATCTTCAAGGACCTGGACATTGGTCGAGAAACCGGTTTTTGTTGTTTTTTTTGCAGGTAGTCCAAGGACATTGAAAAGCACGTTTCCAAGCTGTTTGGGGGAATCGATGTTAAAGATGGTTCCGGCGGTATCATAAATTCTCTCAGTAAGTTCCAGCAGTTGACGGTTAACGGTTTCAGCCGTTCTTTCCAGCTGAGCTGTATCGAGAGCGATTCCCAGGTACTCCATGTCGGCAAGCACTTCGACAAGCGGGAACTCTATGTTCACGCAGAGTTGTTCAAGCTCGCTGTTTTCTCCGAGCAGTATTTTCTGTTTCTGTTCGAGCTGCAAAGCGACATCCGCATCCTGGCAGGCATAGACAGTAAGTCTATCGATCGGAACCTCACGGATCGGGATCGCTTTTTTCCCTGTACCGGTAAGTTCACTGTAGGTGATTGTCCGGTGATTGAGATGTTTTTTTGCAAGATCGTCAAGGTTGTGTTTCTCCTCGGGATTGATGACATAGCTTGCAAGCATGGTATCGAACCCGACCGGCGCGAGCCGTACATGGTGATTTTTCAGTACGAGAATGTCGTACTTGAGATTCTGTCCTGTTTTTTTGATGTCAGGATTTTCAAGTACATCCTGCAGTTTTCCGGGAAAAGTCTTTGCGCTGAGCTCTTTATCCGTAAAGTGAATGAAATACGCTTCGCCCGGTTTCCAGCAGATCGAAATGCCGACAAGTTCGGCTTCAAAAGTGTTCAGGCTGGTGGTTTCAGTATCTATGGAAAACGAGCTCTGTTTCTCAAGTGTATTCGTGAGTTCTGTGAGAGCGGCTTCGGTATCAATGAGATGATACGCGGCTCCTTCCGGGGGAGAGAATGAAGGCTCGCTTTGTTCCTGAAGGCCTGTTCGGGGAGGAGTTGATCCTGGAAAGATGTGCGGTATCTTTTCCGCGACGCTGTTCATTTCAAGTTTTTCCAGCAGACCGAACAGTTTTACGCTGTCAGGCTCTCCGGATGCAAGCTCAGGCAGGGTAGTGTCAAGTTCGATATCTGTCCTTATCGTAACAAGAGCCTGGATAAGCTTACGGTTTGTCTCGAACTCTTCAAGACTTTTACGTGACCTGGGGGCAAGTTCCTCGATATGGGCAAAGACATTTTCCAGAGTACCATAGGTCGTGAGCAACTTTGAGGCGGTTTTCGGTCCGATTCCTTTCGCGCCGGGTATGTTGTCCGAACTGTCCCCGGTCAGGGTCAGAAAATCGATAAAACATTCAGGCGGCACACCAAACTGTTTTTTGACCTCATCACAGCCCATGGTATCAAGTTCGTTCCTGTTTCTGCCCGGTTTAAGGATCGAAACCCCTTCATTGACAAGTTGCGCGAGATCCTTGTCCGGTGTGACGATAACTATCTCGCACTGTTTCTCGAACTGCCTGACGGCACTTCCTATAAGATCGTCGGCTTCATAACCGGGTTGCTTGAGAATCGGGATCCGGAACGCTTCGACAAGCTTGAAAATCAGCTCCAGTTGCGCAATAAGGTCTTCCGGCGGTTCCGGACGGTTCGCCTTGTATGGAGCATAGAGCTCATGCCGGAATGTTTTTTCCTTACTGTCAAAAGCAACAGCAAGATATTCAGGCTTGCCGGTTTCAAATATTTTCAGCAGGGTTATGAGAAATCCGTAAGCGGCGCCTGTCGGAATTCCGTCTTTTGTTGACATTCCTGCGCGCTGGAGGGCGAAAAATGACCGGTAGACCAGCGCCATGCCGTCAAGCAGAAAAAGGGAGGGTTTTTTGCTTCCTTGCGGTTTTTCTGTGATCGCTGTCGTGCTCATCTCAAAAGACAGTTGACTCTGATCGCTCTTATGCAACGACACCATAGCTCCCCAATACTTTGACCATTGTCGCGAACTCCCTGAGATGTGTCAGGGCATTATGAATAGTTGCGTCGCTTTGGGAACCGATGAAATCCACATAGAAAAAATATTCGAAAGCTTTCAGTTTCGATGGTCGGGATTCAATTTTTGTCAGATCAATATCACGCAGAGCCAGTGTCGCCATAGCCCTGAAAAGAGAGCCGGGTTCGTTGGGCAGGGTAAATACTATTGAGGTTTTTTGCCTGGCAGTATCCGGAGCTGTTCGTAATTCAAGTTCAGCCGTATGATCTTCATGGGTGATGCAGAAAAAACGGGTGATGTTCCACTCTTCATCAGCAAGGTTTTCTCTGAATATTTTCAGGCCGTAGAGCTCTCCGGCTCTTTTTGACGCGATGGCAAAATGCGCCGGGTTTCTTTCTTCAGCAATGATTTTCGCGCTTCCTGCAGTATCATACGCCACTTCAGGCTTGAGATTGTTGTGGGAGGCGAAAAATTTTCGACACTGGGAAAGAGCCTGTGGATGCGAGAGAACTTTTCCCTTCTTTTCTTCTGAAGCACCGGGAAGTCCGAGCAGGCAGTGTTCAACGGAAACAAACGTTTCAGCCACTATTCGGACAGGATGTTGCAGCAGCAGGTCGTAGTTATGATGGATGCTGCCTCCAAGAGAGTTTTCAATGGGAATAACTGCACATGAAACGCTTCTGTGTTCCACTGCGTGAAATGCCTCGTCAAACGATTCGAATGGTGCGGGATCACCAAAGCGTAGTGCGGCTATTTCACTGTAAGCGCCAGGTTCGCCCTGATATGCGACCAGCCGGTTTGTCATTATTTTTTCTTGTGATTAAGTTTACGGAAAGGAATGTAATGCAATAACCGCTCTGCTTAGGTTAAAGAAAATAAATCTATTATCATAAACGGGTATTCTTCAGTTTTTTCAATTAGCGAATTTCAACTATGTCTGGACACAGTAAATGGGCTACGATTAAAAGAAAGAAAGCTGCAACTGATCAGAAAAGAGGTAATTTATTTACGAAGCTGGTGCGTGAGATTACCATTGCTGCAAAGACCGGCGGCGGTGATCCGGGCGGAAATCCGCGTTTGCGCCTTGCCATTGATACCGCGAAGATGAACTCCATGCCCAATGATAATATTCAGCGTGCGATCAAGAAGGGCACGGGAGAACTGGAAGGGGTCACCTATGATGAAATAACGTATGAGGGGTACGGTCCGGGCGGTATAGCGATTATTATTGAGACCGCGACGGATAATCGTAACAGGACGGTGGCTGACGTAAGGCATATAATAAACCGCAATAACGGTTCGCTTGGTGAAAATGGAAGTGTCAGCTGGATGTTTCAGCGCAAAGGGCGTCTTGAAGTTCCCAGGGATGGCGTCAGCGAGGAGCAGCTTATGGAAGTTCTTCTCGATGCAGGCCTCGAGGATCTTGACAGCGAAGATGATAACTGTTTCAGTGTAATCACGGCTGTGAAAGATCTTGAAGCGGCAAAGAAAGCTCTTGATGAGGCGGGCATCGGCTATGAGAACGCGAAAATGGATATGATTCCGGATACGCTTGTGGAGCCGGGGATTGATGATGCGTCAAAGGCGATCAAGCTCATTGAGGCTCTTGAAAATTGTGATGATGTTCAGGCGGTCTACAGTAATCTTGAACTCAGCGAGCAGGTTATGAACAGCCTTGATTCCTGAACAATCGTTCAATGCAGGACTATGATGGTTATCGGGATAGATCCGGGGAGCGTAAAGACCGGTTACGGTATTGTCAGGAGTGAGGGAGATACATTTTCCCTTGTTTCCTGTGGTGTTATTCGTCTCAGTTCAAGGCAGTGCATACCGGAAAGAATCAAGATAATCTACGATACGCTTGAAGCGCTTATCGCGCAGCATCGCCCTGCCAGGCTGGCCCTTGAAACCGCTTACGTGAATCGCAATGCCCAGTCAGCGTTGAAACTCGGCCAGGTAAGGGGAGCGATAGTTGCTCTTGCCATGAACACGGGGACCGGGTTGCATGAGTATGCTCCACGTGAAGTCAAGAAGATGCTTACCGGTCGGGGAGCGGCAAGTAAAGATCAGGTCGCTTATATGGCAAGACATTTCCTCAATGTTGTCGAGCCGATTAAACCCCATGATATTACTGATGCTCTGGGTATAGCTCTTTGTGACCTGATCTACGAAGGTAAAAAGGGTTCAGGAAGGACCGCGGGAACTGTTTCCACATCGCGTAGAAACAGTTGGGCAGTGTTTGTTAAAGATAATCCCGATGTGGTACTATAGGCGGTAACATTCTTAATTGTTGACAGTGAAAGGCCATATTATAAATCTTCCGAATCTGTTGAGCCTGTCGAGGGTTCTTCTTATCCCTTTTTTTATCTATTTCTTTGATAAAGGGGATATCTGGATCGCCAACTCGATACTCGTTGTCGCTGTCTTGACCGACTGGTTTGACGGTCAGACTGCCCGCTGGACGAAAGAGGTGTCAGATATGGGCAAAATACTCGATCCACTTGCAGATAAGCTCTGTCTTGCCGCTGTGGCAGTGTATTTCCTTACAATCGGAGAGTTACCGGTATGGTTTGTCGCTTTTGTCGTGGCAAGGGACCTGCTCATTTTTCTTGGGGCGGCATACGTGAAGCATCAACACAAGTTGATAACAACATCGTTATGGCCGGGGAAATGGGCGGTTGGATTTGTTTCCGTGATGTTTTTTTCAATGGTCTGGCCCCATCCCTTTTTTGACCGGCATCCGGTTCAGGAGATTTTTATGTATCTCTCTGTGTTTATGCTGCTGATATCCTTTATACAGTACGCTATAAGGTTTTACCGTATTCATCAGGGTCGGGAAACGGGGCTCGAAACCTGAAATCAATCCTTTTTTTCTACCACGGTTGCCATAAGTGACGCTTCACACACAAGATCTCCTCTAACGTACGCTTTCGCGTCAAACTGGCAGACGCTGCGTCGTCGGCTTTTCATCACCGCTTCGATAACAAGCGTGTCTCCCGGTATGACGGGTTTACGGAACCGGGCCTTGTCGATCCCCATAAAATACACCTGCATGTTACCAATGTTGTCGTTGCCGTTGAGCATCATAATGCCTCCGGTCTGTGCCATGGCTTCTACGATCAGTACGCCCGGCATAATAGGATTTCCAGGGAAGTGACCCTGAAAGAATTCTTCGTTCATCGTCACGTTCTTGATCGATACGATTTTATCATCAAGCTTGAACTCAACGATTTTATCGATCAAGAGGAAGGGATAACGGTGAGGAAGTATTTTCTGGATCGCGTTGATATCGAAAATAACGCCGGATTTTTTTTCATGCTGAAACTGTCGGGCCAATCTGTTCCGGTCAGCATACTTCTTGAGTAGCTTCACAAATTCGACATTTGACGCGTGGCCTGGACGCGCGGCAAGAATCTGGGCCTTGACGGGCATGCCGAGCAGGGCGATATCACCTATCAGGTCAAGAAGTTTATGGCGCGCAGGTTCGTTTTCAAAGCGTAGCTCCCTGTTGTTGAGAATACCGTTCTCTCCGAGAACAAGCCGAGAACTGTCAATACCGATTTTTTTTGCGAGATTATCCAGCTCGGTATCGGTCATCTCTTTATCGACGATGACAACCGCATTATCCAGATCTCCTCCCTTGATGATTCCGATAGTCGCGAGTTCTTCGACTTCACTCAGAAAACAGAAGGTGCGGCAGGGAGCGAAATCATTCAGAAACTCTTTTTCAAGGTTGAAGATCCCTGAATGCTGTGAACCAAGCGCAGGATTTTTATAGTCAACCATGACGGTACTCCGGAACCCGTCAAGAGGAAGGGCAACGATATCCACTTTGTTTTCAGCGTCATGGTACTCTATGGTTTCATCGATCACAAGATAGTTTTTCGGCTCATCCTGTTCGGCAAGCCCGGCGGATTTCAGGGCCTGGGCAAACTCTCTTGAACTTCCATCCATTACCGGCGGCTCCGGACCGCTCATTTCTATTCTGCAATTGTCTATCTCCAGACCGTAGAGCGCGGCCAGGACGTGTTCAGTCGTGTGTACCTTGTTTCCCTCAAATTCAATAGTCGTGCCACGGCATACATCAACGACATAGTCTATCAGCGCGGGGATTTCCGGACAGTTTTCTATATCAGTTCTTACGAAACGGTAGCCATAGTTTACGGGGGCCGGTTTGAACGTTATCATGCACTTCTTTCCTGTATGCAGACCGGTTCCCTGAAGGGAGACTTCTTTATCGAGTGTTCTCTGATGAATGAGCATTTCCTGATAGTTGCTCCAGCTGATAGTTCGGCCGGAAGTATGTAAAAGTAAAACAATGCAAAAAAACGGGCCGCCTGCCACAATACCTGTTTCAGGTGCCCGAAGAGAACCCGTAAGATAATAAAGCTGCCCAACCATTCAAATACTCGGGTGTGGGGGCTTTATTGTCTTAAGCAATGAGCAATGAGTGTGGGATGTGTTAGGTGCTACGTGTTAGGATGTAGGTGGAAAAGAGAGAGATTCGTGACTGGTGATTGGTAGGGGCAGACCCCTGTGTCTGCCCGCGGAGGGCGGAACCCGAAGATTTGTCGATGCAATATTTTTGTTAAGTGATGGATGCCGGATCACCCCGTGAAATAGATGTTTAGATTTCACAGGGCGGCATGACTTCTCACACCATCTGTCATTCCCGTGCTTGACACGGGAATCCATAGTATCATGTAAACTGCCTGGA
>Ga0180433_10001940_pt1 | contig 33475 bp, 23 predicted proteins | sample SS_ome_8_FD_132980 | JGI IMG/M metagenome (GOLD analysis project Ga0180433, IMG submission 132980) | Hypersaline lake sediment archaeal communities from the Salton Sea, California, USA - SS_1_D_1 metaG | ecosystem: Environmental > Aquatic > Non-marine Saline and Alkaline > Hypersaline >...
AGTCGATAAGCGGCACGACCGTATCGCTCGCTTCAACGTGCGCGCCGTGGTTGGACTCTGTCCTGAACGCAAACCGCACGTTCGATCCTGCCAGGTCCGACAGGTCAACACTGGCGTCTACCCATCGAGGTCCGGCGAGCTCCGATTCCGGGTCCAGCGTTTGAGAGAATACCGTCCTGCGCTCCCCCCCCACGGCCGCATCGACACTGAACTGAACCCCGGGCGGTCCCGTTGAAGATGCTTCCCCTTCGATCCCGATGCCGAAGTCAAGCCGCGCTGACGGCGGTACAGCAACCGTCTTGGTCACGTGTTCCCACGGCAGAGTGATGACTTCTCTCGCCGATGCTCGGATCTTTCTCTGCGCTTCACCGGCAGGGAGCACCTCGACCGTCGTCTCAGCCAGAGCAGCGACGTCGCGCTCTGGTGGTAGCGGCACGTATACTGAGCTCGCGGTCTCTTCCGCCGTCGACTGGTCCGGAGGAGGCACTTGCTGGACGCGTATCCTGATACCCGGAGCATCCGCGCTCACTTTTTCGATCTGTGCAACCGCATCAAGCGGTATCGTGCCGTCCTCGGCTACATCGACTTCCTTCAGCTCGCTTCTGTACGGGGCGGAGAGCACGTTGCGCGTCTCGCGCGCGGTATACACCTTGGTCTCGTGCCATTGGTCGCTGGGTACAACGTCCTCGACGAACCGATGGAATGGTGCGGGTTCCGGCACACGATGGCAGCCTATACAGACCAGAAGCGCGACAAACAAGGTCCATCGCCGCAAGGAAGCTCTCCAGGTTCCGGCCCTCGCAGTTGCGTTAATTGTTTTGCCACTCACTGCTCGTTCTCCAAGGGACACGTGCCGTAGCGAGCAGAACCAAAGGCGACGGGTGGCTGGTCGCAATACGTTAGCGACAGGCTGGCCCGCCCTCGCCCACGCGTCTGCATGCTTAGGCGCCGGCCTTGCGGTGTACCTGCTGCTGAGTCCTTCACATATATCCCAGCGCCTTTAACCGACGCCTGTCCTCTTCGGTCAGAGGCACGATCTCCTGTTTTCGCGCAAGAGTCGATGCGCGTTCTGCACCAACGGACCTGAGAAAGAAGTTGAGCAAGGCGCGGTACTCCAACACTCTCGTTTCTTTTTCTCCCGAAATATCCTTTACTTCTCCGGGGTCGGCCTCTAGATCGTACAATTCCTCTCTGTTGTTTCCCTCAGATGTTAGGATGTACTTTTCAGCCTCCGTTCGTACAGAGTGCATGTTCCATGGGGCTGCTGCCCGTCTCCCGCTTGTTCGTTTACGGTGTCCCATTGTTGGGACCGCTGTTGGCGGGTGCTCCAAGACGAGTTCGCTGACCACGATCTTTCTACTATACCGGTTCTGCCTTGAAGGCTCACCCATTAGCGGCTTTAGGCTCGAGCAGTCAGCCGGTACGTCGTGGCTGATCCTCAGAATATCAAGAACCGTCGCATACAGGTCTGTGAGAGACACCTGGCGGCGTATCCGTCTTGCCGGAGGATCCTTGCCGACAACCCTCACGATCAAGGGGACCCGTAACACTTCGTCATAAAGTGTCCTCGTATGCCCGAATCCTTCGTGTTCCCAGAATTCCTCGCCGTGATCGGAGAAGATCGCGACAACAGTATTCTCTAGTAGCCCCATCTGGCGGAGTCGTTCCAAAAAGGTGCCCACAATCTCGTCAGTGTAAGCTATTTCACCGTCATACAACGCCTCAAGATGTATTCTATCGGCGCCGTACGAGGACTTGTTGGGGCTGAAAACGGTCTTCCCCACCGGGCCAACGTAGCCGGAGTCAAACATGGTCGCAAACCGTCCTGGCGGTTTATAGGGACCATGGATCTGGTACGTGTGCACGAACAGGAAAAACGGGAATTCGTTATACCGCTCTATCCACTGGAGCGAATGGTGAAACGTCTTTTCCGCGGCGCTCAGCACTAGAGCCCGCAACACGTGCGCTTCGTCCGGACACAGGCCATCCGAATACAGTTCGAAGCCCTGCGCGAATCCGAGCGCGGCCCGAACGTATACCCCTTCCGTGTACGCGGCGGTCAGGTATCCTCCCTCACGCGCGAGTTCCGTAAGGGTTATCTCCCTTTCCATGATCCGAGAGCCGTGTGGGTAAAGGACGGCACCGTGAACCGACGGATGCAGCCCTGTGAAAAGAGATGCGTGTGAAGGCAGTGTCCAGGAGCTGGGAGCGATGCAGTTCTCGAACAGGAATGCCTCCTCGGCAAACTTGTCAATGTTCGGACTCGTGTTGCGATGGTAACCGTAACAGCCCAGATGATCCGCCCGTAGGGTATCGAGGCTTATCAGTATCACGTTCGGTCGAGTGTCCTCTCTCGCTGGCTGCGTGGAGTAAAGGATCGGGCTGCTCCACACAGGGGACCAGTCGATAAGCGGCACGACCGTATCGCTCGCTTCAACGTGCGCGCCGTGGTTGGACTCTGTCCTGAACACGAACCGCACGTTCGACCCTGCGAGATCCGACAGGTCAACACTGGCGTCTACCCATCGAGGTTCGGCGAGCTCCTGTTTCGGTTTCAGTGTTTCAGAGAATATCGTGGTGCGCTCTTCGTCCGACAGTACCTCGACGCTGAATTGGACAGGGGGAGGCCTTGTTGCAGATGGTTCCCCTTCGATCCCGATGCCGAAGTCAAGACGGGCCGACTGCGGTACAGCAACCGTTTTGGTCACCTGTTCCAACGGCAGGCTGAGCACCTCTCTCGCCGATGCTCGAACCGTTCTGCCTGCTTCACCCGCAGGGAGCACCTCGACCGTCGTCTCAGCCAGCGCAGTGACGTCGCGATCCGATGCTTTCGGCACGTACACAGAGGTTGCACTGCCCTCTTCTCCTGACCACCAATCTGGCAACGGCAGGGTCTGGACTCGTACCGTAACACCGGTGGCATCCGGCCTTATCTTCTCCACATCCGCCACCGCACCAAGGACTATGGTGCCGTCCTCAGCCACCTCGATCTCCTTGGGGGTGCTTCTGTATGGAGCGGAGAGCACGTTGCGCGTCTCATTTCCGATACGCACCTTTGTCTCGTGCCACCTGTCGCCGGCCACAACGTCCTCGACGAATCGATGGAATGGTGCGGGTTCCGGCACACGATGGCAGCCTATACAGACCAGAAGCGCGATGCACCAGACGCACGTGGTTACGGCGCATACCCGCGTTACGCGTTTGCCGATCTCTTGAGCCATTGTCGTTACACGTTCACCCACTCTGTGCTGGTTACGTCATGAGAGCATACATTCTCACGCCTTTATATATCCCATATTAAGCACGATGTGTCAAGAGTTGAGGGACGATTTCTGCACCGCATTGCAGGAAAAGCGTGTGATGTCTCGGGAGCTGCTCAGGCGAACGGTGATGGTGGCGGTGTATCGCGACCCCGCCGAGTCGGACGTTCCGCCAGCTGGAGGCGGAGCGTAGCGCCGTGCGCGATCTCGTTGTGACGGACCCACGCGCGATCGAGCGGGGCACAGTCCAGTGTCGCGGTTGCGATGTACCGCAGGTCCCGCGAAGCGCCGGGTGCTTCTATAATCAAGGTTCTGTCAGGTTGACCGAGCTGCACTTCAACATGGTCGAACACAGGCGGTGCGATAAGATAAAGATCCTGACCCATGATGGGGTAGATGCCCATGGCCGCGCACATGTAAAAAGCGCTCTGGCAGCCCATGTCCTCGTTGTCGCTAAGACCGTCGCGTGTGGGCCGGAAGTACTTCTCCATGCACTGGCGGACACGCTCCGCGGTGCGGTCGGGTCGCCCGGCGTACATATAGAGCCACGGTATATGGAGCATGGTCTCCTTGGAGTGATAATGGCCGCTGTCGAAGAAATTGTCGAGATGGGTGAGAAACGCGGCCGGTCCACCGTGGCGTTTGATGAGGCCCGCGAAGTCGTGCTGCACGTTAAACGACCACTGGCGGCTCGTCCCTTCGTAGAAGAACCGATCGTTCCACGAATCATCGCAGCAGCTGTCTTGATCGAAAGGATCCACCCAGGAACCGTCCGGCTCTCGCGGCGCAAAACATTTCAGGTCGTCACACCACAGGTTCCAGACTTTCTTGGAACTCTCGTGATAGAGTGCGGCGATGTCCTGGTAGCCAAGATGTCCGGCCAGGGTGCCGATGCACCAGTCCTGGTAGGCGTATTCGAGATGACGCGAGACGCAGTTCTTGCGGACGTTCTTCGTGAGGTAGCCGAGGTCGCGGTAGTCTTTGAGGTACCGGCCGTAAAGATACGGGTTCGGCGATTCGACCTCGTTATTCTTCCGCATGTGCCGGAGCGCCTTCCCGTAATCGATACCTTCGAGGCCCTTCAGTGCCGCTTCGCAGAGCAGGACGTCCGCCGAGCTGCCACCCTGTATCATGCCGCTGTGACCCTGGATCCACACGTCGGGCAGCCACCCGACGTGGTCGGCGATGTCAAGCAAGCAGTTGAGCTGATCGACCTCCATCGCCGGGTCGAACAGCGTCAGCAGCGCGTTGGCGTTCCGGACGCTGTCCCAGAGGGTGTAGAAATCGGTGAAATGGCGCACGCCCGAGTGCCACAGCGGGAATTCGTCGTCTGTTCCAAGATCGCTCGGCATGCAGATGAGACGCGTAAACTGTGTGTAAAACAGCGTGCGCTGCACATCCGTGCCACCCTCGACGCGTATGCGTGATAAGGCGCGCTCCCATATGTGCTCAGCTTCTTTGCGGATATCGTCGAACCCCTTGCGGGCCGTCTCGCGATCAACGCTGGCACGGGCTTTCGCAACGCTCACATAGGAAATGCCAACGCGAACGTTAAGCTGTTCGATGTCGCCGAAATGGAGTGTGGCGAAGCAACCGGCTTCGTCAGCGTGGGTGCTGGGTATCACGCCGTAGTGGTTCCCGACTCTACTGTCCACAAACGGTCTATCGAACCGGACGGAGAAGAACACCGAATAGGGGAAATTGTGGCCCCACCCGCCACGGAAGTCGCCGCGGCCGACCACCTCACGATCGGACGTGATCTCGACGTACCCGCCGGTGCAGGCGCCGGTACCTTCCTCGTGTCGCGGGCCGGGCACCATCCCGGCCATCTGCAGTACCGCACCGACGTCCACCAGAACGTTGACCGGCGCGCCGGCGGGAAACGTGTATCGATGCACACCCACACGCGGTGTCACGGTGAGCTCCGCGCGGATGCCGCCGGGTTGTAACGTGACGGCGTAGTAGCCGGCTGCCGCTTCCTCAGCTTCTTTTTCGAAACTCCCGGGGTTCGTGCAAAGCGGTCCGGTGAACGGGATGATGCCGATATTGCCGTAACGGCTGCCACCGCCCGTGCCGCTCACGTGGGTATGGCTGAAATGTTTGATCGGCAGGTCGCTCCGGTATCCATTGGTTTGCCGCAAGTCCGGCGAGACCGTATCCGGTCCGAGACGTACGAGACTGTACGGCAGGTACGGGCCGCACAACACGTTCCCGCCGCCGTCCACCCCTATGAACGGATCCACGTAGGAAAGAAAAGACATATCCGAACGCTCTCCTCGCGGCGCGACTTCAATTCGTGCGTCACGCTCTTCTGCGCGTGTGAGCCGGCCGGCTTTTCACAGGCAACCGTGCTCAGCCTTCCTCGACTGTGGAGAATCTCCTGAGAGCCGGATCGGTGAAGACGTCCGCTTCGTCCTTAATCCGTGTCGAAAACTCAGAGATAATCGTTCCCTCCGGCCCGGCACGGAACCAGTGTTTCGTGCCGGGGAACAGCGTGTACTGATCGCCCGGTCTGAGCTCGATCTCGTGGCCTACCTTGAAGTACTCGCCATGAAACTCGGGTGGACCGCATTTCGGATTCGGTGTCGGATCGCCGTCGACATAGAGATACACCGTGCCCATGCGGCAACGGAACGTCTCCTCTTTTCCGGGATTAGGGCCTTTGTCGTCTTCGAACACCGGATGATAATGTTCCGGGCAGGCCTGACCGGGAAGCAGCACCAGTTCGCGGGCGCTTGAACGGCCGGTGTTAAAATAGTTCAGCAGGTAAAATCCGATATCTTCGAATCTTCCCAGATCGTAATCCGTAACCTCAATGGCGCCTTGCTCCTTGTCTGTGAGGACGATCCCCGCCTGCCGGAAGTATTCCAGCGCCTTTTGCCGATGCGCTTCCATTTCGCTCTTCTTCATCGCGACCCCTTTTCGCTCGTACGACTGCACTCACTGTTTGATTGAACCGCGCCGAATCTGTAAATCAAGCATCGTCAACTATGCCGAACTGTCACAATTGACACGCTGAATCAAACGAACGTATGGTATAGTAATCCGCAGGCCGAATACAACGCATTTGCGGACCATCCACCGATCCTCGTGCTGTAAGAAGGGGTAGCGATGGTGAAAAATGTCAGGTGCTGTGTCATCGGCGCCGGCAGGGCCGGACTCGTCCACGCACGCAACATCGTGCACCGCGTGTGCAACGCGGAGTTAACAGCGTTGTGCGATGCGGACAGGGAAACGGTTCACGATGTGGCGGACCAGCTTGGCGTCTCGTCGTTGTTTACGGACTATAACGAAGTGGTCGCCCAGCCGGACGTTGATGCGGTGGTTGTAGCAACACCGGCGTTTATGCATCGCGACATCGCCTGTGCGGCCGCCGAGCAGGGGAAACACGTATTTCTCGAAAAACCTATGGCGGTCACGGTGGAGGAGTGCCAGGAGATCAACGCGGTGGTGACCGCTGCCGGCGTCAAACTGCAGCTCGGTTTCATGCGCCGTTTCGACGATGGTTTCTTGCAGGCGAAGGACCTTCTGGACTCCGGCGAGATCGGCCGGGTCATGATCATCAAGTCCACAGGTCGTGGGCCGGGCCTGCCGCCCGCTTGGATCTATGATCTCTCCAAGAGCAACGGTGTACTTGCCGAGGTGAACAGTCACGACATCGACTCGATTCGCTGGCTGGTGGGCAGCGATATCTGCCGGGTTTACGCCGAAGCTGGCAATTTCAAATGTCCCGACGTGCGGGAAGAGTATCCCGATTTCTACGACAATATCGTGGTCAATCTTCGTTTTTCGGACGGCACCATCGGTATGATAGACGGCACGTGTCCGTGCCACTACGGTTACGACGCCCGCACGGAGATTCTGTGCGAGAACGGTGTGGTTTTCGTCGGGAGTATCGAGCAGCGCGGTGTCACGAAGGTAACGGTGGATGGTCGAGTCACGGGACAAACGGTCAAGAGTTGGAGGAGCCTGTTCAAGGACGCTTACGTGGCGGAAATGGAGCATTTCATCGAGTGCGTGCTCGAGGACAGAGAACCACGCGTCTCGGGTCTGGACGGGCTAAGAGCGGTGGAGGTGGTCGTGGCGGCCAATCGGTCGTTACAATCGGGCGGTCCTGTCGAGATTCTGGCACGCGCACCCCGTTGAGTACCTGGGCTGCCGGGACAATCTTGAACGAACTTACGGGATAATTAGGATCCCGGTGACGAGGATAACGATTTCATGGCAACAACTCGAACCCTCATCGGGGTAGATATCGGCACACAGGGAACGAAGGCGGCGTTGTTCAGCGACGAGGGTGAGTGTCTCGCTGAATCGTTCCGGTCTTCGAGCCTGCGCCAGCCGAAGCCCGGTGTTGTGGAAGAAGATCCGGAGGACCAGTTCGGTTCCGTGTGTGAGACGGTCCGGGCCTGCGTCAGAGATTCGGGTATGAATCCATCGTCGGTAGTCGGTATCGGTATCGACGGCCAGATGGCCGGGGTGATCGGTGTCGGTAAAGATGGGAAACATGTGACGCATTATGATTCGTGGCTCGACACACGGTGCGCGCCGTACATAGAAAAGATGGAGCGGACCGCGGGCGACGAAGTGGTGGCGAAAACCGGGTGCATCCCCAGTTTCAACCATGGCCCGAAAAAGCTATGGTGGATGCACGAACGCAAGGGAGTGTACCGGCGTATCGCGGCGTTTGTCCAACCGGGCGGTTATGCCGCAATGCGCTTGTGCGGACTAGACGGGAAGCAAGCCTTCGTTGACAGGACGTACTTGCACTTTTCCGGGTTCGCAGATAACCGCAGAACGAAGTGGGATACAGCACTGTGCCGGACGTTTGGGCTGGATGTCGAGAAGCTCCCGGCAATCGTGAGTTCCGAGACTGTCGTGGGAGAGGTCCTACCGTCTGTTGCCCGCACGTGCGGTTTGAAGCCCGGTGTTCCGGTGGTGGCCGGATGCGGCGATACGGCTGCCAGCTTTCTTCCTGCGGCGCTACCGATGTTGGCATATGTGTTGACGTGGCGGGAACGGCATCCGTCTTTGCCGGCACAACAGACGAGTTTCGGGCGGACAAGAAATACCGGACGCTCGTGTGCGGCAAGTCCGCCGTGCCGGATTTGTGGCATCCGTATGCCTACATCAACGGTGGAGGGATGAACCTCGATTGGTTCCGGCGAGAATTCGTGAACGCCGGTAAGACGAGCGGTGGAGGGCGGATCAGTTTCGACCGGATGAACGATATGGCCGCTGATATCACAGCACGAAGCGATCTCCCGCTTTTCATTCCCCATCTGGGTGGTCGGGTCTGTCCGAGTCAGCCGCACCTGCGTGGTGCATGGGTGGGTCTCACGTGGGGCCACTCCGCCGCCCATCTCTATCGTGCGGTACTCGAAGGCGTAGCGCTCGAATATGTGATGTACAAGAAGGTGATGACGGAGCTGTGCACGGAAGCACGGTTGAACGAATTGCGCGTTACCGGGGGTGGCGCCAAGAGCGCGTTGTGGAACGCCATCAAGGCGGACGCATTGCAGATGCCGGTTCGTACCGTAGCACGCAGTGAAGGTGCACCGCTGGGCGCCGCGCTCGTTGCGGGATTCGGCGTCGGTCTGTTCCCGACTCTTCAATCTGCTGCAAAGCGGTGGATCGATGCAGGCACAACCACGCGGCCGCGCAAATCGATGGCAGCGCATTATTCTAATCGTGCGGAACGGTATGAGGCGTTGTTACGGCGGTTGAACGGAATCTGAGTCTACTCGGGGGAGTCCAGGTGCATGGCAAAGGTCATTCAGGCGGGTCCGGAAGGCGTTTTCCCGAATGCTGAAGAGCCGACGATGTATTTCGTCGGCGTGACCACGGGAAAATCGTCCATCATGAGGGTGTTCCCCGCCTGGGCACGCCATCTGGGTATCAGCGAGCGCATCGTAGGAATCGACTGCAAACGGCATGAGGAGCCCGAAATCTACCGAGACGTTGTATCGTTCATAAAATCCGACCCGCTGTCACTCGGGGCACTGGTGACCACCCACAAAATTGACCTGCTCACGGCGTGTCGCGACATGTTCGACGAGCTTGACCACTACGCCGAGCTGCTCGGCGAGATCAGTTGCATTTCGAAGCGGGACAGCTCTCTGGTGGGACATGCCAAGGATCCTATCACCAGCGGCCTGAGCTTGGAGGCGTTGCTGCCGAAGGGATACTGGCACGAAACGGGTGCCGAGATGTTTGTCATCGGTGCGGGCGGATCGTCTCTCGCTATCACCACATATGTTATGGAACACTGTCCGGCTGACAACCGGCCATCGAAGATGATCGTGTCGAATCGAACCATGCCGCGGCTCGAAGAAATGCGGAAGGTACACGCGAAGATCGACAGCAGCATTCCCGTCGAGTATCACCACTGTCCGAAGCCGGAGGATAACGATCGAATCGTCAACGGTCTGGAAGCCGGTGCGCTCATTATCAACGCAACGGGTCTGGGGAAGGATGCGCCTGGTTCGCCACTGACGGATGCGGCGGTCTTTCCGGAAAACGCTATTGCGTGGGACTTCAACTACCGGGGTGACCTGGTGTTCTTGGAGCAAGCGAGGGCCCAGCAGGCACGGCGGAACATACGAATCGAGGATGGGTGGCTCTATTTCATCCACGGCTGGACGCGTGTGATTGCCGAGGTGTTTCATATCGACATCACGACCTCGGGACCGGAGTTTGACGCGTTGGCCAGGATAGCAGCGGAAGCGCGCTTGTTGTAGGGCGGATAGACGTGGAGGCAGCGAAATTCATGAGACCGTTCGGTGTGGATATTGATCTCGTTGAAGGCGTAATGCGAAAGTATGATCGGGTCGTTGAGCGCAGAGCCTCGGCAATGCATGGGTATTACGCTGACGGGGCAGCGCTCGAGCGGCTCATCGAAGAGCAGCGCGATCCTGTCCTTTACGAGGTGTTCGAGAAAGCAGTACCCGGAGAGTACGGCCATCTGGTTTTCTCGATCAGCAAACTGTACCCGGGACTGGTGGGCGAAGAATGTTTCATGACCAAAGGCCACTACCATGCTGTCGCCCAAACGGCAGAGATCTACTTGTGCATATGTGGTCGAGGCTACATGTTGATGAAAACGTCTGACGGTGATTGCGTTCTGGAGCCGATGGCGCGAAACAAGCTGGTCTATGTGCCGCCGTACTGGGGGCACCGGTCGATTAACACGGGTGACCAACCGCTCATCTCGTTGTGCGTGTATCCCGGTGAAGCCGGTCATAACTATGGGGACATTGAACGCGAAGGTTTCCCGAAGCGGGTGTTCGTTCGACGTGGCACGGAGGTCATCGAGTGATGGCCAGGGTTCTGGTGACGCCTCGGTCCCTGACCCAAGGGAACCATCCGGCACTGAATGCGCTCAGGGAAGCCGGCTACGATGTCATCTGTGCTTCTCCCGGTCGGCAACCAACGGAGGAAGAGTTGGTGCGGTTGCTCTCCGGGTGCGTCGGGTACCTTGCCGGTGTGGAGAAGGTGACGGGGCAGGTGCTCGAATCGGCTCACGATCTCAAGGTGATAAGCCGTAATGGCACCGGCGTGGACAACATCGATCTTGAGGCCGCGGAGCGGCTCGGCATCCGCGTGTGTCGTGCTGTGGGAGCAAACAGCCGTGGTGTGGCAGAACTCACGATCGCGCTGATCCTTGCGCTCGTCAGGGCTATCCCGTTTAGCGATGCGTGGATCAGGAAAGGCGGATGGGAACGACGCCGAGGCATCGAGCTTGCCGGACGCACGCTCGGGCTTATCGGCTGCGGCAACGTCGGCAAGCTCGTGGCGGAGTAGGCGCCGGCGTTGGCCATGGACGTGACCGCGTACGACATAACGCCGGATCCGTCGTTCCGTCCGTCTGACCGGTTTCGTTTCGCTTCATTGGACGCAGTGCTTGAACAGTCCGACATCATAAGCTTGCACTGCCCTTCCCGTCCCGGCGGCGCGCCGCTCATTGACGCGGGAGCGCTCGGGAGAATGAAACAGGGCGTGTTCATCGTAAATACCGCGCGGGCGGACCTGATCGATGCGGCGGCGATGGTCGCGTTTCTGGACGAAGGCCACGTGGCCGGGCTGGCACTGGACGTTTTCGAACACGAACCGCCCGTTGGTGATCCGCTGGTGATGCACGACAGGGTTATCGCGACGCCGCATATCGGTGGGTTCACGAAGGAGAGTGTCGACCGTGCTGCATACGGCGCGGTGGCGAACCTGCTCAAGTGCTTGAAAGAAGAGCTGGGCAGATGAAGTTCGAAATGGCCCATATCAAGCGCGACGCAGGGGCTCGAGACGGCGCTGTTCGTTCTTGCCGGTCGCGCAGCGTTGCGAGCAACTACGAGAAATTGCCAGATGTAAGCACAAAACAAGCACACTTTTGCAGGAGGGTTTTGACAGAAGACACGCAGGATTGAGCCGCTCGTTTATTAGCTGGAGCCTAGTCGGCGACTTCCGCAGCGCACTCGTTGAAACGCTCTTTAATGCGAGCCTCTTTCGTGTTTCCTCGGTGAGCGATGAGCCGGCATCTCACGGTGAAGGGTCTATCCGGCTTCAGCACGATCGGCTCACCCCATCGTGTGTGGCTCGGCGCAAACCAGCCGCCGTCACGGACGAACCAGTATGGCGGGAAATCACGATTGGCAGGGTGGACGAGGTAGGCTATGCCGACCCACGTCCCGTCGTCGCGTTTGCCGCAATAATCGAGCCACCGCGCCCGTTTCTGCATGGTACCTTCTTCGTTCACGCCGCCTTCAGAATTGGTTATTCGGCCGCCGGCAGTAACTCGCAGTTCGCCTGCAACGCGAACCGCTGGCAGGCCGCCGTATGCTCCCTCGATAGTCACCGTATCAGAGTTGGTTCCGAGTGTAACGGTAACATCAATAGCATAGTCTCCGTTATCAAGGAGGCGGAAACGGAACATCCTTTCGTCATACACGATCGTTGTCCCGCCGCTTTCCCAACGGGTGTGCGCAATGAATCCGGGATACTGCGGCTGGTCGAATATGTGGACGAAACGGTCGTGGCGCAAGCGCGTTTCGGGCTCCTGTTCCGTCCAGAAATCGTGCCCGTTTACCTGCTCATATCCGATCCAAACGCCATGATGGTGCTTGTGCCCCGAAGGTGAGTCCTCTGTGACCGCTCTCCCATCGGGGGCAAGGACTGGACATAAGTATGGCTTGGGCAGTTCCGTATCGTACCGGTACTCGGCTACCTTCACACCTTGCGGGCGAATTTCGATGACACCGGGAGCGATTTCTCTTACGAAACCATTTTGCGCGACTTCATAACTCAAACACCCGTTTATCGTTAAGACTATCAGCGCGCCGACAAATACGGTACGGAGAACACTCATGCCTGATCGTCGATGTGAAAGTGCCGAGAAGCTCATAGGACCAGTCTCCTCGCCTTCTAGGCTACCATATTTCCGCCCGTGGGCCAACAAAGGGATGGTTCATGTGAAGAGGATGGGATGTTCACGTACTGTTGCATCAGCGATGGTCTTTTTCGCGGCGAAGTGCGGAGCGCTTGACATTTCAGTGTGTATACTCGTCTTGAGCATCAGCACAACCGTAATTGACGACCTTGTCTTTGCGTAAGGCGCAGTCTTACTTCCAAGAGTGATCGACCTAGCCCAACTCCGACTGTCTCACTAGAACGTCTCTCAGGACTGACGGTTCGTCGTAATCCGCGTCCGGCGACCTCCGGCTAAACGTTCTACGATGAGACCGAAGTTGACAGTGTATTGAGGCTCTGCTAGGATTCGACCGGCTATACGACGATGTTGGGGGATTCTTTCACGGTAGGGGCGTTCAACTGAGCGCCTCTATCGCTGAGCGCAAGATGTAATGGACCTTTCTCACAAAGTCGGCCTCATCACCATGTTGGATTCGCGCCCGGAGTTCCTCGAGAACTACAGGGCGGACTTCGGGCAAGATGCTCCGGATCCGTCGCAGATCTACGACAACTTCCGCATGATGGTTCGTGATGCCATATCAGGTGATGGTGCGGACGTTGTTGAAGGTGGTGCGGTGGATTCGCACCTTGACACGGTCAACGCTGTGAAGGATATTCTGCTGCAAGACGTTCACGCGCTCGTCATACACATTCCGGGCTGGACGCATCCATCGTTCGCGGCGGTTGCCGCTCGGATGGCTCACGCGAGAAGCGTGCCGGTCATGGTATGGGCGAGTTTCGCCCTGAGCGGCCCCACCGCGTCTAAGGGAGCGATCGATGAGCTGGGTATCCCGGTGAGGATTCTGTATGGTGCTCCTACAGACGAGCGCGTGGTGAGACGTGCACGAAAGTTTCTTCGCGCGGCTGGAACGTTCAAGTCGCTTGAAGGGAGCAGATTCGGCATGATCGGTGGACGCAGCATGGGGGTCAATACCGGCGTGGTCGATGCCAGTGAATGGTTGCGTCTGTTCGGGATAGATGCGGACCATACCGACCAGCTCGAGATCGTGCGTCGTGCGGGGAATGTTGATGCGGATCTCGTGGGCACGTATGTGCGCTGGCTCCACGACTCGTTTGGCCGTATCGTCCATGACGAACGTCGGGTCACGGACGAAACCATCGAGCGGGCGGTGAGAAGCTACCTGGCCACAAAACAGATAGTTGAAGAGAAGGGGTACGACTTCATCGCTCTGAAATGCCAACCGGAACTGAGCGATGCGTTTGTGAATCAGTGTCTTTCGCACGCGCTGCTTAACGACCCGTATGACGCGGAAGGGTCGAAAGAGCCGATTTGCTGCTCGTGCGAGGCTGACGGTAACGGCGCGCTGACGATGCACCTCTTGAAATATCTCTCGGGCGGCAAACCGGTGCTTTTCGCCGATGTCATCACCTTCGACGACGAACGAAACGCCCTTATATGTCAGAACTGCGGTGGGGCGGCAACTTGGTTCGCCGATGCGAACGCCGAGGCGGACGCAAAACTGAAATCCGTGGACATTGTGCCAAACGTGCAGGGCCAGGCAGGCGGTCCCGCACTCAACTATTACGGCGCTCCCGTCGGCACCATCACCTGGGCGCGCTTAGCCCGACGAGCTGGATCCTACTGCATGCACATTGTCAAAGGGGAGCTTGTCGAGGTGAGCGACATGTACCGGCATTTTCTCATGAAATGGCCGACAGTCGCCGTGAAGATGAACGCGAACGTGCGGACTTTTATGGAGAGGTACCCGAGCCAGCACGTGGAGCTTGTCGCGGCGGATGTCGCTGATGAACTGGTGGAATTTTGCCGCATTGCGGGCATACCGTTCGACATGACCGATTAGATAGCAGGGGAACCATGAGCGCCGAGGTGGTTGGTCTGGGAATGTGCACGGTTGACAAGCTGGTCACCGTGCCGCATATCCCGCACGCCGACGAATCGCTTCCCATGTACGGTTATGCCGAGGATTTCGGCGGACCGGTCGCGACAGCTCTGTGTACCCTCGCCAAGTTGGGGGTGACGACGGCTCTTGTGGGTGGGATCGGCGATGATGAGTTCGGTCGCGACATCAAGGCGGATTTGGAGCGGGCGAATGTGGACGTTTCGCCGCTGCAAATTCTGCCGGGACGACGGTCGGCCTTCTCGGTGATCTTGGTTGACAGCGAGTCGGGCGACCGATCGATACTATTTAATCCCGGCTGTTCGTTCGAGGTAGCTGCCGATAGGGTGCCGCGCGATCTGATGGCCGCAGCGCGCGTTGTTCATCTTGATGGTTCTTCCATCGAAGCGGCGATCGAAGCGGCGACTATAGCGAGAAAGGCCGGTGTGCGCGTGAGCCTCGATGCCGGTGCTATGATGCCCGGCATGGACAACCTGATCAAGCTGTGCGATGTCGTCGTTGCGTCACAGGAATTTGCGTCGCAGCTTGCCGGCACGAACGACGAAGAGAGCGCTTTGCGTGCCGTGGCAGCCATGGGACCGGGCATCGCCGGCATGACGTTGGGCGCCGACGGCTCCATCTGCCTCGTGAACGACGAGATAGTCAGACAGCCGGCATTCGAGGTGAAGGTGGTGGACACCACCGGCGCGGGCGACTCGTATCATGGAGCATTCATCTACGGGCTTTTACAGGGCTGGGACATTGCCAAGGTGATGGTATTTGCGAGTGCGGTTGCAGCGATGGACTGCACGCGGATGGGAGGTAGAGCAGGGTTGCCTACGCGAGCCGAGGTTGATGCATTTCTCGAGAGCGTAGCCGAGCGTTGACTGAATTACGTGCAGGAGCATTGTGACAAACGGGTTTGAAACGCCAGCAAAAACGTACAGGATCTGTGAGATTCTCAGACATGACCTGAGTGTCTGGATAGACACGACGGTTGCGTCAAGTATCGGTCCACCGGTCGGCCTGGAGGATCTCGGGGCCGCGCTGGAACGTGTTCGCGGCTCTGACGCGGCGGTATTGAATCCGGGACCGGCAGAACGATTCGCTGGGAAGTTTGGCGGACCGCATCGTCCGGGTTTGGTCATGCGACTTGACTGGACAAACGTTTTCCGTGGAGCATCCCACCCGACACCGTGCCAGGAGCCGATGTACTGTCCCATCGCCGAACCGGACGAAGCTCTGACACTTGGCGCTTCGGCCGTCATGGTCACGCTTCTCCTCGGCTTTGACGAGATGTTTGAGGCTGAGAATGTACGGCATGTCGCCAGATTCGCACGCCAGGCAAGCAAGGAGAGCGTTCCGACCGCCATAGATGTCCGACCGCTCGGTCCCCGCGTGAGCGATGAGAAGATGGCAGATACTATCCTGTTAGGAGCGAGCATGGCGCTCGAGTTTGGGGCGGACATCATCGTCCTCCCGTATCCGGGTGAAGCCGCTCTCAATACTGCCGCGAGCTTCGTCTCCGTCCCGATCGCGGTCGATATCGATGCGGTCGCGGGTGACGATGGAAAAGGTGTCGTGCGCGCTTTATCCACGGCAGGGATGAGGTGCGTGCTGTTACGTGAGAGGCTTTTGGCATCCAAAGACATCGAGACGGAGATAGAGCAAATTCGCTCAATTCAACAGGATTCTGCACAGGGTACACGATGACTTCGCCTGGAAAATCGCTCAGAATGAACAGGATTTTCGATACGGATGACGGGCATGCGGTGGTCGTGGCGGCAGATCCCGGCATGATGTCGGGACCGACGTCGCACGTCATTTCGCTTCGCTCCATAGTCCGCCGGGTGATAGAGGCTGGTGCAGATGCTGTACTTCTCGGTCCCGGCCAAGCCGTTCGGCTTGCTGAGCATTTTGCCGCACCACAGGCACCGGCGTTGATTATCAGAGCGGACTGGACGAACGGGCCGCGTCTGGCGATCCTCGGTGAACAGCGTTTCCAACCGACATACGATCTCAAACTTGAGATGGCATGCGGCGCTTCAGACGCTCTTAGGCTTGGCGCTTCAGCGGTTGCCGCGTATTACATGGCGGGATACAACGACCGGTTCGAACGCGACAACATACGCTCACTCGCATCGCTCGCGGGCGAGTGCAGACGCGTCGGTCTGCCCTGTATCATCGAGCCGATCGCCGCTGGTGCGGCAGCCGTTTCAGGTGCGGCTGCGGAAGCGTTGATTACGGCAGCGCGTGTGGCAGCTGAACTCGGCGCGGACGCTCTGAAGATTCCGTATACGGGCGATAAAGAGTCGTTCCGCACACTGGTTCGGGTAGCGTCAATTCCGGTGCTTGTCCTGGGCGGTGCGAAATTCGAGGATGAGAAGGATGCACTAAGCATGGCGGCGGAAGCCATGGCGGCAGGCGCGGCGGGGGTTGTCTTCGGGCGTAACGTAACGCTCTCTGACGATCCGGCGCGCATGGTGCGCAAGCTCATCGAGATCGTCCATTCGGAAAGTGGTTGATGGGTATCGGTATGGCGCTCGCCGAGGTCACCGGGGTTTTCATGGGCAGGATGCTAATGCCACGATTAGTGTGTTCTCTACTCTGTTCCGCTGCGTCTACGACCGATTTTGTGCGGACAAACTGGGACTCTGCACGAGATGAACGGGCCTTGCTGATCGGGGGTGCATGCGACAATACGACCCTGATACCATGAGTGCCGGTGCGCCACAGTTGCCGTTCCAGGAAAAGATGTGCTTCTGGTCGGGGCAGTTCGGCATATCGCTGCTCAACCAGGTGCTCATCATGTGGGCGATGTATTCATACGCACCACCGCCTGATCGCGGACTGCCACAGCTTCTCCCGGTTGGTCTGACCGGTGTTGCCTTGTTCGTCGCGCGGTTCTTCGACCTGCTCAACGACCCGTTCATTGCCTATTTCAGCGACAGAAACAGGTCGCGTTGGGGCCGCAGGAAACCGTTCATAGCAGTCGGTGCCCCGCTAGGCGGGCTGTTCTTTCTGCTTATATTCTTTCCGCCAGTGCCGCACGTTTCTGTTTGGAACATGGTCTATCTCACGAGCATGGTCGCGTTGTACTTCTCGTTCTACTCCATGGTCGCCATACCTTACACGGCGCTGCTGCCGGAGATTGCCGTGACGTTACAGGACAGATTGTCTCTATCGGTCGGACTTGCTGCTTGCATGATGATAGGGAGCGTGGCCGGCATGTTGGGCTCGCCTATCCTGATGGAGAAGGCAGGATTTCGGATCATGGCGCTGGTGTGCGGTGTTGCTGCCGTCCTGGGATTTGTTCCCACACTCGCCGGGGTGCGCGAGCGGGTGCAAGTGACCAGCGATTACAGCCGTCTCCACTTTCTCGACTCGATACGGAGCACACTCGCCAACAAAGCGTTCCTGGTGTACACCGTTGCCATCTTCTCGTTCCAACTCGGTTGGAACATCCTTACGGCCTCTATGACCTACCTTGTGGTCGTCCTGATGCGGCTGGATGAGGGTGATGTCGGCAAGGTTCTCGGTTTATCGTTCGTTGCGATGCTCGTATCGATTCCCCTCGCTCGCCCGCTGGCAACAAAGCTCGGCAAGAAACCGCTGATGGGAATTGCGCTTGCCGGGCTCGGCGTCAGCCTGTTTCTGCTGGCGTTTGTGGGACTGGAGTGGCTGCCAATCTCGCCAGCGGTCCAAGGGACAACGCTCGTGATCATCGTCGGCTCAATGTTCGCCATCACCCTGGTCCTGGATAACGCGCTGATAGCGGACATCATAGATTATGACGAGAAGCTGACCGGCCTGAGGCGTGAAGGAATGTATAACGGCGTCAAGACGATGATCTTTAAGGTCGCAGTGGGGTTGGGATTCGCAATTAACGGGCTCTTGATGCAGCAGTTCGGGTACAGCAGAGAAAACGACCTTGGCGTGAGACTTCTCGGACCAGTATCAGGTGTCTTCTTAATAGCCGCCGCGCTGGTCTGGCGGCGCTACCCGCTGACTGATCAGCATGTGGCGGAGATAAAACAGGAGCTTGACGCGGCAAGAGGCGAAGCCCAACCTCTGACGTGAGGCGCAGTAAACTGGCGCAATGTCGCAGCCTAGGGAGAGCGCGAGTTCGTCCTCAAGATGAAGCTGCTGTATCTCGAGGTCAAGTCCGCATGGAAAGCAACCGCACCTCGATCATCAGCGCGAATACTCTCGTTACGGTCATTATCGACTATCAGCAAGGCTTCCGTACCAGGAGCGAACTCACAGACTGTAAACTCAGTGTACCCATTTCCTGATGCCCTGAATGTAACGGCGTCTTCGGTGACGACGTAATTTCTGACATTTGTCCCCGGTCTGGCAGTAAAGAACCGTTTCCCGTCTCTCACCGCTACCGTCTCCGCGTGAGACGCCTCGATCGTGTATGCTGATCCCATGAGTACGATATTCGACACGGTGCTCTTCTCTTTCAGGAAGCGGCAGCCGAACCGTATCCCTTCGTCCATCTCCACATCTAGTATCTCTTCGACTCCCATGAGGGCGAGAAGAGCTCCCCAGGCGTAGAACCGATCGGAACCCAACGAAGCCGGCGAGGTCGGTATTGGCACATCGTCGCCGATACCGGTGATCGCGTTGTAGTTCTCGTGGCAATGGCCATGTTCATTCCACTCCTTCTTGAAGAGCGCAACGCTCTTTCTGGCCAGTTGGTGCGCTTCCTCGTCCAATCCGTCGTACTCCCTGAGCCCGAGGTATACCAGATAGTTCATCGAGGGCCATATCCGACCGCGCCAGTAAAGCTGGTCGTTGAAGGCGGGATCGTCCCGGCTGATAGAAGGGAGTACAAACTCACCCCAGAATTCCTCCTCGTTGTATAGGTGCGTCTTCACAACGTGCTCTGCCCTCGTCGCGGAGGGAATCCGTGCCAGCAGTGGATAGAAGCTTGTCGGAGCCATGTGTGAGGAGAAGGTCCCATTCCAATATTTATCAACGTACGCGCCCTTTTCGTCGTTCCACAGCTCGTCGTTTATCTTGCTCACGAGGAACTCGTGCTCTTGCAAGAACTCCTTAGCATCCGACTCAAGGCCTAGCTCTCCCGCGATTTTCGAAAGGTAGAGCGCGTCCGCTGCAAACAACGAATTGAGCCCGATATCCGACAGATTCATCGTTCCCGTCTTAGTGTCATACACCGCATCATCGTACAAGGGGCTGTTGTCCATGCCGGACTCCGCCATCGCGGCATCAAGCGTGCCTGCTGGTGCAGCGACGCTCGGTATCCCGACTGACGGGTTTGACCCCCACTCGAGCAGGCCGTCGCTGTTCCCGTCTCTATCCCTCTTCCACCACGCATGCCATCGCTTGAGTCGGGGGTACGCCCATTGCAGAGATTCGCGGTTGCCGAACTTCCGATAGATTTTCCAAAGCGCCAGCGCACCGATCGGCGGCTGGCTCCGGTCCTCGGATTTGACGCCAAACCCGACGAAATTCGCGGGATATTCGCCATTAACGAGAGCCGAATCATCCAAAGCCGCCACGATATCGGCTTCGGAGAGTTCTTGGCTTTCTATCGAGTGAAGGATCGAGCTGAACAGGCTATCCCATAACCCAATCACACGACACCGGTATGTTCCGTCAACGCCAAGTGCTTCATATGCGGTCGGGCCCGCCTGTTTCATAAGGGTATGGTAGAAATCTATCCACGAGCGTGTGACCGTGGTGTATGGCATACCGTCCACCTGGTCCCACAAGGTACACCAGTTTACCGCGGCGGTGACGTTGCGCACGCAGCCCTCGAAAAGTCCGTCGCTGATCTCGGGATGGGAGGCGTCATACTGGGATCTGGCATCATCGATTATCCTGTCCACCTCACCTATGTCTCGCGGCTGACCGCCTGCTATGACCTTTAGCGGTAATCTCGCGTTGAACGCTATTGCGGCTATCTTGCCCGTCCCGTTCAATTCGTTCAGCTTGCCGTTGCGCTTGAGATGATCAACCATGTCGTTCTCATCTGAGTGGGTTCCGAAAGTGATCGGAGAGCCAGGATAATAGCTCGATTGAAACTCCTGTCCGGCCAGAATCCGCACATTCCCGCCGTCAGCGGCTGGAAACGATAGTGCACCATCGCTCTCCAGTCTCACTTCCCCTTCAAGCTCCCACGCTTTGGCGACCTCGACGAGAATCAGGGTGAATGGGTCGGCAACGGCTATCGGACTCACTCGACAGGCGAGTTCACCGTTCCCGATGTTCGCGTACTCGACCCTGAAATCGAACCCGGCATACGACAATTGAGCGGATGCATACCGACAATCCGCTGTGTGCGCGTCTGCTCTTAAGGCGTTGCCGACTTCGGCGGGCCGCTCGATAAAATAGAACTTCGACGTGTAGGATTTTGATGCAGGAGCGAACACTGAAAGGCGAATCTCGAACAGCTCCGGGAACCGAACAATCCGATTCATCCCGACGGGATCGTAGGTGTTCCAGAACGGCACGTCCGTATGGGCCCTGCCTGAGTTCATCGTTTGCTCCCCTGTTCGAGGCGCCGTTGCATCGCCCGAGCAGCGGGCGCCAATTGTGAGGGCTAGCAATCCTGCCGCAGTAATCTTCGCTACGGACTTTGGTATCATATCAGACCACTGATGTAAGTAAGAGACGGTCCGCCGAAACAGACGCGCGCGCTGTGCCAGCCAAGCGTCTGACTAGAGTATATGTTCGTTGTCCCCACCTATGTCAAGCGGGAACGGGAGGCGGTGCTAACGGGGCAGCGAGCGTGCTAACCCGCGCTGAGCTGCACGGCGTTGACAGGTTTTCCGGGGTTCTGTTAGAGTCATCGACCGGGAAAGGGCAGCGTATGATGGGTATGGAAGATGTTCGGAACGTTCTGCTAACGCCATCGGATGCCGCACGCCATCGTGAGCTTCTCGCTCGCGCTCAGGAAGCGGTTCGCGTGGCGGAGCGGGCGCTTGCGGAGCGTGATGACGTGCTCGCTACGTCATCGGTGCCGAGCGTCACAATGATGATCCGCGACGCGGAAACGCGGTGGTTGGCTGTCACAAGCCGCGCGGACGTCGACTTTGTCGAACGGTCTCTGCTGGAAGCTGCGCAGTATGCCGAAACTCTTTCCCAGGGCAAAGACCCGTTTGCTGCGCGAACGGGCCCGTTCGCGAAAGCGTACGTTTCGCGCGTGGACGCCAGCCTGCAGCCGTATGCCGTCTATATCCCTCCTGCATTTGATCCCGCTCGATCGTACCCTCTTGTCGTCAGCCTGCACGGCGGCGGGTCGAACCACGTGCTGAACCTCCGGCGGGTGTTCGGTAAGGGCAACAAACCGGACGAGCCCGATGACGAAGCGATGAAGTATTTCCCGCCATTGCCGGATGCGGACGTTATCGTGGCGTCACCCTGTGCGCGAGGCACGATGGGGTATGCCGGATTGGCTGAGAAAGACGTATTCCGTGTCATCGAGGAGGTTAAGAAATGCTATCCGATTGACGAGGACAGGCTGTATCTCACGGGGCATTCGATGGGAGCGGGAGGAACGTGGCAGATCGCGCTCGAGCATCCTGACATGTTTGCGGCTATAGCGTGTGTGTCCGGGGTAACTGACAGCAAGGAAGCCGCCAAGTATTACGTTATGGTGAAGAGGAAATGGGGTCTGTATGAACGAGCGTGGTGGGCGGCAATCCGCGACATACTTCCGCTGCTCGATAACGCGCGTCACTTTCCGGTGTTCTGCTACCACGGTGAGGATGATCCCTACGTTCATCCCCACCATTCGAGAGAAGCGGTTGCTCGGCTCAAGGAGCTGGGGTACGAGGTCTCGTATACGGAATTTCCCGGCGTGGGTCATACCGACGGCTGCGACAATGCGTATGCCGACGGCCGCATTTTCCCGATCCTCGAGAAGTTCAGCCGCGTCCGGAACCCGAGAGACGTGGTGTTCAAGACCACGAATCTCGCTCACAACAAGGCGTTCTGGGTTCGTATCGACTCCTTTGTTCAGTGGCCTGCCGTGGGATCGGTCCGCTGCGAGATCGGCAACGACGATGCCGTCGCTGTCGATACCGAGATGGTCGGACAGTACACGCTGTTCGTGGAGGAGATGCCGTTGCGAGAAAGGACGAGCTTCAGCTTGGCTTCCGACGGGCAACGAATCGAAGTCCCTGTCAGCGGTCCAACTGTCACACTTTACAGGACGGCTGATTCGCTGGGGGCGAGCGCGTCGTGGTCGCTCGAAGTGCCTCCCGCCACTTCCGCCTTGCGCAAGAAGGGAGGGCTTGAGGGACCCCTCCACGACGCGTTCGGCTCACAGTGCACTCTGGTTGCTCCTTCCGGCGGGGAGAACGTCGAGAAGAACGCGCGTGTCCGTGAGCTCGCTCTCGAGGACGCGAGATGGCATACGGTCATGCCGGGGCTCGGCTGGGTGTGGGACGCCGACGTGCATTTCCCTGTCAAGCACGACTTGCAGGTCACACAACAGGATATCGAGGATACCAACCTGGTTGTGTACGGAAACAGCGAGACGAATCTCCTTTTTGCCGAAATCAACGCGACAATTCCGGTTCATTTTGATGGTACGCGCGTGATTTGCGGCGGCGACGCGTTTGAAGGGGAAGATGTCTCTTTCGTCTGCATCTACCCCAACCCATTCAATCGCGCGAGATACGTCGTCGTGTTTGGTTCAGCGCATGCTCTCGGCATCGAGTCAATCAGATTTCTTCCGCTCGACCTCCCTGACTTTGTGGTCTATCGTCCCAACGCAAAGTCACCTGAGGAGCCCGAGATTCTGAAATCCGGCTATTTCGATCCCTACTGGCAGCTATAGGTAGACCGCTTCCGCGGAACGACAGTATGGCGAAGCGTTCGTGCATCGAGGATCGGCGAGCACATCGGATCTCCCGTGCTTTGCGGTGCGTCAGGGATAAGCAAGGCGAAGACAGACACTAACGGTTCCTATTTCTTGTGACTCTCCCGGCCGGTTAGATAGTCCCTGATCTCTTCTATTCTCTCAATTTCAGCAGGAGGCGGCAGTTCGTCAGAGACGCCCAGGATAAGGTTGGGGGAGAACAGATCCACGACTTTTTCGGTAAACCTCATCAGCTCGTCCCTTGGGAAGGCGGGCAGAAACATGATTGCAGGAATCCCATCCAGGAGAACCTTATCGCCGATCGCTTCCTTGATCTCTTCAATCTCCACATCACCTTGTGGTGATGCAGTCAGCGCTTCAAACCCATCAAAATCGAGTTCTCGGAAAAACGGCAGGAACCCTTTCAGATGTCCGTCGATGTGAATATGACAGAACTTGCCGGCTTGATGTAATCTGCCAATTCTCTCGTTGTAATAGGGTAACAGGTATGTCTTGAAGAGTTCGGGCGAGACAAGCCGCGAATCAAGGTTCTCGCCGAAGTTGACTATTTTCAGTGGCGAGCTCAGAATCGCGTCATACATGCCGTCTTCGGTCTCTTCACACACCTTCATGAATCTTTCGACCGCCGCCCTCTCGTCGTGCAGGGCAAAGATGGTACGCTCGATCCCCATGAGATTGAGCATGAGCAGTTGCAGAGGGCTCCGCCTGAGAAGATAGATTTGCGGGACGCCGAGATCGCCGAACAGGCGGTCCGCTCTGACATATTCTTCGTGTAAAAACGAATAGGTCACGTCTCTCAACACGTACTCAAACGCTGGGAGATCTTCCACTCTCTTACAGGGGAATTCCGATATCCGCTCTTCGAGACCCACCCGTGTCTTCACTTCGGTCAGTTCACCCACCGGCGTTTCGTAAATGGTTATCGTCTTGTCGTCTTCGGTGAAGAGCTTGATCCTCATCTTCTCAGGTGTCAGCTGCAGCATGTGGATGTTTACAGTTTCGGGGACGTACCGAGGAGATACGTTCAGCTCTCGATAGACCTCGATGAGGCTCCTGCCGCTGAATCTGGCGGGCAAGCTCTCTGCTCCGGCACGAGCGCCGTACCAGTAGTAAAGACGCGGTTGCCACGGGATCAGCTCCGGCGTCTTCTTCTGAAAAATATCGAGAATCGCTTTTCTGTAGTCCACGTCCTGGCCCTGCCTTCACGCCGTATCGTCAGAACTTTGTCGTGCTCATAGCAACGACGTTGCTGCCTCAATCTCTCCCGAAGGCGCAGATCTGCTTCTGGCGTCAGAAGTATATACCAGTAGCTGCTTGATTGCCATGAGTGGTCATACTCACGTTTTTCCACCAAGAAACGGTCCACTGAGAATGAACACCAGCGAGAGCCACACGCGCGGATGCGGTCAAGGAAGCGATTCCAGATAGGAGAGACAGTCGCAGTGTGCGAGCTGGAACGGCTCCGCTAGCAGCACCTTACATGGCGCGCCCAGCAGGATTCGAACCTGCGACACCCTGATTCGTAGTCAGGCGCTCTATCCGGGCTGAGCTATGGGCGCGCCTTGGTTCCATCGTACATTACCGTAATCTGCTGGCGGAGAGAGAGGGATTCGAACCCTCGGGGCAAGTTATCCCTGCCCACACGCTTTCCAAGCGTGCTCCTTCGGCCTCTCGGACATCTCTCCGTTGAGCAGCTAGCTGCGTCGCCAGAGGAGCAACTCCCGCAGCGGTATTATACGGTTGGGATCGTGTCTCAGTCAACCCCGCGGTGCGTGTCTGCGTTGAAAAGGGCGCAGTAAAGTGGTAGAATACAAATGGTGGTGTGGTAGAATAGATGGTTATTGGTGCGGGACGATAGCGTATGATCGTTCGTAATCAAAAAGGTAAGATAAACGTCGTCTTGTTTGTGGTCGCAGTGGTGCTCGCGGTTATTGCGGGAGCCGGCGTCGGCACGTTTGCGGCGTTCATCGAGGAGAGCCCGCAGCTCCGCCTGCTCGACGAGTGGCGTCCGAGCGTCAATACGAGAATCTATGCGGCTGACGGGTCGTTGGTGAAGGAGTTTGCGGAGGAGCGGCGCACCCTGGTGCGGCTTTCGGAAGTACCGCTTACGCTCCAGTACGCATTTCTTGCTGCGGAGGATAGCCGTTTTTACGATCACTGTGGGATAGATTTTCTGGCGACGGGACGTGCGGTCGCGAAAAACGTCATGGCCGGTCAGCGCAAACAGGGTGCGAGTACCATCACGCAGCAGCTGGCGCGGAACCTGCCAATTGGGCTCGGTCGCGAACGGACATGGCCGCGCAAGATCAAAGAGGCGTTCATAGCACTTCAGATTGAACGCAAGTTCACCAAGGATGAGATACTGGAACTGTACATCAACCAGATAAGCCTTGGATGGCCGGCCCGTGGCGTGGAAGCCGGCGCCCGCAAGTATTTCGGGAAACATGTTGATGAGCTGACTCTGGCGGAATGTGCGACGCTGGCGGCTATACCGAAGGCGGAGACGGCATATTCGCCTATCAGGCACCCTGAACGAGCCGTGAGACGCCGCAATTATGTGTTGAAACTGATGCTGGAGAAGGGCTATATATCACGGTCCGCATACGGTGAGGCGGTACAGGAACCGCTGGTAGTGCGGGAGTACGAGCCGGAGAACGAGGGATTTGCGGACTATTTTGTGGAGTACGTGAAACAGCAGCTCGAGCGGACGTACGGGTACGAGCGCGTGTACCGAGGAGGGCTGATCGTAGAGACGACCCTGGATCCCGCAATGCAGCGTGGTGCTGAGGCGGCCATTAAGAACTGCTTGGCGCGATATCCGACGCTGCCGGGAGCGGCGGTGTACGAAGCGAAACAGGCTCAGGCGGCCCTGATAGCTCTCCAGCCGAGCACCGGGTATATAAAGGCGATGGTTGGAGGACGGGATTTTGCGGAATCGAATTTTAATCGGACGGTGCAAGCTCGGCGCCAGCCGGGCTCGGCGTTCAAGCCGTTTATATGGGCGGTTGCTCTGGAAAAGGGGTTCACCGTGACGGACACGTTCGACGATTTTCCGTTCTACTACCCGTACCGCGACCCGGGCACGGGCGAGCAGGTCGAGTGGTGTCCGGAGAATTTCGAGGAGGAGTACTTTGGTGAATCAACGTTGCGGCAGGCGCTGGTGCGGTCGCAAAACGTCGTCGCGGTGCGGCTTCTTACACAAACGGGATTGGGTCCCGTGATACGGCTTGCGCACCGGGCTGGTATCGCTAGCTTCATCGACCGCAACTATAGTATTGCGCTCGGCACGGCGGTGGTGACACCTCTGGAGCTGGCGTCGGCGTACGCCACGTTTGCCAACAACGGGTATCACTGCAAGCCGCTCGCGATACTGCGGGTGCGTGATACGGACGGAAAGATACTTGAAGAGAACGTGATCGAAGAGCGCGAAGCGATCCGGCCGGAGATAGCGTATCTGGTGACACACCTTCTCCAGGCGGTGATCGAGGATGGTGCCCACGCGACGGGCAGAGAAGCGCGAGACTTCACCCGCAGCAGTTCCGGCAAGATTATCCGGCCCGCCGGTGGGAAAACGGGTACGACGGAGAACTGTGTAGATGCCTGGTTTGTCGGGTTCACCCCGGATCTCGCTGCGGCCGTGTGGGTAGGGTATGATGATAACAGTTCGCTGGGCAAGAAGATTACGGGTGGTCGCGTGGCGGCTCCGGCATGGGCGGAGTTCATGTCGAAGGCGCTCGGCGACAAACCGCCACGAGACTTCGGTGTACCGGAAAATATCGTATTTGTTGACTGTGACAATGGGAGGATAGTCGAACCTACCGGGCCGATGTCGAGGATGGCGTGCAACGCCTATCTCGAAGGTACCGAGCCGAAGGTACGTTCCTCGTCCTGATTCTTGACGAAAGGGGATGGCACTAGGAAATGCTGGCAACGTTACGACGTCATTATAAGTATTTTCTTATCGCCACGGCGGTGTTGGTGATACCGACGTTCATCATGTGGGGCGGTCCGGGCCGCATGTTACAGAAGAGGCCCGGCGAGGAGGAGGTTGCCCGGGTCAACGGCACGCCGATAACCGCCGAGGAGCTGGCGCACAGCATGGCAGCGGCTCGGCAACGGCTGCGCGCCGCACTGGGCGAGAACTATGACCCGGATATGTTCGGGGGTGGAGCGCTTATGCAGCGTGTCCTGAACGATCTGGTGACGGCTAAGCTGGTCAGACAGGAGGTCGACCGCTTGCGTATCCGCGTGAGTCACGAAGCCGTGGAGGAGTGGCTGCGAAGCCAGCCGCAGTTTTTCAAAGACGGCGAGTTCAGCGCGGAGGACTACAACGCGTTCGTCAGCAGAACCGACATACCGTGGGACAGCGTCTACGAAGACCTGGAACGCAATATCCGGTTGGAGATGCTCGTTGCCGGCGTTGAGAGCGTGGCGAAGGTGAGCGAGCCTGAGCTGCGGGAAGAGTATCGACTGAGAAACGAGAAGGTGAAAGTCAAATATCTTGCGCTCACCCCGTCCCAGTTCGAGGATGAAGTGACCGTAACGGGTGAGGAACTTCAACAGTATTACGCGGAGAACCAGCAGAGTTTCATCGAGCCGGAGAAGATTCGGGTTCAGTACGTGACGGTGCCGATCGCTCCGAGCGATTCCGACCGGGAAGCTGTGTTCGAGAAAGCGCGGGACGTCCTGGCCAAGGCCAGAGCGGGAGAGGATTTCGCCGAGCTCGCTGAACGGTACTCCGAAGAGCCGCAAGCGTCGGAGAACGCCGGCGATATGGGCTGGCGAGAGGAGCGGCTCTTGTCCGGCGCGATCGCCTCGGCGGTTTCCGAGCTGAAAGAGGGCGAGATCAGCGACGTTGTCGAGACCGAACGCCAGCAGGTATGTCTCATAAAGTGCGAGGGCAGAAAAGAGGAGGACGGTACGACCCAGGTCAAGCTCCGACGGATCGTGTTCGATCTTGCTCCAAGCGAAGAGACGCAGGAGAAGCTGGCATCACAGATCGATGCTGTCATGAAGGCGGCTCACGAGAGCAAGTCCTTGGTAGCTGCCGCCGAAAAGCTGGGCATGGAGGTTGAGGAGGCCGGTCCGTTCAGCGAGCGCGACAGGTTTCTTCCCGGGATAGGAATGGACAGTCAGGACTTAGTGCGGACGGCGTTCTGGCTGCAAGAACATGAAGACCAGGTGCAGGAGCGCGATGACGGTGCAGAGGAGCTGACGGACATTTCCGACGTGATCATAACCGGCAACGCCTATTACGTATTGCAGCTTGCGGGGAGAACAGAACGAGGGCTGCGAGAGCTGTCGGAGGTTGAAGCGCAGATCCGGAACGCGGTCATGCGCCGGAAAGGTCTGGCGCTCGCGCACACGAAGGCGACAGAGCTTGCATCGCGTCTGGCATCGCTCGACCAGCTGAACCAGGTCGACGAAGAGCTTGCGGCGAGCGTGAAAGAGAGCGAACCGTTCACGCGGACCGGGTACGTCCCGGGAGTTCCTGGGGAGCGGGACTTCTTCAATGCGGCGTTCGCACTTGAACCGGGCAAACTGAGCCCGCCGGTATTGGGCAGAAACGGCGCCTACCTTCTGGAAGTGGTGGCGCGGATTCCCTTCGACGAAAAACAGTTTGAGGAAAATAAGGACCAGTTCAGGGAGGAGTTGGCCCGCCAGAAGGTGAACTTGCTGACCGAGGACTGGCAGCGGTGGCTTCAGGCGCGCGCCGACGTCCGGTTCAACGAAAAGCTGCTCGCCGAGATGTCAGGCAGTTGACCTTCTCGCTGCTGAACACAGATCGTCCTCCCTCGAACCGACCCGATGCCGGTGTTCCTTGTGCAAGGAGCAGTAACGGTAAGCTGGGTAAGGGGCGAACCGCGCCAGGCGGAAGGTGAGCCTAATCGAAGGGGCTGCCGTTGAAAGGTGCGTGCTAGAATCTCACCAAGAACAGGTCGTCCCCGTACTCGAATACGATACCGTCGCTCTGTATCTTGATGACCTTAGCGCCGTCGACATAGTCCCCGATACCTACCTTCTTTCCGTTCACGACGGCGAGCGCCGTCGTGAACTGATCGGACGCAGGCCGTAGAATGTTGATTTTCAGTGTCGGTCTCTCCGGAGGCGGCTGAGCGGGAGCGTCGGTCGGCGCGCGTTCGGTCACCGCGGCTGGCGTCACCGGCGGGGTAGCCGGTTCGGCGGGAGAGGGTTCGGGTGCTTCCCGGGGTTCTGCCGCAGGAGGACCGGCCGTCTGGAGGGTTGGCGCGGTTCGTGCCGGGGCGGGGACCGTCGGTTCGGGAGCCGGCGGTTGCGCCGAAGCGACCGCCTCTGAAGGTGCCTCGGGTTCGGCTGCGCGCTCGGTGACCTGAGCCGGTACCTGGGGAAGCTGTGCCGGCGTTGTGAATAGTGCCTGGGGTTGGGTCACTTCTCCGGTCGGTCTGCCTCTGACGAACCCGTAAATGAAAAATGCTGCCACGCCGGCCGTGACGGCGAGCGCAATCATTGCGCCGGCAATGATGAGGCGACGTCTGCCCGATACCCGATCCTCTGCCTCTTCTTCGCCCGGCACGAGAAGGTCTCTTTCGGCGAGCAACTCCTCAACCTCACCCAAATCTACCTTCTTCTTGGCCTTTTCGGCTTCGACTTTTCGCAACGCATCAAGAATCGAGCTCATCTTGGGCACCTGCACTCGGCACGGTAGGTTCGAGCGTAAGCGTTGGTGTATCGTAGGTGTCGAGCGCCGCATAGAGCACCATCCGCGTGTTCGGACCAACGATGCCGTCGTCGTCAAGCCTGTACTTTCTCTGGAACTCCAAGACTGCTTGTGTGGTCTGGTCGTCGTACCGACCGGTGATATCGCCGGTGTACATTCCGGCAGATTGAAGGTGCGATTGGAGCCATCGCACGCTGTCTCCCAAGCTGTAGGGAGCGAGAATTTCCGGTACGCTTTCAAATTCCCGCCAGAAGAAGAAACACCGGCCGAACCAGTGTCGTTCGAGCAGTTCGAAGGGGAACTCCTCTGTTGTGTCGACACCGTTCGCTACAGTTGCAAGCACCTGTCCATCCACCTCGCGGAGGTGTTCCAAGCACACGTATACCGGTCTTTCCTCGCCGGGCAAATACTGCTCAAGGATGCACGGCAGTCCAATGCCCATAAGTTTCTTCAGGTCGGCGCGGACGGCGGCGCAGCGGAGTCCGGTCCGACCGGCGACCTCGAAGAAGTCGACCGACCCGCTCTCGATAAGACCCGACAACTGCTCCTGATCCACGCCCCAACACGCTGCGAGTGCCCGAGCAGCCTCGCGCTGTGATTCCCGGTAGTCCAGCGTTCGCACAAAATCCATAAAGCGCTGCTCGGGTTCTTCCTTGAAAAGGGCGATAGGGGTGTCAACGACGGACGGTTCGTTGCGATCGGGCTCCGGTTCGGCGGCTCGTAATGGGAGCTGGTTCAGCATACCTGTTTCGAACAGATAGTAGACCCCCAGCCCCACAACGGCGAGTGCACAAACGACCGCTATTGCCGACACATACGCACGGCGACGCGGTGCCGGGTGCGGAACCTCTTTCCGTCTCGCCTTGAGCTTCTCGCCCTCGATCTCTTTGACGGTGCGCTTGATTATGGCATGGTCGATTTTCTTTGTCTCGCGTGTATAGCCGATAAGCAGCGCCCTATCGCACACCGCATTAATGAGGCGCGGTATGCCGCGCGAGTACTTGTATATTTCGCGGAGCGCGCGCGGCGTAAATCTTATCTTCCCGCGTCCGCCCGCTTTGGTGATCCGGTGCCAGATATACTGGACCATCTCGTTGTAGTCCAAAGGTTTGAGATGGTATCGAGCGGTGATACGCTGGTTAAGCTGTCTCAGTTCCGGGCTGGAGAGCATCTCCTGAAGCTCGGGCTGGCCGACCAGGATGATCTGCAGCAGTTTCTCGGTGTCGGTCTCCAGATTTGACAGCAGACGGATCTGTTCGAGAACCGGTGTGGAAAGGTTCTGCGCCTCGTCTATTAGCAGCACACAGTTCTTACCCTGCTTACGCCGCTCCAGCAGATGCGCGTTCAGCTCGTCTATCAACTCTTTCTTCGTTACCGCGCTCGATTTTATTCCGAAATCTTCGTTAATGGCGCGAAGCAGTTCCGTTGCTGAAAGGTACGGGTTGAATATGAAGGCGATCTCGACCTCTGGGTCGGCCTGGTCGAGCAAGGTGCGACAAATGGTGGTTTTACCGGTACCTATCTCGCCGGTGATCTCGACGAAACCGCTCCGGTTCCTGATCCCGTACAGCAGGTGCGCAAATGCTTCTTTATGCTTCTTGCTGAGGTACAAAAACCGGGGGTCCGGCGTGAGATTGAACGGTTTCTCGCGCAGCCCGTAAAAGCTCTCATACATATGGAGGCCTCCCCTATATCATACAATCGGCCCTGCATAGGCAATTCTAGCATCCCGCCGAGCGGGAGTCAAGGTGGCATTGCAGTTAATCGTCTCTATGAATCTGGCCGGTGAGCACGGGCAGGCCGTCTAACGTTTGTCCAGGGCGACTGTTGAAAAGGGCGCTTGTTTCCAGCTATAGTTACCATGGTGATCCGTGGAGCGGAAATAAGAATATGCGGATTGGGGTTTGTGGTGTCCCCGCCACGTAAAAACCCCAACGAATACTGGTGTCGGGTACCGGAGAAGAGGGAGGTTGCAGGATGCTGTGGAAGCTGGGAGTTGCGCTATGTTGTTGCATGCTGGTAGCCGGGTCGGCCGCTGCGGTTGAGGTCGGTGTGTCGGTCGCTGACATTACGCCCGACGTGACACGCTATTGCGTGCCCATGGCGGGGTACGGCGCGCGCCTCGGGAAACCGTCGACGGGCGTCCACGACCCCCTTCACGCCAACGTGCTGTACTTTCGCGATGGCGAGACGCAGATGGCACTTATCACGTGCGATTTGCGCTCTATCACGCCTGAGTTCAAGACGCAAATTGTGGAGAAATCGGCCGGGCAGGGGTTCACCCGGGACAATGTGTTCATTTCAGCGTCCCATACGCATGCTGGTCCATCGATGTACCCTGAGAAATTCTGGCAGCTACAATTTGGCGTTTACGATCCTGAGATTGTGGAGATCATGAGCACGGCGGTAGCTGGGGCATTGGCCGACGCGGTGCGAAATGCTGCACCTGCGCGAGTGGGGTTCGGTGAAGGGATGGCGGATGGGTTCACGAGAAACCGTCGATGGGAATATGATACCGAAGCGCGTGCGGCAGCTGGCGAGGAGCCGGCGGTGGATCCGACTGTGTGGGTCATGCGTGTGGACTCGATGGAAGGAGAGCCTCGGGCGCTGCTGGTGAACTTTGCGACGCACCCGACGATTCTCGGCGCTGACAACATGCTGATAACCGCCGAATGGCCCGGCGTGTTGCAGCGGGAACTGGAAAAATCGTTTCCGGGCGCTCACGTGCTCTACACCAACGGTGCGGTCGGTGACCAGGCTCCAAGCGGCGCAGTAGGCGCGGACGGGTTTGAAAAGATACGTGATTTCGGGACTCGCCTGGCCGGGATAGCAGCCGAAATTGCGCGCGACATAAAAGCTGAGGCAGGCGTTCCCGTAGGATTCAGCCGGATTACGCCCGACCTGCCTGAGTTCGTGTTCACGGAGAACGCCAGGAAACGGTACGGCACTTATCTCGACGCGGCCTTGGAAGCCTTGCCCCGGAAAGCCGAGATCCACCTCGTGCGAATCGGCAGCGTCGCGCTCGTGGGTTTACCGGGTGAGCCGATCCTCGAAGTCGGGCAAGCGGTGGAGCGAACCGTCGCCGCGCAAGGTTTCGGGAAGGTCGTGGTCGTCGGCCTTGCCAGCGACTATATCGGCTACATCGTTAACGAAAAAGAGTATGCGCACGGTGGTTATGAAGTGGATAGCCGTTCGTATTACGGTCCCGGTCTGGGGACGTTCATTGCGGAACACGCCAGCAGGGCGGCGCGGGCACTGCGTTCGGATTTGTAGGGTGGCTCTCTTGCGTCTCGGATTGCAGGGTGGGGAAAAAAGCTGCGTTGTGAGCTCACGAGCGCTAAGA
>Ga0180433_10001941_pt1 | contig 33449 bp, 44 predicted proteins | sample SS_ome_8_FD_132980 | JGI IMG/M metagenome (GOLD analysis project Ga0180433, IMG submission 132980) | Hypersaline lake sediment archaeal communities from the Salton Sea, California, USA - SS_1_D_1 metaG | ecosystem: Environmental > Aquatic > Non-marine Saline and Alkaline > Hypersaline >...
AAGACCAAGACGGCATAGGTTGCCGAGCCCCCCTCGGGAAAGGTAAAATAGGCGACATGGACCAGAACCTAGCGAAATTCCTACGCTCCGACGCTGCCAAGGGCGTGGGGGCCGAAACCCTGATGGTGTACCTCTTGCTCCGTGCGGACATAGCACTGGCGGGCACCCCGGCCGTCAAGCTGTTCCGGCAACGCGGCAAGCTGGCGACCAGCCTTGAACCGCACACGTGTGCGGTCGCCCTGGGCATCCCGCCACTCACGGCGGAGCGGCGGTTTGACGAGTTGCGGCGGCGGGGCTGGATGCAGGTGCGGGGCGGCGTGGCTGTGCTTGGGGAGTTTGGCACGGACACGGGTGTGCGGTGGTATGCTGACGCGGAGCCTACTCAAATCATCCATTCCTCGGCGGCTGACGCTGTGCTACGCAAGGCCAAGGGGGAGGGGGCGGCTGCCAGTACCCCCAAGGCGAAGTCCGCGACAGCGGGGCGACACGGGCCTGATAGGCTACCGGCCGACGAGGGCATGGAGCGGGCGGTGGCGGCCAAAGTGTTCGGCCTTGGCCAAGTGCTGCCGGGCACGATCAAGAAGCTCCGGGACCACTACGCGGCCAGCTATCGCAAGCGGTACGGGGAAACCCCACCTGACGTGAAGGGGCGGGCGAACCTGAAGATGGCTCACGTGTACCTGGGGCGGGCCTTGGGGTACGTGGGGCACAACGAAATCACCCTGTTCCGCTTCCTGGATTGGGTGTTCGGGAACTGGGAGGCTGTGCGGGACCTGCTACGCCTGCCAGCCGGTGAACGCCCATCCCTGGGCGTGCTGGGCAGCAAGACATTCTTCGAGCGTATGAGGCAGGCCCAGGAGCACGGGTTCCACGGTGCCACGGAAGCGGGCAAACGCGAAGCGGCAAGGGAGGCTGAGAAAGACTATGGCTGGGGGTAAGACGACCACGGAGCACCTGAAGCAACTGGGCATCCCTCCGGTTCACTGGCACGCTCGCCTCGACACAATACCCGACCACGCCTGTCCCTGGAAGCCCCGGCTCCGGGAATACGTTGACGCGATTGCGGAAAACGTGTCCCGGCCCCGGGGCTTGCTCTTGCACGGTATCCACTCCACGGGCAAGTCGGCGGCGGCTGCCATCTGCCTCAAGGCGGCGGCCTGCCAGCGGGTCTATGGGTTCTGGCAGGCGGCGGGCAGCCTGGGCAGCGAGGTGATGGACGATGCTACCTGGGACGGCAAGCCTATCCTGGAGCACTGCCTGGGGGTGCCGGTGCTTGTGCTGGACAATCTACGGCTCACCCGGGAGCAGAAGTGGCGGGACCGGCTGGCGGATGATCTTGTGCGGGCACGGGTGGACGCGAGGCTTTGCACCATAGTCACGACGGAGCACACGACGGAGGAGGTGAAGAACCTGTTCCCAAGCCTGGGGGCTGTGCTGATGGAGGCGGTGGTGCCGGTGCGGGTGTATGGATACGATTTTCGGCGGCAGATTGCCCAGGAGTTGGCATGAGTGAGCTAGGCAAACGGCTTGTCAGAAGCCTGCTCGTAGAGCGTGACATGGAGGTGCTGGCGGCCCAGGGCGTGGGAGAGGGTGACCTGTTTGGCGACGCCCGGGACGCCTTTCGATGGGCCATGTCATTTCTACGGGAGCGGGGTGAATGGCCCACGGCTGCCCAGGTGGAGGAGGGGACGGGCATCCTGCTCCCGGAGCACCTGGACAAGCTGGACTACATCACGGACCTGATCCGGCGGCGGACCCTGGGCAAGGCCATAGAAACCGGCGTGGTCGAGGTGTCCAAGCTGATAGGGGAACGCAAGCCCGACGAAGCCTTGCGGCTGCTCACGGAAACCGGCGTGCGGTTGCGGGCACGTTCGACCAGTGTGGGGGTGGATAGCTTTCGGGCCACGGGTGGGGAACGGCTGGCCTACTATGAGGCCGTGAAGGCCACGGGCGGTCTACTGGGTCAGCCGACCCCGTGGCCCAGTCTGAACAAGAGGATCATGGGATGGGTGGATGGCTCCTTGCACGTGCTGACAGCCTTGCAGAACACGGGCAAGACGTGGTTCGCCTGCATCGTGGCGGCCGACGCCTTGGCCCGTGGGAAGCGGGTGCTGTTCGTGTCGATGGAGATGGCGAATGACCGTATTGCCCGGCGGGTGGCGGCGGTACGCTACCGGGTGCCCTGGGGCAAGTTCCTCCGGTGCGAGTTGGAGGAGGGTACGGAGCGGGAGCTGGCCACCTACGCGGCGGCGGACAAGGAGGGCGAGGGCGACATCCTGTTTGCGGATAAGAAGCGGGTCAAACGGGTGTCCGACGTGGTGGCCCTGACGCTTGACAACCGGCCTGACATTGTGGTGGTGGATGGCGGCTACCGTTTCCGCCCGGGGGCAAGCACGGGCGGCCAGTGGGAAAGCACGGTGGAAATCGTGGCCCAGCTACAAGAGGCGGCGGAGGCTACCGGCCCGCCTTGGATTGTGACGACCCAGCAAGGGGACGCCAGCGAAACGGGCAAGGAGAAGAAGCCCGGGACCAAGATGCGGGCCTGGAACGTGCGGTACGGCAAGGAGTGGGTGATTAACCCGGACATCGTGCTGGGGCTGGCCCAAACGGACCTCCAGCGATTGGATGGGGTGATGGAGCTACACCTGCTCAAGGAACGCGACGCGGCGGCCGACGAAAAGCGGCGGCCCTTTTTCAATATCCACTGGGACTTCAAGGGCATGGACTTCTCGGAACGGGACAGCCTGGAGCTAGGCAAGGAGACAACCTTTGCCCCGGTGGGCAGCGACAGCGAGGTAGAATACTGATGCAACCCTTCCTTCTGAGTAGCGACAAGCGTACCGGGTCCCACTACCTGCAAACGGCTCTGGAGGCCCATCCGGCCATCCGGTGCCGGGGTGAATTCTACAGCCCCAGGGACCAGGACAAGGTGGGACCGAACTGGTTCCAGGAACTCTACTACACGGCGGCCCAGGCCAAGGAGCTGGGCATCGAGGCGGACGGTCTTCTGCTACAGCGGTCGGATGGCGGCCGGGTGGGCAAGTTCAAGGGGATGCGGGGCCTCATGCGAACAGCCCACCCGAACCTGAAGGTGCTCATGCTCTACCGCGAAAACGTGTTCGCCCAGTTCGTGAGCAAGGAGGTGGCCAAGCGACGGAAGCAGTGGTGCTATTTCCAGCATCAGAAGGGCAAGGATGACCCGGACCAGAGTGTGACCGTTACGGTGGACCCGGCCTTCATGCTTCGGGCCATAGGGCGGACGTGGCAGCTATGGCAGCAAGACCGCAAGGAGTGGCAAGCCTTCCCTCAGTTGGTCTTGAAGTACGAGGACGCAGTGGCGGACCTGCCTGGGCAAACGGCCCGCATCTTTGAGTTCCTGGGCGTGCGGCCGGTGCCGGTGCAAAGCCGAGCACTCCTGCAAGGCCAGAAGCCGCTCAGCGAGGTGGTGACGAACTACGCGGAGGCCGTGAACGCCCTACACGGTACGCGGTGGGCGGGGCTGATCGAGCGGTATGGGCTATGAGCCCGAGTTGCTCTGACTGGGGAATTGTGGTAAAATAGGGCAACCAAAGAAAAAGTCCGGCCTCTACGGGCCGGGCGGAAAGGAGCTGCGATGGACGTGCTGGAAGCGGTACGGGCACGCCTTGCCGAGGTGAAGGCCCAGGAGGAGGCACCGGAGCGGCCGGTGCTGGCACGGCTGCAAGAAACCAGAAGCGTGGCCCGGGCGGTTCCGCCTGGGACTGGCCCGGTGACGGTGTACTTCAGCCGGGAGGACGTGCGGCGGCGGTTCTACAAAGCGATGGAGCCGTTGCTGGCGGCTGGCAAGAGCTACGATCCACCCCCGTGCTCCGGGCTGGAGTTTGACGGAGCGTGGTTCGGCTGGGGCCACGCAATCTATACGCTCGCCTTCTTAGAGCGGAAGCACCCCACGGAGAACACCCACGGGGCCTATCTGCGAGGGTGGTTTGCCCATGACGCGGGCAGGCCCTTGGACAGCAACCCGTTCCACGAGCGGGAGAATTATTGGCAGTGGATTAGGTTCTATGGCGGGTGGTGGTGGGGCTGGCGTGAAGCGAACCCTGGCAAGGAGCCCCCGGACTTGGAGGAGCGGGATGCAGTGGGAACACCTGAGCCCAGTGCTGTCACGGCTGGGGCTTGACGCGGCCTCCTTGCGGCCCAGTGCTGCAAAGAAGCAAGTCATGGTCCCCTGTCCCTTCGCTCCGTGGTTCCACAAGACGGGCACGGACACGCGGCCCAGCATGTCCATCCGCTACGGCCTGACCCCGGTGCGGTGGCGGTGCTTTGCCTGCCACGAGCGGGGCAAGCTGTGGGAGCTTGTGGACAACCTTGCAGACCTACGCAAGGAGCCGGAGCTGAAAGAGCTGGCGGCCCGGTTGCTGGATACGGACAAGCTGAGCTTAGAGGAAACGGTGCGGGCGGCTATGGGTGACACGGATGCGTGGCTCTACCCGGTGGAGCGGGAGCCGGTGCCCACCCTGGACGAAGGTGCCTTGGAGCGGTTCCCAAGCGTGTGGGACGTGCCCAGGGCCTTGGACTACTTGCGGCGACGTGTCCCCTACGCGGCCACCATACGGGCGTTCGATCTTCGGTATGACCCAGGCCGGGACCGGCTCCTGTTTCCCGTTAGGCTGGCGACTGGGGGCCTTGTCGGGGCTGTGGGGCGGTTGCTGGTCGAAGGTGAGCCCAGATATTGGAACTACTTTGGCTTCGAGAGCGGTCAGCACGTGGGCGGCCTGGACCGGCTGGCCCCTGGGGCGTGGGTGTACGTGGTGGAGGGGTTCTTTGACCTCTTGCGGATTTGGAAGTGGGCTTGGGATGCAGGTGCGGGGGTGGTTTGCACCTGGACCAGTACGCTCTACGCGGGGCACGTGCGGGAGATTGGGGAGCTGGCGAGAAGCGTGGGAATATGGTATGATGGTGACAGTGCTGGGCGAAGCGGATGGGAGCAGGCCCAAGAGACACTAGGGCCAAGCACCTTCGCACTCCGGCGGGCTGCAATACCCGAGGGAACGGACCCCGGGCAGCTAACGGAGGCCCACTTTCACACCATTCGCTCTAAGATGGAAGGAGCAACGACATGACGGATGAACCCACCACCACCCCCGACGCCGAAGAAGGCGGCGTGCCTGCCTGGGCGGTAGGCTCCGGCCTGGACACCGACATGACGGGTGATCCGCGACCGGACAGCGGCAAGGGCCTTCGGTTCTGGATGCCAAAGGCCACGGAAAAGAAGGTCATTTTCCTCACGGAGGGGAACGCGGCCCCGGTTATCTGGGAGCATCAGTTCCGTATGGGCGGCAAGTGGACGAACTGGGCCACGTGCCTGGAGCCCTTGCGTATGAAGTGCGGGCTGTGCGACTGGGCACTGGGCAACGACGGGAACTACAGCCGGTCCAAGGTGGTGGTCTTTACCATCATCGACACGGACAAGTTCACGGACAAGGCGGGCAAGGAGCGGAGCATGACCAAGCGGCTGCTCGTTGCCAAGAAAGAAACGGCCGAACTCCTGAAGCGGAAGTACGCCACGCAACTGGAGGAAGGGCGTGGCCTTCGCGGGGCCATGTTCAAGGTCTACCGGAGCAACGCGGACACCTCCGCAAGCGTCGGCACGGACTTTGAGTACCTGAAGCACGTGGACCTCGCAACCCTGCCTGACGCGGAGGAACTGCCCTACGCGGAAATCCTGGCTCCGAACCCTGACGCCATGAAACGGATCGTGGAGCGGCTGAAGGGGGAGAGCGGTGCCGGGGGCGGCGGCGTGGAGGGAACGGAAACGGAAGTGGACTACTAGGAGGGGTCCAGCGGCCAAACCCCGGCAAGGGATTGACGGGATGGGCTGCCCCGGCAAAGGACTGTCGGAGGCAGCCTTTTTCTTTGGAGGAGTAGTGTATGCCCACGCAACTGGAACAGGCGGGTGAGTTTGTGGCGGCGGCCCGGCGGTTTGGGGCGTTCGCCTTTGACGTTGAGAACCCGCCAAACCTTCGGCCTTACAGAAAGGATTTCCGGCTGTGCGGCTGTTCCTTTGCGACTGGCACCTACGGCGGCCCCGACGAGCTGGCCTACTACTTCACGGACCCGGCGGCGACCGCACACGTGTGCGGAGAACTATTCCCTGAGCCTGAGCTTGAGGCGGTTGCGTTCAATGCGAAGTATGACCTCCAGTGCTTGCGGGCGGCTGGGGTGATACCGATTTACGGCTACCCGGTGCGGGTGTGCGACCCTATGGTGGCCATGAACTTGATCGACGACAACCGCCATCCGAACCAGCTAGGGCTCAAGGTCCTGATGCGGGACCTGTTTGGCGAGGCCATGATGGAGTTCGAGGAGGCGTGGAAGTACGGCGAGCACTCGCCCCAGTTCCACGCCTACGGCCGGAACGACAGCCTGCAAGAGTTGCGGCTGTGGCAGTGGTGCAAGCCCAGGCTCCAGGCGGACAACCTGGGCAAGCTGTTTGACCGGGTGCTCATGCCGATGAACAAAGTGTTCGCGGACATGGAGCTGGAGGGGTGCCGGTGGGACCTACAGCACGCCCGGGTCTTGCTCCGGGGGTTCCAGGAAAAGCGGCGGGAGTTGGAGGCCCAGATCAAGAGCAAGATCGGGGACCTGAACATCAATAGCGGGGACCAGTTGGCACGGCGGCTCTTTGACGACCTGGGCTACAGCACGAAGGGCGTGGAGTGGCTGCCAAAGGCGGGCCGGTGGAGCGTGGATGCCCGCACGATGGACCACCTTGCCCGGCGATACCCGGTGTGTCACCTGATCCGGTTATACCGGACGGCCTGCAAGATGATTTCCACCTACGTGGAGCCGTTGAGCCGGGCGGCCTTGGAGGACAGTGAGCAGCGGGTTCACCCCACGTTCTGGCTCACGAGTGCCACGGGCAGGACCAGAAGCACGGACCCGAACTTCCAGAATATCCCGGTGTGGCTGGGCGAGGAGTTTGCTCACCTACGCATCCGGGACGGCATAGTGGCGGCCCCCGGCTGGAAGCTGATCGTGGCGGACCTGAGCCAGATCGAGCTTCGCCTTTGTGCCCACGTGACTGGGGACGCCAAGTTCACGGACGCCTATACCTTCTGGCAGTGTACGGAGTGCGACACGCGGGGGCACGAGCACCGGCAACTCTTGCACGCCTGCCCCAAGTGCGGGGCGGCAGAAAGCGAGGCTGTGCTCAAAGGCGGCCGGGGCTTCTGGCACGGCAAAGACATCCACACGGAAACCGCCCAGAATATCAAGGCCCTGGGCGGGGACCGCAAGAAGGGCAAGGTGGCGAACTTTGCTCTGATCTACCTCATCACGGCCTACCGGCTCCACTACGAGAACCCGGACTGGAGTGTGGCCCAGTGGCAGGAGGTGGTGGACGAGTATTTCAGCGAGGAGAACTACTACGGGGTCAGCGTGTGGCACGGCCGGATGGAACGGGCCTTGTGGGAAAAGGGGGTCGTTCAAGACATCTTTGGGCGGAAGCGGCGGTTGCGGCGGGGGGACATAGAACGGCACACGAAGCACGCCTTGAACCAGTTCGTGAACTTCCCGATGCAGGCGGGGGCGGGGAACTACATCATGCGAAGCCTGGGCCAGTTGCGGGAGCACTACGTTGCCACGGGTGAGTGGATTGGCGTGGTGCGGCCTACGAACTTTGTCCATGACGAGGTGGTGCTGGAGGTGCCAGAGGACCGGGTGGCTGACGTGGTGCCAGTGGTACGGCAAACGATGGAAAACGTGGTGCGGTTGAACGTGCCGGTGCGGGTGGGAATCCAGGTGGTGGACAGGTGGGGAAAGGCGAAAGACTGATGAGTGCTGTGACACTGCTATTCCCTGAGAAGTGCTTCGCCTACCTCCGTATCACGCGGGTGGCCAGTACCTCCATTCAGAACGCCCTTGCGGCCTGGGTCGGCCTGCCACCGTGCAACCCCTGGACACGGACATGGCGGGCGGCGGTGCCCATCTACAAGACGGAAGCGACGCGGGGCTACTACCGGGTCGCCTTTGTGCGGGACCCCCGGGCAAGGCTCTATGGAGTGTGGTTGAAGCACTGGGTCCACGACCCGGAGCACCGTCACTTCTGGACGCGGCGGCGGTTTGGCTCCTTTGAGGAGTTTGCCTGGGCGGTGGTGGAAACTACCTGGGACAAGGGGCTGGACGAGCACCTGAAGCCCCAGACGAATTTCGTGCTGCCGGGCGGTGTGCTGGCGGCGGATTTTGTGGGTCGCTTTGAGCGGCTGGGCGACGACTGGCGGCGGCTGCAACTCATGTTCGGCCTGCCCGACCTACCTCACGACAACCGGATAGAGCACCCACCTTTCCAGAACGTGTTCTCCCGGGAGCTGTGGGCGGCGGTGACCCAGCGGTACGTGAGCGACATTCGTGCCTTTGACTACCCCGAACGACGGAGGGTGTAAAGATGCCAAGCTGGGAATTCGACCGGCTGGAGCCGACCATATTGCGGCGGGCTATTGTGTACGCCCACGGCAAGGTCCATGAGCCTGGGTCAGAGAAGTGGCGGTGCCCACCCCACGACGCTGACTTGCTGGCACTGATCCGGGAGTATTATTGCAGGTGGAACGGGCACTGGGAGTTCCCATTCGAGACACGGTGGGTCCTGCTCCAATTCGTGCGGTTTCGCAAGCTGACCCCGGACAAGAAGAAGGAGTGGGTGGAGATACTACAGATGCAGCCCGGCGGGGTGTTCGACCCGGCCAGCGAAGCGGCGGCAACCGGGGATGGAGGGCCAAGCGATGGCGGTGCCTGATCTGACCGATCAGCAAGCCCTCCAGGAGGCGGTACGTGCTGAATTACGGGGTGACGCAGATGCCGACACCCTTGTGGCCCTGCAAAGCCGGGAGCACGTGCGGGCGTGGCTGAATGAACTGCTACGCCTGAAGCAAGACGTGGAGGTGCAACTGATCGAACGCGACGCCAAGGCCAAGCACCACAAGCAAGGATGTCTGGAGCGGGGCAAGGCGGGGAAGAAAGAGTGGTTTGCCTATGAGGCAGAACTGCAAACGTGGCGGGCCTCCGTTATGCGGTTCAAGGCCCGGGTGGAACAGGGCATCCGCATCGTGAAGGAACGTGTGCGGCTGTACGAGGAGGGCGACCGGCTGGCACTGGAGCGGCGGCTCCAGGGCTTAGAACAGCGGTTGGAGTACCTGGAAGATAGGGAGCGTGAGCGTGCCGTGTGACGAAGGGTTGACCCGCTACTACCTGGGGCGGTTGCTGTGGGCGGACCTCCGCTACGTGCCGATGGAGCACGTGGAGGCCCACCTGACGGTCACGACCAAACCATTCCGGGGCGACCCGGAGGAGATGTACCTCTGGGAGGTGAAGGGCGACCGCGTGGGCGTGCCACGTGCCTGGGGGCTTGCGAACCTGATGGCCCCCTGGGACACGGTGGAGGACAGGACAGCGTGGCAGGCGGCCGACTGGGGCGACCTAGTGTGGAAATTCGGTGAGGGGTGGCGGCCTGGGCAGTACGAGGCCGTGAAGGATTTGTGTGAGCAGTTCCTTGACCCGGTGACGCCCCCACGGTGCGGGCTACGCCTGGAGAGCCCGGCGGGCAGCGGCAAGACCCTGATGGGGCTGGCGGTGGGGTGCAACCTACGGACCCCGACGCTTGTGGTGGTTCACAAGGAGGACTTGTGCGAGCAGTGGTGGGACACCCTGGACCACTTCTTCCCAAACGCTACACGGGGCCACGTGCAAGGCGACCGATGGGATTGGGAGGACAAGCACGTGGTCACGGCGATGGCCCAAACGCTCTACTCCAGGCGGGCAGAGCTGCCCCCGGGGTTCAAGCAACGGTTCGGCCTTGTGATCTATGACGAGGGCCACCGCTATCCGGCCCGGACCTTCCAGCACGTGCTCGGGATGTTTCCGGCTCGCTACCGGCTGGCGGTGTCTGCCACGTGGCGGCGGGGGGATGGCCTTGACGACGTGTGGGACTGGCACGTGGGGCCAGTGGGCCACGTTGCACGAACGGAGCGGCTGACTGGGGAGTACGTTCAGGTCCGGTGGAAGACCCGGTTGCGGGATAGCTGGTTCCACTTCGGCGGCAAGCTGAGCACGGCCACCCTTCTGAATTGTGTCGTGAAACAAGAGGATTATCTGAAGTGGCTGGCGGAGCAGTGCGTCAAGGGCGTGGCGGCTGGGCGGCGGGTGCTACTGGTCAGCGACCGGGTATCCATGCTCTATCGGCTGTGGTGGATGATCCCACGGCTACGCCCGGGCACGGTGGCGGCGGCATACTGCCGGAGCTGGCCAAAGGATGAAGGGGCGGCCATAGAGGGCAAGGTGCCAAAGAAGCGGGCCACGGTGAGCAAGAGCGAACTCCTGCTCGCAAAGAAGGCCCCCATCGTTCTGGCGACGTATGGTATGATGGCCGAAGGAACGGACATGCCCACCCTGGACACCCTGATCTTCGGGACGCCCCGGGCAGAGGTGGAGCAGGTGGTGGGGCGAATACAGCGGCCGGAGGGAACCAAGAAGCCGCTCTTGATCGTTGACCCCGTTTTCACGACCCCCTACCTGGAAGCCCTGGGCGGGAAGCGGGCCGAAACCTTTGACCGTTTGGGCTTCCGTAGGAGGACCTGATATGAGCGATGCCGACAAGAGCCCAGGCGAGGCCATTGTGGCCCCGGTGTCAACCCCGGACAAACCGGCCAGCGTCTATATGAACGTGACGCGGTTGTGGAAGACCAGCGGCCGGGTGGAAAAGGAGGAGGCCGAGGAAAACCCCATCGAGGTGGCGGCTCCGGTGCCTGGGGTGCCTTTGGCCCAGGTGACCCACGGTGGGCGGCTGACGTTGAATATGGGGAACTACGAAACGGCTCAGGTGACCGTGGAAGTGACCCTGCCATGCTACCCGGAGGAATTGGACGTGGCCTACAAAGCGGCCCGGTCCTTTGTGGAGCAGCGTATGAACGCGGAGGCAACGGCCCTCCGGGAATACCGCAAGAAGAAGGCTGGAGGGTAGCATGAGCGAGGACCCGTTGCGTGACTTTATTGCTGGCATCAATGCAGCCTACAAAGGGGAGGTCATGGAGGTGGGCGGCCGGTTTGGGGCCTTGACCCTGAGCCGGTTTTCCAGTGGCGTGCTCAGCCTGGACACGGGCCTGGGCGGCGGCTGGCCCTTTTCCCGGGTGGTGGTGCTGGCGGGAAACGAAAGCACGGGCAAGACCTTGCTCGCCCTCAAGGCGGCCAAGTCCGTGATGGAGTACGACCACAAGACCCATCGGCACCGAGACTTCTGCAAGGATGGCTCGTTCACCCCCGGGCGGTGCTTGTTTGTGGACCTGGAGGGAACCTTTGACCTGGAGTGGGCCAAGGTCCACGGCTGGGACGACACGTGGCACGCGGTCGCCCGGCCGGAGTACGCGGAGCAGGCCATCGATATCATAACGGCTGCTCTGGAGGAGGGGCTTTTCGACCTGATCGTGCTGGACAGCGTGGCCATGATGAGCCCCACGGCGGAAATAGAAAGTTCCACCGAGGACTGGCAGGTGGGCCTCGCGGCCCGGCTCGTGAATAAGGCCATGCGGAAGTGGACCAGCCGGTTGAACAAGATGGCCCAGGGCAACTCGGCGGGCGGCCCGATGGTGCTGTGCCTGAACCAGTTCCGCGTCAACATCGGCCAGATGTTTGGGGACCCCCGCACGTTGCCCGGCGGCATGGCTCAGCGGTTCTGTGCCAGCATCATCATCTACACAAAGTCCGCCAAGGTGCTGGACGGTGACGACAAGGAAACCGCGACCGTGGAGCTGGGCGGGGTGTGCTACAAGAACAAGACCTACATCCCCCGGATCAACTTCGCGTTCGAGATGGGCCTACGGGAAGGCGGCAAGCTGTCGAAGGGCATGGTGGACAACCTGAAGCAGATGCAAAGCCTGGGGCAGAAGTACCGGCTCATCCAGAAGGTGACAGAGGGCTCCACGGATAGGTGGCGGTTCGGGAAACGGGAGTGGCCTACCCGCAAGGCCCTGATGGAGGAGGTGGAGCGGGACCCCGGGCTATGGCGGCAACTCTGGCGGAGTATCGTTGCGGTGGCGACCGAAAAGGTGGTATGATGGGTCGGCGGTACGACATAGTGGAAATCACGGGCTGGGCCAGCCTGGAAGCTGACCCGGACTGGGTGGCTCTGCAAGAGCGGCGGCGGGTGGCCCGGGAGAATTACGAACGGAGGCAGCAAGAACATGAAGCGACCCTACGTGCTGGGCATAGGGCTCCCCAAGACGGGGACGCTGACCCTGACAACGGCCTTGAACCGCCTGGGCTGGCGTGCGATGCACAATCACGCTCGGGGGAAACGGATTGTGCAACAGAACCGTGAAGCCGGGCGGCCTTTGTTGGCTGGCAAGCACGGGTTCACGGCCTTCACGGACAACCCGTGGCCAAACCTCTACCGCGAGATCGACGCCCAGTACCCGGGCACCTTGTTCATCTACACGGTGCGGGACACGGTAGAGTGGCTGGAAAGCCGGGTGAAGCACGCCCAGCGGAACGCGGGGAACCCGGGCTACACGGGCGGCTGGATTGTGGAACACCCTGAGCGGTCGTTGCTGCAATACGCTCAGCATGATGCTGAGGTGCGGGAATACTTTGCGGGGCGTGCGGATTGGTTGGAGTTTGACGCTTGTGGGGGCGACGGCTGGGAAAAGCTGTGCCGGTTCCTTGGCCCCTACGTGCCCCGGTTGCGGGTGCCCCAGACGCCATTCCCCCACAAGAACAAAGCGGAGGTCCTTGCCAAGCAAGCGAAGCGGCGGCGGGACTTTGAACGTAAGAAGAAGGAGGTGCTACGTGCTGCAAAGACTAGGAAGACGCGGGGCACGGGATGACCGTGACCAGAAGTTTCTCATGCGGTCAGTGGTGGCCCAGCGTGGGGCCAGCAAGCGGAACAAGAGGAACTGGAAGAACGTGTGGGCTGGCGACCAGGGGGTGACCCCCCAGTGCGTCGGCTACGCCTGGGTCCACTGGCTCGAAGATGGCCCGGTGACCCAGGTGCGGGCACGGCCCCCGGTGCTGGACCCGGCGGTGCTCTACCACGAAGCCCAGAAGGTGGACGAGTGGGAGGGCGAGGACTACGAGGGGACCAGCGTGCGGGCCGGTGCCAAGGTGCTCCAGGCTATGGGCTTCATCAACGAGTACCGATGGGCCTTTGACCTGGACACCCTTGTGGAAGCGGTGCTGGAGTACGGCCCGGTCGTGGTGGGGACGAACTGGTATGCGGGCATGGACGAGCCTGACCGCGAGGGCATTATCCATGTCCGTGGCAGTATACGAGGCGGCCATGCCTGGGAGATCAGGTCGGTGGACCGGCTGCAAGGTTTCTTCGGCATGAAGCAGAGTTGGGGACCCGGCTGGGGCAACCGGGGCTTCGCCCGGATCAGCTTCAAGGACGTGGACCGGCTGCTCATGGAATACGGGGAAGCGTGCCTTGCCAGCGAGGTTCGCCTGATGCCCCTGGGGGAGGCGGCGTAGTGGGCAAAGAGTTCAGGATAGGTGACCGGGACCCCAAGATACCCGGGCGGTCGGCACTGGGCTCCAGCAAGGCCCGGCAGACCCAGATCGTCCAGCACGAGCAGGCTATAGCCGACCGGATACCTGGGGGTGAGCGGCAACCGGCCAGCGGTGCCCTTCCGCACAAGAAGGGCGACGTGAAGCTGGAACATTTCATTCTGGACAGCAAGGAAACGGCTGGGGCTGTGCTGAACGTGGCGGCGGCTGACCTGACCAAGGTGGTCCGCCAAGCGGGTGAGCACGGCAAGCTCCCGGGGCTTGTGCTGACGGTGGGGCGTGTGCCTGCCACGGTGCCCCGGGAGTGGGTGGCTGTGCCTTTGGAGGTCTTTGCCCAGATGGTAGAAAACGGACAAGATAGGGGATTGACATGAGTGGACTTGTGGGTGCCTTTGACGTGGGCCATGCCCCGGAAGCGGGCACCATACCCGGCGGCGTGCCTGACTTGGGCAAGCTGGCCCAGTCCTTTGTGGATGGCTGGCCACGTGGCGAGGTGGTGATTGACACCATTCGGGCCTCTGGTATCTATTTCCACTGCCCCCGGGAGTTTGTGCTGAACTACTGGCGGCCGGTGCCCACCTCTGACTTCGATCTGAAGTCCTATCTGAAGATGGGGACGGGCAGCTACCTCCACGAGTGGCTTCAGAACGTGTGCCTGGGTCCTTTGGAGGTGCTGTGGGGGCACTGGATACGGCCAAACCCGGAGGCCACGATGGACCCGGAGTACGATGGCCCCCGCTACGGCCCCCCGGGCGGCGTCACGCCTTGGGTTCGCGTCACGGGCTACCACCCGGACCCGGAGCTTACAATCTACGAGCACGTGAACCAGCGGCCTTTGACGTGGAGCTACCTGGAGCCCCGGTGGGTGGACCCTCTTTACCGGATCAGCGGGCACGTGGACGGTGAGGTGAGCCTGGATAGGATGCGGGTGGCCCTGGAGTACGTGAAGGACTGGATGCTGGACCCGGCGGCCGTCCGCACACGTGTGCGGGCTTGCCCAGGGGATGACCGCGATCTGTTGGAAATCAAGACCAGCGGCACGTATCAGTTCGGCAAGCTGGCAGGCCCCGGCTCCATCCCGGACTACTACAAAGCCCAGGCAGAAGCCTATCAGCACGGGTGGAAGAAACGGCGGACCCTGTTCTGGTTTGTGGACCGGGACACGATGGGCAGCAAGTGTATCGCCTACGTCCAGGAAGGCGGGTGGCTGAAGGAAAACCTACGCAAGGCCCGCATCACCTGGGAGGCGATCCGCGACGAGGTGCTGCCCGAGGGGATGATGGCGTGCCGTACCCCCAAGGACCGGCGGGCCAAGTCCTGCCCCCACCGGAAAGCGTGCTGGGCCACCCTGCCCAAAGACCTGGACGGTTGCAAGACCTTCCCGGAGTACGTGGCCAAGTGCAAGGAGGCCCAGCCCGACCGCAAGTGGCTGGACCTGACGGGCCTGGACTTCACGGAGTAGCTTGACAAGGCGGCCCGGCTGTGATACGGTGCTGGGCATGGCCAAGTTCAGAGCAAGACCGGCAATCAAAGGCTCCCAAGGGCGGGCGGATGACCTGGGGGGCACCTACTTTCGCTCCAAGTGGGAACGGAACTACGCCCGGTTCCTGAACTACCTTGTCAGCGTGGGGCGAATTGCCCGGTGGGAGTATGAGCCGGACACGTTCGACTTCCCAGTGCGGCGGGGCGTGACCAGCTACACCCCGGATTTCAAGGTGTGGCTCCTGAACGGGACCCACTTCTACGTGGAGGTCAAGGGCTACCTGGACGCCACGAGCAAGACCAAGCTGAGCCGGATGGCCAAGTATCACCCCGACCAGCGTGTTCGGCTAGTGGACACGAAAGAGTATGGCTCGATCCGGCGATATTACCGTGAACGCCTTCCCGCCTGGGAAGACTGAGCACCTATCCATCACGTTCTGGTATATCGGGCGGCTGGGCAACGTGCTGCTCCAGGTGGTGAACGGGGTCCACTACGGCAAGCTGACCAAGAGCAAGGTCACGGCCCACGCCTTTGGGTGCTTGCAGAAATCCCAGTGGGACTTCACGGAGGGCCATCCCACCGTCGCCTCTGTTCGCCAGTGTACCGTCCGCCACCTCAACTTCCCGACACTGGCCCCCTACGCCCCGACTGTCGCGGAGAAGCGGATTGCGGCTATACGACACGTTCGGCACCGTTTGCGGCTGCCAGCGGTGGACGTGCGGCCGAATACGCTAATCCTGTCGGTTCGCTCCGGGGACATCATGGACCCCAAGGTGGCCCACCCCCACTATGTCCAGCCCCCGCTCGCGTTCTACGAGCGGGCTATGGCTGACGCCCAGGCGGCGGAGGCAATAATACTGACGGAGCCTGACCGGGTGAACCCGGTGGCGGATGCCTTGGCCCAGCGGTACGGGCTACGCATCCATGACGGGGACATCGCCTGGGCCTTTGCGGCGTGCCTGCAAGCGGAGCACCTATGCCACGGCTACACCTCCTTCATCTATATGGCGGCGTGGCTGTCCCAAGCGGTGCGGCACGTCTACACCCCGGCCGGGCAGTGGTCCATCTGGGTCACCCGCCAGAACATGACCCGGCTCCGGCTGGCGGACATCCAGTGGTGCCAGTTGCACTCCTACGATTTGCCCGGCTACATCCCACGCGGGGCGTGGACTGCCAGCCCTGAGCAAGTGGCGGGGCTGCTCAGTTACCCGTATTCTCAGGTCACCCCGGAAAATCTTTCTCCCTGAAACGCGGGGAATTCCACGGTTTCCGAATTATTTTCGGAATTCGGGCCAGTTTGGAGGGTTGCGGACTTGTATTGCAACCGATACCGGCTATACTTGGATCATGGCAAGCACAAACCCCCAAACGCAAAGGAACCAGACATGGCAACCTACCTGAAAGACCTGAGCGTGGCCTTGGAAGTGCCGGAACGGCAAGTGCTGGCCTGCATCGCCAACTCCTTGGGGGCTGGCCCCTACGTGACGCCGGATATGGCGGACCACCTGGGGGCGGATTGGGTGATCGACGAGGCCCTGCCCTGGGCGGTGGAGCACGCCCCGAACGCGGACAAGGCCAAGCAAGCGGACCAGCTACGGGCCAAGCTGGCGGCGGCCCGTGCGGGCGACACCTGGGCGGTGTGCCGTGGCAAGCTGGCCCACCCGGGCATCACCTGGACGGTGGTGGCCACGGGCCTGGACGCCAAGGCGGCGGAGGCCCAGGTGCTTGACATGCGGCGGGACGGCAGCCTTGTGACCATGATGGCGATGGGCGAAGTGGCTGCCCGGACTGGCGGTGCCTGCGATACCTTTACACTACGGCCCGGCGACGCGGACCTGGAGGACTGAACTGTGCCCGATCCTACCCTCACCCTTGTGGAGCTTGTGCGGCTCCGTGCGGCCACCGAGGCCCAGCTACGGGAGCCGGGTGCCGACCTGGACTACCTGAACGACGTGCTGGCGGAGGTGGACGCGGTGCTGGCCCTGCCCCGGCTGTGCCGACACTGTGGGCGGCCGGTGATGGCCTGCCCGGACCCGGCGTGCGACTACCACCACGCTCGGCCCGGTGGGCTGGCGGACTACCCCAAGGACTGCAAGGCGGACCTGGAGCTGGCCGACCTGGAGCCGGAGCTATGACCGAACACGTGCTGACATCCGTGCGTTGCGGGTGTGCTTGCCACCTGGGGCGGGCTGGGGCAACCCGGCTCGCCCCTTTTTCAGAAAAAAGATTTCCCCTGAAACCCGGGGGAAAGTGGACTTCCCAGAAGTATTTTCGGAATTCGGGCGAATTGGAGGGGTTGCGGACTTGCACGGTAGCCGATACCGGCTATACTTGGGGCAGTGGTGGCAAGCAAACCCCAAACGACAAGGAGCCAAGACAATGACTACGACTTGCAAGAAATGCCACGGGCGTGACGGCCGGACGATGGAGGCCAAGGGACAGACCTTTGTGAGCCCCTACACGAACGGCGACGCGGTGCGGCGGCTGGCCGAGGCCGTTGCGGACGGCCGGGTGAAAAGCGACTTTGCCCGGGAGCTGGTTGAAAAGTGGGCACGCTACAACCGCCTGAGCGACGCTCAGTGGGTGTGGATTCACAAGCTCGTACACGACCGCCTGGACCACCCCTACGACCCCAGCGAGCGGGCTGTGGACCTGGGCGTGGACGGGCTGGCGGGCATCACTGGATGCTTTGCCACGGCGGGCAAGGCCCTGAAGCACCCCCGGCTCCGGTTTGAGCTGGAAAGCGGCGTGACGGTGGTGTGCAAGGTGGCGGGTGCCCGGAGCCGGTATGCTGGCGACATCCACGTTACGGACGACAAGGAGTACGGGGCGAACGCCTACTTTGGACGGATTGGCAAGGACGGCCGATTTTACCCCGGGCGGAACGCCACCGACGAGATTGTGGCCTTCCTGAAGCGGTTTGCGGCCGACCCGGCTGGCATGGCCATCGAGTACGGCAAGCGGACGGGCCGGTGCTGCTTCTGCGGGCGGGAGCTGAAGCACGGGGAACTCGGGTACGGCCCCCAGTGTGCCAAGAACTGGGGCCTGCCCTGGACCGAGAAGCTGGCCAAGGACAGCCGGGTGGTGGACCCGGTGCCGGTGGTGGGCATGGTGACCCCGAAGGCGGACCCGGCCCCCAAGACGGACCCCAGCCCCACCGATGACGCCCCCAAGGCGGACCCCGTTACGGAGGAGCACACGGAGGGCACCTACACGAAGTTCAAGGTGCGGGTGTACGCGGCCGGGACCATGAAGCCCCTCACGACGATGGACTACTACGCCACGGCGGACGCCTTTGGCAAAGCCTGGGCGAAGCGGACGGCCAAGTACCCGGAGGCCGTGATCCTGAGCTATGGCCTGACGGACGAGGGGTGGGTGCCCTACTGGGGCCAGAACACGGACGCGGCTGGCGTGGAGCACAAGCCGGAACCGGCCCGCAAGAGCAGCCCCAAGCCCCGGCGGAACCTGATCCGCATCGAGGTGCGACGCCGGGACGTGCCGGGCGGCGGGTACGTGGCCACGGTGGTGAGTGGCCAGTTGCACGAAGACAAGAACTGGGCGGCCGGTGCAAACCGTGCCCAGGCCCTTGCGACGCTTGGAGCCCACCTGAACATGGAGGGGGTGAAGGGCGACGTGGAAGTGGTGGACGTTTGACCGCACACGTGTGCGGGGCCTGGGAGTTGCCACGGTGGCGGCTCCCAGGCTATACTACCTGAAACCGGCCCCAGGCCGACACCTGGGGCCACTAGGCAAAGGAGCCTTGACATGAGTACGACAACGACCAGCGGCAACGTGACGGTGACCCTGAACCCCAGCGTGGCGGCCCGGCTGGAAGACCTGGGCGGCCCGTTCATGGACGCGGCGGGCAAGCGGCGGGCCACGACCGTGGAACTGGCCCCGGACGTGGCGGCCAAGGTGCTGCCAGAGATCGAAGCCCGACGCGAGGAGGCGGCCGGGCAGTACGAGGCGACCAAGGATAGGAAGTTGGACAGGCTGGCCCGGGGCTTGCACAAGCTGGCCCAGGCCATTGTATCCCAAGTGACAGCCCCGGACGCCGGGGCGGAACCTGAACTGGAGGACGACATGAGTAAGGACAAGGACACCGACAAAGCGACTACCCCCGAGGCCCCGGCCCCGGAGGCGGAAGCGGCAACGGCCACCGCAACGGCGGAGGCCCCGGCGGCCGATCCGACCGAGGTGGTTTCGCCCGAGGCCACCGGCCCCGGGACGGAGCTTGTGATCCCGGAGGGGCGTGCCCTGGACATCTGGGCGGACAGCGACGCGGCCTTTGTGCCCGCCCTGAAGCGGGACATGCCCCCGGAGGTGCGGCGGGAAACCGTGCGGGACCTCTGCCACAAGGCCACGATGGCGGACGACCGCCTGCAACTCGTGGCGGGTGAGTTGCTGTACGAGGTCCACCGGAACCACTACTGGAAGGAGTGGACCAAGCCGAACGACCAGGGCGAAGCCACCGCCTTCGCAGACTTCGACGACTACTGCGAAAACGAGCTGGGGATGCGGCGGCGGAAGGCCGAATACCTGATCGGGGTGTACGCGAAGTTCGTGGTGGAGCTGGACCTCCCCAAGGAACTGCTCCGCGACCTGGAGTGGACCAAGGCCCGGGAGCTGATTACCGTTATCACGGCCGACAACGCGGAGGAGTTGCTGGGCAAGATCAAGGGCATGACCTACAAAGATGTCCGCGACATGGTGCGGGCCATGCGGGGCGGCGGCACGGCCGGGGAAACCGACGCGGAGAAGATGGTGACCCTGACCTTCCGGTTGCACCCGGATCAGGCGGAAAACGTGAACCGGGCTATCGAGATCGCCCAGGGCATGGCCAAGAGCGACAAGACCGGGCACGCCCTGGACCTGATCTGCCTGGACTTTGTGGGCAGTGCGGCGGGTGCCACCCCGGACGCGGCTCTGGTGAGCCTGGGCGTGCTCATCAAGCACGTGGAGCGGGCCTACGGTGTGGAGCTGGAGGTCAAGAGCGTGGACGAGGCCCGCTACGACAGCGGCAAGGCGGAGGAAGCCCCGGCGGCGGCCAAGGAGTAGGCGGCCCCGGCGGCATGGCGTGACAAGCCCCTGGGGGCTGCCTGGGCGTACCTGGGCAGCCCCCGGCTCGTTTCATGGAGGTGTACCGATGGCAGTGACAGCGGCGGACGTGGCGGCCCAGGTGGGCGGATACGTGGGCTGGCCCGTCTACTTGGAGCACAAGGGCGACCACGAATGGCACCTGGACAAGTACAAAGGCCCAGGTGGCGGCCAGCGGACCCGCTACTTGCTCACGCCTACGGATGGACGTGTGCGGTGCTCCTGCCTGGGCTGGATGAAATATGGGGACTGCAAGCACCTCCGGGCCTTGCGGGCGGACTGGGCGTGGGTCAAGGATGGCGGGGTGGTGCCGGAGTACGTGCAAGCCTACCTCCCGGAGCTTGTGCTGGGCCTGGACTTGGAGGGCGGGATTAGCATGGCCCGGGCAGCGTGTGAAGCCCTGGACCAATCGGAGCCCTTGGACTACATCGGAAGCGTGACCTTGCCCTTGCTCCCGGACAGCCCGGTGGGCCTGGAAACCGCCTGGGCAGTTCACCGTTTCCCAGACGGCCGGGGCCTTGCGGTGGTGCTGGCGGCAGAAAACGTCGAATTTTCTTCTCCCTGAAACAGGGGGAAAACTGGAGGTTCTGAATTATTTCGGGAAATCGGGTCGAATTGTGCTGGGCTGGAGTTGCACGGTAGCCGATACCGGCTATACTTGGGGTAGTGGGTGGCAAGCACCCGACACGCAACCCGAACCAAAGGAGCCAAACGATGACACACAAGCCGGACCTGACCAAAGAGATGCGGAAGCCTTTGTTGCTGGCCTTCCGTACCGGAGACAAGAGCTACCGCTTCTTCCAGATCGTGGGCTGGAAAGCCCGTGCGGAGTTTGCGGCCGACCATAGCGACGACGCTGGGCGGTACGTGTGCGACTGTGTACGGTTCAAGATCGAAAGCCGGTGCGAGCACGTTGAACTCCTGGACGCGGACGTGCGGGAGCGGGTGTACGGTGCCACGGACTGGCGGGACGAGGGCGGGATTATCCCCTGGGCCACGGACGAGCCCTTTGCCCACGTGCTTGTGGTGGACCAGGAAACGAACCGGGCGGGCGTGATGGACGACGACCTGGGCGACCTGAGCCTGGAGCGGCTGTGCTGGCACCTGACCCAGCCGGGCGAAACCTCCACGGCAAAGGGCAAGCTGAACCCCCGACGCATCTTTGCCGAGGTTCAGGCCAGCGAGGCGGGTGGCCTCACGATCAATCACCCGGACGTGGCCAAGGCGGGCAAGCGGGTGGCCCCCATCACCCCGGTGGACGCTGGGGAGGACGAGGACCTGGGCGACCCCCTGGAGGCCATGAAGGACGCCGACGAGGTGGAGCCGGAGGAGGCCAAGCCTACCCCGGCGGCCAAGGCCAAGGCGGAGCCGGGCCTGCCTGCCTGGAAGAAGGTGAAGCGGCCGAACTCCAAGGACTTCTACGTGAAGCCGGAGGTGTGGGAGGCCCTGCAATACGCCCTCCACACGGGCGAGAACATCATGCTGATCGGCCCCAGTGGATCGGGCAAGAGTGAGGTGTGCTACCTCGCGGCCAAGGCGGCGGGCCTGCCCCTGGAAGCCTTCAATATGGGAGCCACCACGGAGCCCCGGCTGACCCTGATCGGTGCCACCCACTTCAGCAAGGACGAGGGCACGTGGTTCAGCGAAAGCCGGTTTGTGCGATCCGTGAAGCGGGACGCCGGTGCCTGCCTCCTGGACGAGGTGACCCGGGCCAGCCTGGACGCGGGCAACATCCTGCTCCCGTTGCTGGACCGACAGGGCTACTTGCCCCTGGACGAGGGCGAGGGCAGCCCGGTGATCCATCGCGGGGCCAAGGTTTGCATGATGGCGACCGCGAACGTGGGCATGACCTACACGGGCACCACCGCGATGGACACGGCCTTGAAGCAACGGTTCGGGACCATTATTGCGATGGACTACCCCCCGGCCGAAAACGAGGTGCGGGTGCTGATGGGGCGGTGCCCTGGGCTGGAGTTGCGGTACGCCCAGCGGCTAGTGAACATCGCCACGGACCAGCGACGCCTTGCCCGGGCCGAGGAGCAGTTTCAGGAGGAAATCAGTACCCGGATGCTGATTAGTGCTGGCGAGAAGATTGCGGCTGGCATGGACTTCAAGGTGGCCTGCGAGTTTGCGATTGTGAACTTTTTCAGCGAGGAGGGCGGGGACGCCAGCGAGCGGACCCAGGTGCGGCAGATTATCCAGAAGGCGGGTTGACCGCACACGTGTGCGGCGGGTGCCCGGCCCGGTGGCCTTGGCGGGCACCCTGGGCGGCCGACGAATTATTTTCGGAAAAATGACCAGAATGGAGGTTTGCGGACTTGCACGGTAGCCGATACCGGCTATACTTGGGGCAGTGGTGGCAAACAAACCGCAAAGGAGCCAAGACATGACCAAGCGACGCAAGAGCCTGATCGACGACCTGACCCCGGTTGCCCACGGTGGTGACGGGGTGGGCGACTACCTGGACGGTGCCCTGGAGCACACGGCGGCGGTGGACCGGGCAACCCGGGGCCGACGCCTGAGCAGCGAGTGGGCCATGCGGCGGACCCGCAAGACGGACCCGGCCGACGTGGTGTGCGACATGATGCGTATCCGCAACGTGGTGGAGAACTTGCTGAAAATCCACGGCATCCCGGACGGCACGGACATCAGTATCGCCTCCCTGGGGCAAGGTGCCCGGGGGGCGGCCAGCTTCCGGGGCCTGCCAGCCTTCACCGGCCCCTACATCCTGCTCGACAAGACCATCTACGAGCAGGCGGACCCCGAGGACGTGATGGACGTGTACCTGGGGGCGGCCTTGCACGAGGCCGGGCACCTGAACGGGACCCGCCAGATGTTTCGGCGGTTGCACGCGGGGGAGCTGAAGGGCGAGCGGCGGATGTGGGAGGGGTTGCTGGAGGACGAGCGGATCGAGGCGGCCGAAAAGAAGCGGAGCCCTGGATACGCGGGCTACTTGCACGCCACGAAGCGAGCCCTCTTTGAGAAGAAGGAGTTTGGGTTTGCCTTGGCGAACTGGGCGGAGCTGCCCGACCTGGACAAGGTGGCGGCGGTGGCCTTTGCCTTTATCCGGTGCCCCTACACCCTGACCGAGGAGCACAAGACCTGGACGACAGTGACCGGGGCCTGCCCCTACGAGGAACTCCGCAAGACGCTGGACCGGGTGCCCGAAACGGAGTGGGACGTGGAGGACCTGGGCGGCAAGCTGATGGACTGCCTGGACGCCCTACGCAAGCCCTACCGCGACATGAAGGACGCGGCCAGTGGCGACGCGGGCGACTTTGCCGAGGAGCTGGCCAAGGCCCTGGGCATTGACCCGGAGGAGCTGAAGAAGGCGATGGAGGACGCTGGGGCTGGCGAGGGCGAGGCCGGTGAAGGCGAGCCCAGTGACGCGGCCCCAGGTGGCGACAGCGGGGACGCTGACGGCGAAGGTGCTGGCAGTGGCGAGGAGGCCGAGGGTGGCGACAGCGGGGCGACTGGGGACGATGACGCGGAGCCTGGGGACGGTGGTGTTGGCGGGGCTGGCGACGGCGACGCAGAGCCGGGTGACAGCGAGGGCAGCGAAGGCGAGGGCCTGGGCGAAGGCGAGGGCAGCGGTGCGGGTGCTGGCAGTGGTGCGGGCGACGACGGCACCGAGGCCGAGGGGGGCAGCCCCACGGGCAGCGACGCCGACCCGACCTCCAGCCTGACCGGCAAGGGCACCCCGGGCGGTGGAACGGGCAGCAAGGCCCCCACCCGCGAGGAAATTGAGGAGGCGATGGAGCGGATCGCCAAGCAAGGGCGGGCGGATGACCGCGACGCCCGTGACGCGGCCAAGGCTCGGGCGGCCGAGGAAGCGGCGGCCCCCAGCGAGCGGAGCCTAGACGGCTTGGACAGCGTGGAGCGGATCAGCGAAACGGCCCGCGAGGACGAAAAGACCATGCGGGCGGCGAAGCGTGCCCTGGACAAGGTGGAGGCAGCCCGCGACAAGGTGGAGGCCATTATGGTGGACCGCAAGGGGCGGTTCAGCATAATTGACCTGAGCCGGATGGTGGAGCGGCTGGAAAGCTGTGGCAGCCCGCTAGACGTGGACGAAAGCGTAGAGCTTGCCAAGGCCACCGAGGACCGCCTGGAGTTTGGCGAGGAGTGGAAGGCCGGTATGCCCCGGCGGACGGTTATCACCCACCCCAAGCCGACCGGCGGTGCCCGCAAGCGGTTTGACGCGGCTATGGCAGAAGTGAAGGGCTACGTGGCCCGGACGAAAGCCCTGTTTGCCTTCCGGCTGGGGAAGCGACAGTACACGCAACGGGAGCGGGCGGAGGGACGCCTGGACCGGACCCGGCTGGCACGTGCCCAGAACAGCAACCGCATCTTCAAGACCAGCTACACCCGCGAGGACAAGGGACTGGCGGTTTGCCTGCTCCTGGACGAGAGTGGCAGTATGGGCGGGGTGTGGGTGGACCGGGACGGCAAGATCAGCCGCTCGGCTGCCAGCAAGGCCCTCCAGATTGCGGCTATGTTTGCCAGTGCCTTGAAGGGCGTGCCCGGCGTGGAGCTGGAAGTGTACTCTTACGGCTCTTGCGGCCCGGACGAAAAAGACTGCCTCGTGAAGTACCTCTACGGGAAGCAGAACCCGGAGCTGGCCAGCGTGGGCGGTTACAAGGGGAGCTGCCAGAACTACGACCATATCGCCATCCGCACGGCGGGCGACCTGTTTGTGCAGAACACCCGCAACGACAACCGCCTGATGATTGTGCTGAGCGACGGTGCCCCGGCTGGGCACTGCTACGGCGGGAGCGAGGCCCGGCGGGCTACCCGCGACGAGGTGCAACGCAACAAGAAGCGGGGCATCCAGACCGTGCAAGTTGCCATCCAGAACTTCAGGAGCGAGGATATGTTTGAGCACGTGATCCGGTTCACGGACTTTGCGACCCTGATCGCCAAGATGCGGGGGTTGCTGACCAAGGTGGTGAAGCAGATCACGAACACCTGATGGCCACCGGCCCGGGGGTGCTGGGGGTTTGGGTGGCTCCTTTACCCCGGCCCCCCGGGCCTTGCAATACACAAGCCCCGCACACGTGTGCGGGGCGACCTTTGTGCCCTTGAACTGTGGAGGCTATTATGGCCAAGCGAAGCGATGCAAAGACGGCCCGTGTGCGGGCCTACCTTGAGGACAACCCCCAGGCGACCACGGCGGCCGTCTGCAAGGCCCTCAAGCGGTACGGAGTAAACTCCAAGGATGTGGCGAACGCCCGACGTGGGCAGCGACAGGCGGCCCAGCGGGCGGCCCAGGCGGTGGCACCGGGCAAGGCGGCCCCGGGCATGGCGATTGAGATTTGTCTGCCCGATGGCGGGGTCACCCTGAAGCTGAAGAATTGGAAGGGCATGATCGGCACCTTCACGTTCACGGAGGCCGGGATGCGGTATGCCCGGCCAAACACCAAGCGGCGGTCCGACCGCGACGTGCCCTACACGGTGGTCGAGCAACTGATGGACCTGGGCGTGGTAGCCCGCAACGGCTAGGACTGGTATAATGGCAGGGCGACGCTTGAGCGTATGGATACCGGAGGGGGAGCTGTGGTTCTTCACGGTGCTGGACCGGCTGGCCCAGCACGTGGAGGCCACGGGCTGCCCCACAAGCCTGGGCGAGGTGGTGCGGGGGGTGCTGAAGCAGGGCCTAGAGCCCAAACGGAAGAAGCTGGGCATCGAAAAGGATGACCCCGTACCCCTGGACCAGGACGCGGGCCTGGGCAAAGGCCAGAAGCGGAGCATAGCGTTCAGGCGGGAAGACATGGACGTGGTGGAGGCCCTGGAGCGGATTGTACGTGCGAAGCGAGCAAGCGGGTTTCGCACGAGCTTCAGTCACGAACTGCTACGGGTGGCCCGGGCCGGTTTGCTCACCGGCCTGGAACCACCCGGGGCAGCCCTAGACCGTGCGATACTTGCAGAGGAGCCGGAACGGTGCTGATACCCCAAGCAAGCCTTGATGACTTTGGCGTGTTCCTTGCCCAGGCGATGGGCATACGGCTCCGCAAGCACCCCAAGCCCTTGCCCACGGGCGAGCACGCTCGGTTCATGCTGGGCGAGCGGCTGGCGGTGGTGCGGAATACCACCGTGGAGGAGGTGGAAGGTGAGCCATGCCTGGAGGTATGGTGCGGGGACACCGAACGCCTTGACGAATTGGACAAGCACTGGGGCGGCTACTTGCTGTCCCAATTAGAAAAGGAGGTGCCAGATGGCAGCCTACACAAACCCCCTGACGGGAGCTGAGTTTGACGATGCGGTGGAGTACGTGGACAGCCTGATCGCAAGCTGGCACAAGCTCCAACTCCGCAAGCATCAGGTCGCACAAGCGGACGCGGCCTTGACGGAGGCCCTGGACGACGCGGCGGGCCAGAAGAACGTGACCAAGGGGCTGGTCAAGATTTCTGGTAGCTTGGACACCGTGAAGGTGACCCGCAAGCGGAACGTGAAGTACGAAAAGGAACGCGGGGCACGCCACCCACTGGCGGTCCTCATTCAACGCTACCCGGTGCTGGTCCCGCTCATCAAGGTGGACTACGGGGAGAGTGGGGAAAAGGTGCAAGCCCTACTGGACCGGGTGGCGGCCGGGCAGGGCACCGACGAGGAGGCCGAGGTGGCCAAGGAGCTTCTGAAAACCCGGGTCACTACCCCGGGCAAGCCTGGGATTGAATTGGAGGCACGGAAGGATGTCGAACAGCCGGAAGACCGGGTACGTCCTACGGCGGCGGCCCTTGACTGGTGATCCACTGGGCGGTCTGGGGCAGGTGCCCACGGAGGTGGAGAAGTACGTGTTCCCGTCCAAGGAGGAGGCGGAACAATACCGCGACACGAGTGGTCTGGGACCGGAATGGACGGCGGTGCCAGCGGCCTACCACACGGGAAAGGATGGTGAGCCATGACGCGGCTAGAGTGGTTCGGGCGGGCAAGCCTGGGGGCGTTCCTGGGCGTGCTGATTGCGGTGGCCTGGATGGCCCTTTGCTTCGGGGTGTGCTATCTGCTGATGGGACCCATTCCAAAGGCGAACGGGCAAGGGGCTGTCACGGTGGCAGTATGGACCGGCTGTTCCCAGGTGGTCTACGTGATCGACCCAGACACGGGCATGGCCCGCAAGCTGGAGCGGCGGGAGTTGCGTGAAACCACTACGGCCGACCGGCCTGGGACCGGGCAGTGGGGACCGTGGAAGGAGGCATATTGCGAGGCCCCAGGTGCCCCCAGCTACGGCTACGGGTTTGAGTGGCCAAAGGCCATCACGGCCCAGGAGGTGGAGCGGTTGCTGGGCAAGGCGGTGGCACAAGCGTTCCAAGCGGAGAAGCGGGCCACTACGTCGGCCACGTTCAACCTCACGGGCTATCCGTTCAGGACCTTTGCAGTGGGGCGGGCCTTGGAACCTAGTCTCTGGAACAGTCTACCGGCTGTCCAGCGTGGCACGGCTCAGAGGCTACAGCGGACAACGGAAGACACTGGGCGGATACTCAATCCGCCTCCAGAAGGTGACCCACGGTGGCGGGACCCCACGTGGCGGCCCCAGACGGAGCAGTACCGCTACCGGGGCCAGCCCGTGGAATTGAGGAAGGTGCCCCAAACGCCCACACGTGCCCCGCTATGGGAGCCTCGTGAGAAGCGGCCAAGCACCCTTCCAAGGCCCAAACCGGCCCCAGTCGCTTGACAGGGGACGATTTTCAGGTGATTAGCGGATTGCCCGGTTGCCGAGGCCGTAGGGCCACTTGATACGAGTGGTCAGGCGGGGATGGGAAGGGCGGTTGCGGACCATGACCCCGGGATAGCATGGCGAGCAGGTAGGCAACTGGGCAGCCCGCACACGTGTGCGGAGGATGGCATGGCATACACGAAACGCGACAAGGAGCTTGCCCGGAAGTACCGGATGCGGCTGCTCAAGGAGCGGCGGGACGCGGGCAAGTGTAGGAACAAAGCCTCCATGTCCGGGCTACCGGCCGGGGCGTGGGAGCGGATTTTCGGTAAGAAGCGGAAGGCCAAGGATGAACGGGATTGACGACTACGTGGACAAGGTGCTTGTCGTGGGGCCACCCACGGCGGCCCAGCAACGCAAAGACATCCGCGAAAACCTTGCCAGCGTGGGCGTTCAGGGCTTCCAGTTCGTGGACGCCTTTGCCCCGGCGGAGGTCAACCCGGACGTTCTGTGGGCGTGCGGCCTTGTGGCGGACAACTGGAAGAAGTCTGCCTCTGCCCTTGCCAGCTACTTGTCCCACGCTCGGGCGTGGCGGCTGGCAGTGTCAGAAAAGTGGCAGAGCGTGATGATCCTTGAGGATAACGTGAGGTTCCTTGACACTGCCCCGGCCCTCTTTCGCCAATTCATGCGGCAAGTCCCACGCGGCTGGGACGCGGTGTACCTTTGGAGCCGGGTGCCGGTGGGCAGTGGCAAGGACAATGACCCCAAGCGGGAAAAGCTGTCCACAAACGTGCTCCAAGCCTGGAATGAGTGCTACGGGGCGAACGCGATCATGTTCTCCAGGCGGGCACTCCTGGGCATCTTGAAGCACGCCTTCCCCGTCCAGTGCGGCGTAGGGGGGCGAACGAACTGGCCCTCGTGCGACTGGGGTTTCTGTCGGGATATGCAGGGTTTCATCGTGGACCCGTTTCCGGTGGAGGTGGTATGAACGCCCTGGACCGTCTTTTCGACAGAACGCTCGTGCTGAACCTGCCTGCCAGTGCCCAGCGGCGGGCCTTTATCAAGAGCCAGTTCGAGCAACTGGGGCTTCAGAATTGGGAGTTCCTGCCCGGCGTGGATGGTGGGGAGTTGGACATTCCTGCCCTTGTGGCGGCTGGGGAAGTGGTGCTGAAAACGCCAATCGGGAACACCTTACAGCCGGGCGAGGTGGGTTGCGGCCTGTCCCATCGCAAAGCCTGGGAAACGGCCTTGGAGCGAGGCTACAGTACCGTCTTGATATGCGAGGACGACGTGCTGTGGGACCGTGGCGTGGGACCGTGGCTGGACGCCCACTGGCGGGAGGTGCCGGAGGACTGGGCCATAGTCCATTTCCACCACTACAATCGCGGCAAGGTGCGGCGGCAACTGACGCCGAACGTGGCGGTGGGGGACCGGGAACATAGCGGGGCGGTGGCGTATGCTCTGACACGGCCTGGGATGGAGTGGCTGGCCAAGAACTACCGGCCAATCAATCAGGCGGCGGACGGCATAACAGGGCACGTCACTTCTGAGTGGTGCCCACTGAGCGGCTACGTGCTGACGCCCCGGCAAGCCCGCACGAAAGAAACCCTGGGCAGCGAAATCAACCTACGGGGCTCAAGGAGTAGGCGGGACTGATGGTGCGAAACTACAAACCTGTCGATGTCCGTGCGATCCACTGGGCCAAGCTATTCAAGGCCATTCAGGCCAGTGGGCAGGCGGGTGTCGCGGTGTACGATCTGGAGGATGAGTTTGGGGTGCCCCGGCATGACGCCAGCATGGCCAAAGGACTGGAGCAACTGGAGCAGCAAGGGCGAATTCGACGTAGCGTGGGACGGTCCCGTGCGGGCCTTTGCTGCCACGTGGTCCAGGCGGTTGTCCCGGTGGTGCGAAAACGTGACCGGGTAGTGCAAGACCCGCCTGAGCAGAACTTGGAGGAGATTTGACATGGAGCAAGAGCACACCCTACAGCGGTTCAAGGTGACCCGCGAAAAGCTACGCAAGGCCCTGGAGGAGGCCAAGGCGAAGCACGAGGCGGAGGTGGCGGAGGCCGAGAACGCCTTTGCCCAGGCGGTGGCCAAGTTCGTGGATGATGCCCGGAAGGCCATTGAGGTGGACGGCTGGAACGCCCATGAGTTGCGGCGGCGGGTTGCCAGCATCCACACGGAGGTCCCGGAGCCCACGAGCCACGCGGCGGAGTACGAGGCGGCCTTGAAAAAGCTGGAGCTGATGACAAGCGACAGCCTTTGGCTCGCGGACGAGGAGTTCCGCCAGTACGTGCTCGATCAATGGCACTGGAAGCGGGACCACCTGACCACGGTGGCGGCCTTGAAAGCCTATGGCAGGGAGTAGGACATGGCGGGCCTGGAGCCGGTTTTCACCCTATGGATAGGGCCACGGCTGTCGCGGCTGGAGCGTCTGTGTATCAGGTCGTTCCTCTACCACGGGCACGCCTACCGGCTCCACGTGTACGACAAGCCCCAGGGCGTGCCCCAGGGCGTGGACTTGTGCGATGCGGGCGACATACTGCCCCGCTCTGCCGTCTTCCAATACGGGGCACGTGCGGGCGGTAGTCGTGGAGGCTATGGAGGCTTCGCCAATCTATGGCGGGCCAAGCACCTGCTCCGGCATGGCGGCTTCTGGGTGGACACCGATATGGTGTGTCTACAGCCTTGGAGGTTCCCCCAGCCCTACGTCTGGGCGTGGGAGTACCCCGGCCAAGTGAACAACGCGGCCCTCAAGCTCCCAGCCGGTTCAGGGCTGGCCCGTGACCTCTACAGCAAGGCCCACGAGATGGGGCGGGACCCGCCCTACCTGGGCAACGGCCCCAAGCTACTGACGGCCCTTATCGCAGAGCACGGCCTGGGGCGGTATACTTTGGACAAGCGGACGTTCTACCCCTGGGGCTGTGCCAAGTGGGACCGGCCTTTTCGACCGAATGGCACGGTGCCCCCGAACGCCTATGGGCTGCATCTGTGGAATGAGGTGATGCGGCGTGAACAGTTCGACAAGGACGCCACCTGGGACGCCACAAGCGTGATTGAGCAACTGAGGGCACGGTATGGATAGGCTGACAGTGAATACCCTATGGGTGGGCAGCCCCAAGCTCACGCCAGTGGAGCGATTTTGCCTTTGGTCCTGGGTCATGCAAGGCCACCGGGTAGTCCTTCACACCTACCGGCAACTGACTGGCGTACCCTTTGGCGTGGAGCAGCGAAACGCGGTGGAGGTGCTGCCCAGTGCTGCGATTTTCAGGTACGGCAAGAAGACCGGACAGTACCGGGGCGGCTATGGTGCCTTCGCAAACCTGTTCCGCTACGCCCTCCTGGAGTTCCCGGGCGGGTGGTGGGTGGATACGGACGTGGTGGCCTTGCAGCCCTTGACAGAGCTGGATAAGCGGCCCTACGTGTTCGGCTGGCAGGGCAACGGCCTTGTCTGCAACGCGGTGATGAAGTTGCCCCCGGCCTGCCCCCTGGGGCATAGGCTCAGGGAGTACGCGGAAAAGGCGGGAAAGAACCCCAAGCATGGCCAAACCGGCCCGGCCCTACTGACCAAGCTCATCAAGCGGCTGGGGCTGACGGAGCACGTGCTACAGAAGCGGGTTCTGTACCCCTACGGGCCTGACCAGTGGCGGCGGGCGTGGTGTAGTGGTGGCACGGTGCCGGGGCCTGACAGCTACACCTTGCACCTCTGGAACGAAAAGCTCAGACAGGCCAAGTGGAACAAGGGAAAACGCTACCCGGCGGACAGCGTATACGAGCAGCTCCGCAAGCGGTACGCCTACCACGAACAGGAGGAAAGCGATGGTCCTGGATAGCTGGAGCGACGCAGACATACGGGACGCCTTGGAGGAGCTTGACCAGGAGGACGACATAGACGTGAGCCCCTGGGAAGCGGAGTTCATTGACAGCGTATGCTTCAAGAACGGCCACCTGCCCCTGACAGAGGCCCAGCGGGCCAAGGCGGTGGAAATCCTGGAGCAGTATGGCAAGGACTAGGCGGCATGGACATCAAGGTGCGGGTGGACGACAGAAACGCGAGCCACGTGCGGGCTACCCTGTTCGTGAACGGGGCAAACGCGGGCCAAGTCTGCCTCCGCAACGGGGAGGAGTTTGCCAAGTTCTGCGAGGTGCTGCAAGACGGCACCTACCGGCCGGGCGACGAGTTTGTGCTGGAGGACCTAGTGGAATTCAAGGGCAAGCCGATCCCGGTCACCTTCAAGCTCAAGGAGGCCATAGAAAGCGACGACAGCGTGAGCCGGGACGTGGTGCGGCGGTATGGTGAGGCGGTGGCCCGGGACATGGACAAGCGGATGTTCGCGGCCTTGGCGGCCCCGGCTGGCGTGCTGCCCCAGTGCCCCATCTGCAAGAATACGGTCGGGGTAGTGCTGGACCCGGCGGCGGGCCACTACGAGGTGAGCTGTGAGCAGTGTGGGGTGAAGACTACAATAGACCAGCGGGTGATCCGCGACGCTCCAAACGACAGGGCAGTGGGGGAGCGGGTGCTGGCGGATTTTGAGAAGGCGGCGGCCCTACTGCCGGGCTACCCGGAGGACGACTACGAAATCCCGTTCTAGGAGCTGTGGCGATGCTGACAAACCTTGCGGACGTACCGGCGGGGGTCAACCTTTACGAGGCACTGGAAAATCATGCCACGGGCAACGGCCGGGCGGCGGCCTGCCTGGAGGCCCTACGGGCGGAGCTACGGCACTTCGGACAATTCACGGAACGGTGGCCACGGCTGGGGGACCTGATTTTGCGGTGGCCTGCCTGGGAGGACGCTCAAGTGGAGCCTGTCATGGTGCGGCAAAGCCCTGTCACGCTATGGTGGCTCGGCCTGTTCTGGCAGGGCTACGCTAGGCGGGCCTGTCAAGCCCTGGGCGTGGACTTCAAGGAGGGAATGGGCAAGCACACCCTGACCGCGATAGTCCTTGCAGCGGCGGACGTGGCGGACGTGGGGCTACGCGACAGCCTGGGCCTTGTGGGCCTGGGGCTGCCAGCGGCCCGGGCACTGGCGGCGGCCAAGGGCTACACCTTGCACGTTCGCAAGCTGGAGGGTATACCGTTCGGGCCTGGGCGGGTCAGCAACCCCGGCCGGGTGAACGTGGTAGTGGAGCAGGGCAGAGTATCAGAGCTTCTGAACTTTGGTTGATACGGAGGATGTAGTGATGAACGTGGATACTTATCTGCGGCAACGGCGGCGTCGCCAAGCGGTTCCGTGGGGCTGGCTTCTGGGCTTGGGCGGCCTTGCGGGTTTGCTTCTATTGATATTGATTGGGGTGGTGTTGGAGGACATGGCCCCAAGCAAGCCTCATGCCCCGGCTTCTGAGCCCGGGCTGAACAGTACGCCTGTCGAGCGTAGGGGTCCCACAATGTCTGATTTCAGGCGGTTACGTAATGGAATGACGTATTTGCACGCCTGGGACGTGTTAGGAGGTCCGGGGGAGCTAACAAGCGAGAACACGCTCCCTGATGGTCTGGGCGGGGAACTGAAGACGGAGCTGTATACGTGGAGTGGTCTGGGATGGAGCGTGGTATTGACATTCCAGAACGATGCTCTGATGAGCAAGAGTCAATTCGGCCTTGAATAACCCCAGTAATGGAGAACCTAGAAATGCCAAGTGGCAGCAAAGCGATAGACAGGGTGATTGAGCCCCCTGACGGCAAGCCGGAC
>Ga0180433_10001942_pt1 | contig 33426 bp, 32 predicted proteins | sample SS_ome_8_FD_132980 | JGI IMG/M metagenome (GOLD analysis project Ga0180433, IMG submission 132980) | Hypersaline lake sediment archaeal communities from the Salton Sea, California, USA - SS_1_D_1 metaG | ecosystem: Environmental > Aquatic > Non-marine Saline and Alkaline > Hypersaline >...
ATACGGCTACTTTTATAAGGGCCGTGGTTATTACGCTGTTTTTAGCCATACTCATCTCAGCGCGCAAAGAATGGATAAATCCTTTTTTTATTGGATAGAAAAAGCTGTATTTTTCTTGTCCTCTCGGGTATTGCCGCCGGGTTTTCATGGATATGTTATTTCCGGGCCCTTCAGTTGGGACCTGTTTCAGGAGTCGCATCCTTAGACAAGATAAGTTTGATTTTCGCCGTTTTATTCTTAGAAGAACATTTAAACTGGCAGCGCTGGGGCGGAGTCATTCTCATGAGTTGCGGAGCTGTATTGGTTATCTTAAAATAACAAAGTGCAATAATTAAAAAGGAATACATGCCTTTGAAAATTAAAAAGAACCTAAAAATCCGCATGGAAAAAAGATTTACGAACCCGCCGCCAATATTACTGAAGATGCCGCCTATATGATTTAAGCTAAAGGCGTAAAACACCCTCCCGAGAAACTCAAAAATAGTCATATTTAATTGTTCTTTTTTAATCGATTTATCGTAGTTTCAACTTTATTGTGCATTGTTTTCTTGAAGTTTGAATATAATGGTGGTAAAATACCTCGTTCTATTAATTTAAACCCGGTAGATTGACAGTTCATTTAAAGGGGACCTGTAGAGAAGATACCGGAGGTACCGGCTAAATCATACCGGACTTGGAAAGGGTAAGCATAAAGAGAATAAAAGATGAAGTTTAAAAACAGGTTTAAACGGTGGTTTAAATTACGTTTTGCGATATTTTATCCTTTTGCTATCTATGTAGTTTTTTTTGCTAATTCTGACGGTAAGTCAATAATAAATGGTCTTTGGTTTATTTTAGCCGGTCTATTCCTTCGAGCTTGGGCGAATGGGTATGCAATCAAGTCAGAGAAACTCACTACTTCCGGCCCTTATGCTTTCGTAAGACACCCCCTTTATATAGGCACGTTCCTACTCGTTCTCGGTTTTATCATTATGCTGAAAATTTATTATGTAGGGACTTTATTCCTCTTAATACTAGTAGGAATATACTATCGAACAAGCAAAAAAGAGGAACAGTTGTTGGGGGGGAAATTCAAACAGCAATACATCGAGTATAAAAATAAAACTCCAGCAATACTGCCTACGGTTTCCCCCTATCGTGAAGGCGAAAAATGGCCTTTTAGCTTTAAACGCCTGATTAAAAGCCAAGAATATAAATTGTTTCTTTGGATGATTATTCTCGTAATTGCATTTCACTTAAAAGATGAATTATTCGTAGAACATGAAACAATAGATAAGAAAATAATCGCATTAATAATTTCTGCTTTTGTTCTGGGAAGCATTGATTTTATTGGCGAAATAATAAAATGGAAATGAATGCGGGATTAGACTTTTAATCTTGCGAAAAATCCCTCTTTTTCCCCCATATTAGCAAATAGCTAATTGCTAATGGCGGCTGGCTGTTTGTTGCTGGTAGCTGGCTGATAGCTGATGGCAGGAAGCTTTTCACTTTACACCTTCCTTTTGAGATTCTTGAAATTTAACTTGACAAATTGTCAAAAACAATGTATATTTGCATTGTGACTGCAATAATGTCTTAAAACATTCGATTTAAATAAAGGGTGCGCTATGGCAAGGCAAAAATATAAGTATATCCACAGGGAAATCGAGACTTTATTAAAAGATTCCATCCGGCATTTTCCTGCTTTAGCCCTAAGCGGGCCACGTCAATCCGGAAAGTCCACCTTGGTTAAGAATATTTTTGGGAAGACTCATACTCTTGTTTCTTTTGATGACCCTCTTATGAGAGAGCGGGCGATTTCTGACCCAAGGTTATTTATTGAAAGCCTTGGAGAAAAAGTGATTTTTGATGAAATTCAATATGTTCCACAAATACTTTCTTACATAAAAATACTGATTGACCAAAAACGCCATCAGTACGGCAGGTTTATTATCACCGGTTCACAGCAATTTCATCTTATTAAAAATCTGGGGGATAGCCTGGCAGGTAGAATTGCTTTGTTTGACCTCTTATCGTTTAGTATCGAAGAAAAACGAAGAATCTTTTTTTTAAAGAGCAAATTATCCGATATGCTTAGAAATTTTACTCACTCATGTCTTAGAGGTTCTTTCCCTGAAATTAGTATTAATCCTAACATTGATGTGGATACTTGGTACGGCGCTTATCTTCAAACTTATTTGGAGAGAGATATACGTACGATTTATGATATCGGTATTTTGAGAGAATTTCAGCAGTTTCTGCGCCTTTTAGCCGGACGATGTTCACAAATACTAAATTTGAGCAGCTTTGCCAGCGATTTGGGCGTAAGTGTTAATACAATCAAGAAATGGATTTCAATATTAGAAGCCAGTCGGATTATTTATATTTTACCTGCATATTACCGAAATTTAGGGAAGAGAATTACAAAGAGCCCCAAGATATACTTTTTGGATATTGGTTTAATTTGTTACCTAACCGGGTTGAAAACCAGAGAACATATATTAAACGGCCCTTTATCCGGGGCATTGTTCGAAAATTTTATTATCCAGGAGACGGTCAAGTATTTTTTTAATAGGGGAGTAAGACCTAATTTATACTACCTGCGAACTCACAATAAAGTAGAGATTGATTTGATTATAGAGAGAAACCTTGAGCTTTATCCATTTGAAATCAAATTAACAAAGACACCAAATATGGCTATGGCTACATCTATGGGAAAAATCAGAAAGATATTTTCCAGATTAAAGATTAATACTGGTAAAATTATTTGTCTAACTGAGCGGGATATGCCTTTAACCAAGATGGTATCGATTATTAATATGGATTCTTACTTAAAGAATTTAAAAGATTTTCTCTGAAAAAGAACTGGCTCAGGTTTTTAATAATGAAAAATTGCTAATGGCGGCTGGCTGTTTGTTGCTGGTCGCTGGCTGCTGGTAAGTGGCGGCTGGCTGATGGTTCATAGCTCATGGCTCATAGCTGATGGCAAGAAGCTTTTCACTTTACACCTCCGTTATAGCAAGTGGCCAATAGCGAATAGCAAATAGTTATAAAAACTTTTTACCCATATGCTATAGGCTGGCAGCCATAAGCCAGTTTGGTGGTGGACATTTCGCTTTACACCTTCCTTCAGACCTGTTATAATCAGGTAAGATTTAGTCTTAAAGAAGAGGAGAATAGGCGGCAAAATGAAGTCAAAAGATGAAATTTTACAGATTCTTCGGGAAATACAAAAAGGAATTTCGGAGAAATATAAGGTATAAAAAATCGGGCTGTTCGGTTCAGTCTTGAAAGGGGAGGCAAAGGAAGGGAGTGATATTGATGTTTTGATAAAATTCAAAGAAGGCGCGGATCTATTTGACTTTATGGGATTAATTTTATTTTTAGAAGAAAGACTTAACTCGAAAGTAGATGTTGTTTCAGAGGCGGCTTTAAGGAAGGAATTGAGAAAAAATATTCTAAAGGAAACGGCCTATTTATGAGAAACCACAAAATATACCTCAATGATATATTGTCCGCTTTAACCGCCATAGAAAAGTTTGTTAAGGGTGCAGGTTTTGAAGAATTCAAAAAGGATGATAAGACCTCAAGCGCGGTAATAAGAAAATTCGAAATAATAGGTGAAGCGGCTAATAATATTTCTGAAGAGATAAGAGAAAAATATCCCCGGGTTCCTTGGAAAGAAATGGCTGGAATGAGAGATAGATTAATTCATTTTTAATTCGGGATAGATTATAATTTAGTTTGGAAGACTATTAAAGAAAGATTGCCTAGGCTAATTGACGAGATTCAAAAAGCCATAGAGGACATGTAGCTTTTTAATGTTTTTTACTGTAGACTGCAATTCCGGGATCCACCGCTATTTTCAGTCCTGAGTGAAACGAAGGGCTCAGTGGTCTCTGGATGGCAGGCAGAGAGTAGATGAATTATCCTACTATTTTTCATTTGATTGCTGATGCATCTAGGAAAACAGGCATAACCTGTGTTTTAATTGGCGGTTTTGCGGTTAACTATTATAAAGTTACCCGCCAGACTGCTGATGTCGATTTTTTAATTACTAAAGAAGATTTCGAAAAGATAATAGGTTCTTTAAAAAAAGCCGGTTATAAATTGGATTTTAGTCAGAAAGTTTTTGTCCGGCTTAAAAGTAGTAATAGAGCCAAAAACGTGTATCTAATGGATATGGATTTTATGTTTGTAGATAAGGATACACTAACAAAAATTGTTAAGGATGGTAAAAAAACTGATATCGCTGAACAGAGATTTATTGTTCCTTCACTTAACAATCTAATTACCTTAAAATTACATTCGCTTAAATATAATCCGAAGCTTCGCGAGAATAAAGATTTGGCAGATATTGTTGATTTAATTAGAGTTAATAAAGTGAATTATAAGGGCAAAAAATTTCAAGACTTATGCTTGAAGTATGGTAATAGCGCAATATATAAAAAGATATTAGAACGAATTTAAAATTTCGATAATGCAAAAACTAAACTTTCCTATTATTAAAGGACGAATGCCTCAAGGTAAGTGTCTTTCTATGAATGATTATTGGAAATTTGTTTCTTTTAATGTGAAACATGCGTATGATAAAGAAGATGGCCGATATTGGAAGAAGAAGTTAGTGGTTGATATTCCCTTTACTTTGCAAGCATAAAAATAAGGGAGCGTTTTACACGTAGCACTGCGTAAGCCGGGGCCCATAGCTCAGTTGGTTAGAGCACCTGACTCATAAACTTAAACCTACCAAATCTCATTTTAGTTCAAATCTCGTCTATATTCCCGTATTCCAAGGAGTTATGACAGTATTTACAGTCTATTAATTATCATTAATTTTGTCTATTTGGCTTTACTATGGACACTTTTCGGACACTAGATCAGGGTTGTCACAAGTATATTTTTGTGAAATTAGTAAAACGCGTATTAAGAAAAGTTTTTGATACAAACGTATAAATATGGTATATTTTATGTAGAGCAAAAGATTGTCATGGATAAAGGCAAAAAACTCACAATTTCTAATTTGAATGTTTAAATGGGACGTTTTAAAAATACAAAATTAAATTTTACTAAAATATTCCTAAAAGGAATTCTTTTAGTTATTACCGGGTTCTTTTTATTTCATTTAGCCATTATAGGTTTTGTTCAGGCAATGCCAGAGTCTTGTTTACGTATACCTTCAACCAGAGAGGATTCTGCTGACGCAAAAAGTTTGGAAGGAGATTTGCAAGAAGATAAAGAAATACAGGCGATTATAATTAAATCTTGGCATGATTTAATATTATATGACGAATCAAATGATGAAACAGCTATGGCACTTTTAGAGAGGAATAAGGGGGATAATTTTGATAAAAAATTATATTTAGATCAACCAGGGAAAGAATGGTTGTTTGGTTATTCTCTTAGCCAATGGTCTGATCAAGCAAAAGAAATTCTCGGCGAAAGAAACTTTAGTGAATATTTAAAAGACGTAGAAATTATATTGATTGGTCCAGGGGGAAATATAACTTATGAAATAGATGCTGTGTGTGCTAGATTTCCAGGCTTGAAATTATATGTTGTTGATGTAGACAAAGAGTCAATAGAAAAAGGGGCTCAATATGTTTTTAATAGTCTTACACTCTCTAACGATAAAGTCAGGTTCTATATAATGAATGCTGTAAATTTACCTAAGGTTTTTGGTGAGAATAAAATAAATGTTATAATTTCTGCTGGTTTAGTTGGGTATCCAGAAATATATCAAGACCAAGAAAGCCTAATATTAAGTGTTGATTTAGTATTGAAAGAGAATGGTATTCTAATAGTGCCATTTAAAGGTTGGACACCACTAGAAGATATGGATATTTTTAAAAGATATAGTAAATTTAAACCTACACCGCCACATATAGGTGTAGGAGGTTCTTCCTATGTAACCTCTTTTGATTATTATCATTCATTACCTGTCTGGTATATAAAACAGAAATAGAGAGAATTATTAGAAATATAGACAAGTTATTAAACATAGTTAGATTATAAAATTCCCTTGACTAAAGTATATATTAGGCTTAAACCGAATAGAAAAAATCGCCATTTCAAGCTAAATCCCACCTAACTCGTCGGATACCAACCATTTATCAAAACAACGCTCTTTGTATATTTTTGTATATGTCTTGTTTTTTGGCTGCGTTATGGACACCAGACTAAATACACTACTCAGTCTACATTAATTTTCGGGGATTTCCTTATGTACCCCAATTTTACCCTTATTTTACACTGCATAATTTTTGTTTGACAAAGCGATACTAAAGGCGTATACTTAGAAACCCGTAGTAAGGTGGGGAAGGAGCTTAATAATGCCCACCAAATTTGTAAAAATCTAAGGCAACTTTCAAAATTTGAAGGTTGCCTTTTTGTTTTTGGGAAGTATGTAAAATTTATTGAGGAGGGAAAAATGATAAAGAGAAGTTTAGTTTTAATATTAATAGTATCTTTATTATCAGGATGTGCAACACCACCAGGGAAAATAAGTGCTATTTATGTTTCCCCACTCCAATATTCTGGCTTATCATGTGAACAAATTCAACAAGAAATGGTACGCGTAAGTGCTAAAGTGCGGGAGGTAGCTGGAATACAACAAAGTGAGGCTAACAAAGATGCGTTTGCTTTAACGTTTGGGCTCATTCTTTTCTGGCCCGCATTATTCTTTATGATGGGCCAAGACAAAAAACAGGAACTTGGACGACTTAAGGGAGAATATGAAGCTTTAGAACAAGCTGCCATTCGTAATAATTGTGGCTTTATTGATGACCTTGAAAAAGCTCGGGAAGAGCAGAAGAAGAAACATGGAAAAGAGAAATAGCAGATTGAATGGCAACTTTCAAGATATAGGATTGCTTTCTTTATTTTAAAAAAATGAGGGAAAAAGATGAAAAAGGTTGTTGTAGGGCTAATAGTACTATTGTTGAATATTGGGTTTAGTTCTTATGCTTTAGGTGAGGATAATTTGACAGTAAATAAGAGTGTTTTAACCCCACCAATTAATATTGAAGTTGGTTATGAGTTATCTTCGTTTCATTATAGTGAGCCGGGAGTTATGGATGAGGATGGTTTATTGCACGGAGTACGCGGTGTAATGAGTGGGCATTTCGAAAATAATTTTATGGTAGGTATTAGTTTGCGTTTAAGTGTAGGTGGTCTTGACTACGATGGGCAAACCATGGCTGGAACTCCAGTAACCGCTGATACAGATGATTTTGTTTTTAGTCTACGTTCTTTATTCGGATATGATTTTGATATTGGCAGATCAATAATTACACCTCTTACTGGTATTTGTTATCGTTATTGGAATGATGATTTAAGTGGAACTACTGGCGGCTACGAAAGAGAGATAAAATATTGGTATAGTCCAATTGGATTTGAAACTGCTAGTCTAACAAAGGAAGAGAAGTGGATTTGGGGACTGCGAGCCGAATATGATTTTTTCTTAGTTGGGCAAGTAACCTCTCATCTCAGTGATGTACACCCTGGATATAATGATCCTGTTAACGATCAGAATTTTGGCGATGGTTATGGTGCTCGTGGTTCAGTATATTTTAAGCGTCCCAAGAATGTAGAGTGGCCTCTATCTATAGAAGTTTTCATACGCTATTGGGATATTGATCAGTCAGATACCGCCACTTGGACATATTATGGTTTACCTTTAGCATATGTAGTAGAACCAACCAATGATACTACAGAATATGGTCTGCAGTTGTCTATGCAGTGGTAGTGCCATAGAAGATTATTCTTCCAATCATTATGAAATATAAAGAGAACGTGAAATAATCCAATTCTAAGGGCAACTCTCAGTTTAGAGAGTTGCTTTTTGTGTTTAAAGAAAATAGAAGCGTTCCCATTTTATATTGTAGATTACTAATGGCAAATAGTGGATGGTGTCTGCCAAAAAGATTAGCGGATAAGAACACCAAAAAGCTTTTCACTTTACACCTTCCTTTAAACCTGATATAATCCAAAAGTGCAAAGCACTTTTAGTTTACAGTTTACTGTGTACAGTATTTTACTGTTAACTGTACACTGTTCACTGTACACTGCGTAAGCCGGGGCCCATAGCTCAGTTGGTTAGAGCACCTGACTCATAATCAGGGAGTCCTAGGTTCAAGTCCTAGTGGGCCCACCAAATTTAGTGACAAAGTATCAGAGTGTCATCACTCACTTCGTTCGTTAGTATCAGAGAAATAAAAACTTTGATACTTTGACACGTTGATACTCTGACACTTTAATCTTAGGGTGAATACCCGATATGAAAATCCTGTGGGCGCCGTGGAGGATGGAATATATTTTGGGCATGAAAGGGAAAGGCTGTATTTTCTGTAAAGCCCTCAAAGAAAAAAAGGATAAGAAGAATTTAATCCTTTACCGGGGGGAACACTCTTTTGTCATTTTAAATAAATTCCCCTATAACCACGGGCATTTGATGATTGCTCCCATCCGACATCTGGCAAAAATCGAGGATTTGAATAATAAAGAAAAATCCGAAATCTTCGATTTACTGCAGAGGAGTGTGGTTATTCTTAAAAAAGAACTTAAGGCCCAAGGGTTTAACGCCGGGATAAATGCGGGCAGAATCGCCGGAGCCGGGGTATTGGGGCACGTTCATCTTCATCTGGTGCCCCGCTGGGAAGGGGATACCAATTTTATGCCGATGTTGGGAAAAACAAAGGTGATTTCCGAAGATTTGAAAAAGACGTTTAAAAAGTTAAAAAAATTTAAAGGTAAATAAGAACCATGTGGCTTTATCTATTTTTAATAATCCTTTCTCTGACGGTGGTGGGTTTAATCGTCTATATCCTTTCCAGCCGGAGGGAAAAGTACCTGACCAAGGATTCGCTCAAGGATTTTCTTGATCTGGAAAAAAAGATGGGGGAAATGACGGAAATCAGCCGGGATATTAAAAATGCCTATCGCAAAATCGATGAGATGCTGGGAAATAAAACCCAGAGAGGAACCTTTGGCGAATTTAGTTTAGAGCTGGTTCTTAAGGACGCTTTGCCTCAGGACAAAATTTTAAGGCAGGCAGAGGTTTCTCAAGGCGGGCGGGTGGATGCGGCCATAAAAACGAGCGACGGCCTGCTTCCCATCGATTCCAAATTCCCTCTTGAAAATTATCAAAGGGCCATTACCAGCGTCGAAGATTCAGAAAAGGAAAGGGCTAAATCGGCTTTTCGGCGGGATGTAAAGACGCATGTCCAGAAGGTCAAGAATTACATCCAACCCCAGGCGGGGACAACGACCCATGCGCTTCTTTATGTCCCTTCGGAAGAAATTTATTACTACCTTATATCCAGCGAATTCAATCTGGTCAGAGAGGCCAATAACCAGGGGGTCTATATCGTCTCGCCGACCACTTTATCAATGATTGTCAACGTTATCAAATTAGGCCTGCAGGGAGAAAAATTAAGTCAAGAGGCCGCTAAAGTTTTAAACAGCATCAGGCGTTTAGACAAGCTTTTTCAGGATTTTGAAGGGTTTTATTCCATCCTGGGCACCCACCTCCGTAATGCTTACGGCTCTTATGAAAAAATGACCGGTTCCTACCATAATCTGAAAAGAAACTATGAAATGGCCAAGGAACTGGAAGCCTCGCCGAAAGAGTTCTCGCTCAATGATAAAAAGGTTTTTAAAGAGCTTTAAGCATTAACCAGCCGATACACTTTTTTCGAAAAAAAGAAAAAACCTTGCCATAATTCTATATATAAGCTATAATTGTCGAGACTTGTGCTATAGATAACAGAACTGAAGGGAAAAAGGTTATGCAAAACAAAAAAGACGAATTAACCAAGCTGGTTGGGCTTTTTGGCCATCCCGTGGAACATAGTTTTTCGCCGGTAATGCAGGAGGCGGCATTTAAGCACTTGGGCTTAAATTACCGTTACCTTCTTTTTGACATTCAGACGCAAAACCTTAAAAAGGCCTTGGATAGCCTTGTTCCGTTAGGCTTCCAGGGGATAAATATAACCCTGCCTCACAAGAAAAGAGCGATGGCTTTTCTGGATAGGATTACCGATGAGGTTAAGGTTATTGGAGCGGTTAATACCGTTTTAGTGGAGCGCGGGAAGCTTATCGGCCATAACACCGATGGTAAGGGATTCATCGCTTCCTTGGAAAAAGGGGCCCGGGTAAAACTTAAAAATAAAAAGGTGGTAATTCTTGGCGCCGGGGGAGCGGCCCACGCTATTGCAACGGAGCTGGCTTTAGCAAAAGTAGGCAGAATCAGCATTTTCAATATCGTCCTTTACGAGGCTAAGGATTTAGCCATAAGAATAAAACGCTACGTCCCCGATAGTGTAACCGAATTTTTTCTTTTGAAACCGAGCGCCATTTTGGACGAAAAGATTCGGGACGCCGACATTATAATCAACGCTACCTCCGTCGGTTTAAAGCCAACAGACCCTTTGCTGGTCAATCCTTTTGTTTTAGAAAAAAGGCATCTGGTCTGCGATGTGATATATAACCCGCCAAAAACCAAATTATTGGCGGCGGCCGAGAAACGGAAAGCCAGAACCATAAACGGCTTGGGGATGCTGGTTTATCAGGGAGCAATCTGTTTCGAGCTCTGGACGGGTAAAAAAGCCCCGGTCCAAATCATGAAAAAGGCCTTAGAGAAAGCTATAAGAGGGAGGTAATTTTTTTGCCGATATATACACTTTTCTTTGCGCTGGGCGCCATAATAGGGAGTTTCTTGAATGTTTGTATCTATCGGCTCCCCCGGGGGGAATCTGTCGTCCGGCCGCGGTCGCACTGCCCCTATTGCAAAAAAACGATTGGATGGTTCGATAATATTCCTCTTTTAAGCTTTATCCTGCTTAAAGGGCGCTGCCGGCACTGCGGAAAGAAAATTTCCTCCCGTTATTTTTTCGTCGAACTAATCAGCGGTATATTAATGGCGCTGCTCTGGTCCAGGTTTCAATTTAGCTGGCTGTTTCTCGGTTTTCTTTTTTTTGCCGCTGCCTTGGTAGTAATCGCTTTTATCGACTTGAAGTTTTTACTCATCCCGGATGTAATAACTTACCCGGGTATTGCCCTGGGGCTTTGGACGGGGAGTTTTTATTCCACATTTGTAAATTCTTTTTATGGCTTGCTGTTGGGAGGAGGGATTTTTTATCTTTTGTCTTTTTTCGGCCAGCTTATTATCCGGCGGGAGGTTTTGGGCGGAGGAGATATCAAAATGATGGCCATGATTGGCGCTTTTTTAGGGGCGGTAAACAGCCTTTTGGCAATCTTTTTGGCTTCGCTTATCGGTTCAATAGTCGGACTGACCTTAATTATGCTAAAAATCAAGTCCAGACGAGATGTTATTCCCTTTGGCCCGTTTTTAAGTTTGGGGGCGCTGTTGACCCTTTTTTGTGGCCAGGAGATTTTAACTGCCTGGGAGAAACTGGGGATGATGTTATTTAACAGTTTGACACTCTAAGGGCGTATCGAGTATCTCGTTTCGAGTCTCTCGTAACCAGCCATTTTCGAGCCTGGACTCGAACCAGAGGCTCGAAAATGGCAGAGCAATTGAGCAATAGAAAATAGAACAATAGAGCCGATGCTCAATTGCGGTCTAATGTTCAATTGTTCTATTGTTCAAAAGGTGATGCATGGCTTTTATGTTTGAAAATTTAGAAGTATATAAGAAAGCAATCACCTTTGCTGATGAGGTTAGTGATTTAACAGAAAAGTTCTCAAAAGGTAATTATTATCTAGTCGATCAAATGAACCGAGCTGCTTTATCAATCTCAACGAATATTGCTGAGGGCAATGGAAGATATAGTAAAGCGGATAGGAAGAATTTTTTTAGAATTTCACGCGGTTCAGCATTTGAGTGTATTCCGATCTTAGAGTTATGCAAGCGGAAGAAATTAATAGGTGAAGAAAAACACAAAACTCTTAAAGAGAATTTGGATGAAATCTGTAAGATGCTTTCTGGTTTGATAAATTATTGAGCAAATCTTGATGTTTGGGTGAATTATAGGCAAAAATTAGTTATGAGTGAACCAAAAAGATGGTATCAATATGTTGGTGTACGAGCGGCATTGATTGGAGCTGTCGGACTCATAATTGTCGCAGGAATGAATATTTGCTACAATCGTTCAAGACTAGCGCAAAATAACGAACAATATAAAACGGAGATAGACACTTTAAAACAAAATTTGAGCAAGAAGGATTTTGAAATTCAACGCTTAGAAACTCAGCTTGCGCCATTCAAAACGATTGCCCTTGACAAATACACAGGTTCAGAACAAGAAAGATTACAAAAACTAGCTGAAAGAATCGAAGGGTTAGAGAATCCTCTAAAAAAAATAATAGCATCTGCGACAGCTAATGTTGAAGTTACCATAGAGTCTGACGAAGAAGTATCTACGCGATATATGAATGAGGGTGGATTTCTGAGTTTTGTGAAGAACCGCCAATCTTTATTGTTGACTTCCGATACACAATCAAATGCGAAGCAAAGCGGAAAAGGTGAAGTTGTCTATAAAGGAGTTTTTTACATGCAAGCCGATCATTCAGCTGTAGGCGAACCAATCGAAATGCTTCAAAAATCTGATATAATTCAAATGATGTTTCGTAAGATCCCTGAAAATAGTCAAGTATTAGGTGGCAAGGCCGCTATTATTATCAATGGCGATACAAGATTTAAATTCGAAATATTACCACAACAAATGCGAGGTAATAATATTATTATTCAGGATGTAAAAAGTAAATTTCTGACACATAGATCCGGTGAGCTATAGTTATTGCTTTTTGTTGGCAGTTATACCGGTGATTATTTATTGATGGCAGTCGCCCAAGTAAATAAAACCGCCTTTGCCTCGGCGGACATAAAGTTTTACAAGTAGAGGTATTGTTTGGTATCGTGAAATTCGGCTGGTGACAACACCGGGCAGCCGGCTGTTTTTTAGCGGGAAACGAACGGCGAATAACGGGATAAAGAAAAAAGGAGGATGACAATGCTGCGTTTTCTTACCGCGGGTGAATCACACGGGAAAGGATTGGTCGGTATTATCGAAGGCCTTCCGGCCGGGGTAAAATTAGACGGAGAATTCATAAATGCTCAGTTAACGAGACGACAGTCAGGTTTTGGCCGGGGAGAACGGATGAAAATCGAAGCCGATAAGGCGGAAATCATCTCTGGCCTGAGGGACGGGATGACTTTAGGCGGTCCCATCGCTATTTTGATAAATAACCGGGACTGGGAGAATTGGAAAAAGATTATGGATGTCTGGCAGGCAGAATTAGATAATAAGTTCAGCTCGCCTCGTCCGGGGCACGCCGATTTAAGCGGGGCGATAAAATATAAGACAAAAGATATTCGAAATATCCTGGAGCGGGCCAGCGCCCGGGAGACAGCGATGCGGGTTGCTTTAGGGGCAGTTGCCTCGTTATTCTTAAAGGAATTCGAAATTGAAATAATCAGCCAGGTGGTAGAAATTGCCGGGGTGAAGGCAGAGACAGACGGCCTCTCTTTCGAAGAGATTTCCAAACGAAAAAAGCAGTCAGGGCTGAATTGCGCCAACCCTATTAAAGAAAAAGAGATGAAGAAGAAAATAGAAGAGGCGAAAGCTTCAGGCGATAGCGTAGGCGGGAAATTCGAAGTCCGGGTAAGGAATGTCCCGGCTGGGTTGGGTAATTTCATCCAGTGGGATAAAAGATTGGACGGGCGGTTATCACAAGCTTTGATGAGTATCCCGGCGATTAAAGCGGTAGAGATAGGTTTGGGCGGCAAGGTCGGTGAAAGATTGGGTTCCGAGGCGCATGACGAAATTCTTTATGAGGCCAAAAAAGGATTTTTCCATAAAAGCAACTGGGCCGGAGGTATCGAAGGGGGAATTTCCAATGGCGAAGAGATTATTTTGCGCGCCGCGATGAAACCTATCCCATCTTTAAAAAAACCGTTAGACTCAGTGGATTTAACCAGCAAGAAAAAGACTAAAGCGCAGGTGGAAAGGGGCGATGTCTGCGCCGTGCCGGCGGCTTCGGTTGTGGGGGAGGCAGTCGTTTCTTTAACCTTGGCAGACGCCTTTCTGGAAAAATTTTCCGGAGACAGCCTTTCAGAGACAAAAAGCAACTTTATTAATTATGTAAAGCAGATTCGGGACTTTTAAAGAATACAGATTACAGGTGACAGAGGACAGAAAATTACCTTAGCTGAATAACTTTCGTTTTCAGCTATGGGTAATATATCGGGAAAGAGGAAAATCTGACTTCTGATCTCTGATTTCTGTTTTCTAAATTAGAATGTAACTATGAATATTGTTCTACTCGGGTTTATGGGAACGGGAAAAACTGCGGTGGGGAAATTATTGGCCCGGAGGCTCAAGATGGAATATGTAGATATCGATACCGAGATAGAGAAAGAGGCGAAATCAAGCATCAGCCGGATATTTTCCCAATTTGGCGAGGAACATTTCCGTTCTAAAGAAAAAGAGATGGTGGCAAAGATTTCCCGAAAGAGTAATCAGGTGATTTCTGCCGGGGGCGGAGTGGTTTTGAATTTTGAGAATATAGAGAATTTAGAAAAAGACGGCCTGTTATTCTGCCTGGAGGCAACGCCCGAGGTTATCTTCGAAAGGACCCGGAGGCATAAACATCGGCCGCTTTTAGAAACGGCTAATCCGCAAGAAGCGATTAGAGAGATTTTAAAAAAGCGGGAGAAAAATTACCAGAGGGTAGAAAATCATATCGACACTTCTCATTTAACGCCAGAAGAAGTGGCAGAAAAAATAATTGTTGTTTTCAGAAAAAAGGATACAGCAAACGGGGAACAGGATGAAAAAGAATAAATCTCTTACCGTAAAACTGGGAAGCCGAACCTATCCGATTAATATCGGCAGGGGAAATTTAAGTAAAACGGCAGAATTCGTTAAAAGGATGCATCTCGGCCCCAAAGGGTTGATTGTTACTAACCCCAGGCTAAAATTTCTATACGGCCGTAAGCTTCTCCAGAGTTTTAAAAAGGCCGGATTCGAAATTTATCTAAAGACCGTCCCTGACGGCGAGGAATATAAATCCTTCCAACAGCTTAAAAAGATTTATGATGTTTTGCTGAAGCATCATTTCGAACGGAACTCTTTTATCGTTACCCTGGGCGGCGGGGTTATCGGCGACCTGGCCGGATTTGCCGCGGCCAGTTATGCCCGCGGCATCCCTTACGTTCAAATCCCGACTACCTTATTGGCCCAGGTAGACAGCAGTGTCGGCGGTAAAGTGGCGATTAACCATTCTTTAGGGAAAAATATGATCGGCGCCTTTTATCAGCCGAAATTAGTCTTGATTGATTTGGAACTTCTTAATACCTTGCCCCGGAAACAGATGCAAGTCGGCCTGGCCGAAGTCGTTAAATACGGAGTTATCTGGGACAGCCGGTTTTTTCGTTTTTTGGAGCGGCATATCCGAAAAGCCCTGCATTATGATTTAGACTGCCTGGAGCATTTGGTTTTTCGATCCTGCCAGATTAAGGCTTTGGTGGTTTCCCGCGATGAACGGGAAAAGAAACTAAGGGCGATTTTGAATTTTGGACATACCCTGGGGCATGCCCTGGAATCCTTGGGGAATTATAAAAAGTTGTCGCACGGAGAGGCGATTTCAATCGGTATGGTATTTGCCGGAAAGTTAGCCCAGAAGATGAAGCTTTTTCCCCGGAAGGACCAGGAAAGGCTGGTTAATATCCTCAGGCGGATTGGCCTTCCGACAGAGCTGAAGATTAAAGAACCAAACAAGCTGCTTCCGTATATCTTTTCTGATAAAAAGGTAAAAAAAGGGAAAATCAACTTTGTTCTTCCCAGAAAAATCGGTAAGGTTTTTATCCAGATTATTCCCCAAAAAATTATTGAAAACGCCATAAAAAAATGAGGTATTTCCCTTTAGCTTTGATAACGGCCCTGTTTTTCCTCGGCCGGCCTTTAAATGTTATGGCGGATGAGCTTTTTCTAAAAAACGGCCGGGTTATCAAAGGAAGAATCGTCAAGAAGACTACCGGGGACATAAAGGTAGAAGTATGGTACGGCAGTATTAATGTAGAAAGAAGCGAGGTTTATTCAATAAAAGAGGCATCGCCGAAAGAGAATTATCTTCTTTTAGCCGATGGATATAAAATGAGAAACGATAGCCAAAGAGCTCAAGCTTTTTATAATCTCGCTTTAGAGCTTGACCCGGAATGCCGGGAGGCAAAAGGGGCTTTGGAGGAGTTGAAAGGAAAGGCGGAGCTCGCGCAAAATTTAAAGAAGAAAAGAGAAGATAAAATTTTTAATTTGAATGAACTGGCGGCCCAGGAAAACGGCCGGCAGAATTACGCTCAGGCAATGAAATACCTCAAGGAAGCCTATAGCCTTGATAAGGGAAACGATGTGACCGAAGATAACCTGATTGAGCTTTACCTGAATTACAGCGGACAGCTTTTCAAATCAGGCGAGAAAGCTTTGGCGGCTGAATTGCTGGCTGAAGGCAAAAGAATGTTTCCTGAAAATGCCGAACTGCCGATTCTTGAGGGCGAATTTTACTATCGAGACGGTAACTACGATGCAGCCATTAGAATTTGGCAGGAGGCATTGAAGATATTTCCTGACAGCCGGCACATCCAGAGCAGATTAGAAGAGGCCTTTCGTTTAAATAAAGCCAAGCCCTTTGATACCTATTATTCAGGCACCCTTTTTTGCTTCAAAGCGCCAAATGATTTGAATAGAGAAGAGAAAAACCGCCTTGACAGCTTAATCGCGGTCTTTAAAAAAACCGGAGAAAATTTAGGGGCCAGGCTGCATTATTATCCGCCTAAAATCAGCAATATCATTTTTTATGGAGGAAGAGATATTTCTCCGGTTATTCCTTCAGGGATTTTTTATAATGGAGGAGAAATTGTCGTCTCCCTGCCGGCCCTGAAGAATAAGTCCGGCAAAGAAATCGAAGCCAAGGTAACCTATGCCTGTACCAATTTTTTCCTTGATTTACTCATGGGGGATAATTGCCCTTTCTGGATGAGGGAGGGTTTTTCCCTTTATCTCTCCGGGGCTCCCTACGACGTTAACCTGCTAAAAGAAGCCGAAAAAAAAGGAAATTTCCTTAAATTAAGAAGGGTGGAGGAATTTTTAAGAGATAACAACGCGGGAGAATTAAAAGAATTGGTTTCTATGGAAGCCTTAGGTTTGGTATCCTACATTGTAGAAAATTACGGAGAGAAATTTCTTTATGATAGCTTTAAACAGATAGCCCAGGGGACAGATTATGAAGACGCCCTGGAATTATATTTGGCTGTTCCTTTTGTTCAGTTAAACTATGAATGGGTGGAGTCGGTTAAGAAGTGAGCTATTCAGTTTACGGTAAAAAGAGAAGCCTTCTGATTGTCAGATTTATCGGTAAAGCGTAAAGATAGTTTGTGAAGACATTACAGATTGTTAAACAGAAAAAAATTCGGGTGAGGAGATGCTTAGAATAAACGGGGAGCTTATACGGGCTTATTTTGAAATGAATAAATTTTTAGTCAGGATTAACCGGGAAAGTGTTATCCCTGAAGAAGATGTCCAGAAAAACGAGGAGATGGGATTAATCGTGGTCAATCTGAACCCAAGTTTTTCCTCCCCGCCGCGGAAGTTTATTCTCATGACTGAAAACCTTTTAGGAATCCCCCGGGCCTTAGTTGAAGTGAAAGCCTGGCATTCGAAAAAATTCTCCCCTTCAGTTTTAGCGACTTCTCTTAGTTCTCTAAAATTCCTTTACGACCGGGCCCAAAAGCAGGCGAAAACAATTTTCAAAACCGGGGATTTTAGAAAAATCCTTATTATCCCCCAGCTCCCCGCGACAAAAGCCTCCCAGGATAAAAGTGTCGATATATTGAAGAGAAAAGGGGTGGACCATATAATTGATTTTCGGACGATACTTGAATTTTTAATCGAGAATATAAAGGCAACTAAAAATTATGCCGATTCGGATAGCTTGCAATTAATCAGGCTGCTCAAAAATTATAAACTGTTTGGCGATTCCCAGCTTGGTTTATTTAGGAAGGGTTAATTTATGAATCGAAGGGAAGCTCTGATAATGCTTAATATGCTCCCTCTCTTCGGGATGAAAAGTTACGAGCAGATTCTTAAATCATTTGCTTCCCCGGAATTATTATTCAAAGCCAGCCGGCGGGAATTGGCAAAAAGCGGCCTAAATAACTCTTTAATCAAAGCCATCGGCAGGCTTAAAATCGGTAATCTTGAAGATGAGATAAAAAAATGCGAAAGAAAAAAAATAACAATAGTTACCTATGAAGACGAGAAATACCCGAAGATACTCAGGGAGATTTCCAGCCCACCCCTGGTTTTGTATTTCAAAGGCGAATATGAAGCGGTCGATCAGTTTGCCGTGGCCGTGGTTGGGTCGCGTCGGCCCTCAATTTATGGACGGCTTACTGCCGAGAAACTAAGCGGGGAATTGGTAAAGAGAAATATTTCTATCGTCAGCGGTTTAGCCCGGGGTATCGATACGGCGGCTCACCGGGGGGCCCTTAAAGGAAAGGGTAGAACCATTGCCGTATTGGGCAGCGGCCTGGGAAAGATTTATCCTCCGGAAAACGAAAGGATGGCCGGAGAAATTTCTGAGGAGGGCCTCGTTTTATCTGAATTTCCTTATGATACCTTACCGTTTGCCTCTAATTTCCCGAGAAGAAACCGCTTAATCAGCGGTTTTTCTTTAGGTGTCGTGGTAGTGGAGGCGGCGGCAAAAAGCGGGGCTTTGATTACGGCTAACTTTGCTCTGGAGCAGGGAAGAGAAGTATTTGCTATCCCGGGAAAGATTGATTCTCCGACCAGCGCCGGCACGCACCAATTAATTAAAGAAGGAGCAAAAATAGTCGTCGGGGTGGAAGATATTTTAGAGGAATTTAAATACAGATTTCCGGAAATTTCGGTTGAAGACGAAAAGCCGGAAGGCAAAAAGAAAGAGGATATTTCCCAGGCTGAGGGTAAGGTGTTTTCTTTGATTAAAAGGCAGCCCGGTGAAGGGATTCATATTGATGAAATTATCAGAAGCAGTCAGGTGAACCCGGGAGAAACGGCCGGGCTCCTTGTAAGTTTAGAGCTAAAAGGACTAATTAAGCAGTTATCCGGGAAGAGATTTGTCAAAGCGTGATAAAAAGGAGAATTATGGCTAAAACCTTGATTATTGTCGAGTCGCCGACAAAGGTGAAGACAATTAAAAAATTCCTGTCTAAAGATTTTAGTGTCGATTTTTGCCTGGGGCATCTGGTTGACCTTCCTTTGAAAGAAATAGGCGTAGATACGGTAAATGGTTTCAAACCCCGTTATGTAGTTATTCCCAAACGAAAAAAGGTTCTGGACCAGCTTAAGAAAGAATCCAAAAAGATTCAAAAAATCTATGTTGCCACTGATCCTGACCGGGAAGGCGAGGCGATTGCCTGGCACCTTTCCAATCAATTAAGGAAATCCTGCCCGCAAATATTTCGCGTCTCTTTTAATGAGATAACCAAGCGTTCGGTTTTAAAAGCCCTGGAGAAGCCCGGACGGATTGACTACGATAAGGTAAACGCCCAGCAAGCCCGCCGGATTCTTGACCGGCTGGTTGGCTACCAGCTAAGCCCCTTACTCTGGGTTAAAGTGAGCAAAGGGTTGAGCGCCGGGCGCGTTCAGTCAGTCGCTGTCCGCTTAATCTGTGAGCGAGAGGAAGAAATAAAGGATTTTAAACCTGAGGAATACTGGCTTATCGAAGGAGAATTCGAGAAACAAGGTTTTTCTCCCTTTAAAGCCAGGTTGGACAAATGTGACGATAAGAAAATAAATATTCCCAGGGAAAAAGACGCCAGGAAGATTATTGATGAGTTGAAATCAGGGATTTTTGCCGTTTCCGATATTCAAAAGAAGGAAACAAAGAGGTCGCCGTCTCCTCCTTTTACGACCAGCGTGATGCAGCAGGAAGCGGCGTCGCGATTAGGATTTTCGGCTAAATTCACCATGTCTATTGCCCAGCAGCTTTACGAAGGCATCGAATTAGGAGAGAAAGGCAGTATCGGCCTAATTACCTATATGCGTACCGATTCGGTCAGGGTGGCCCAAGAAGCCCAAATGGAAGCCAGAAAATTTATTTCTGATAAATTCGGCGATAAATACCTGCCGAAATCTTCTCCGCAATATAAATCGAAAAGGGGCCAGGATGCCCATGAAGCTATCCGGCCGACGGCAATAGAATACCAGCCTGGCCAAATTAAACGGTTTCTTACTCAACCGCAGTATAATCTTTATAAACTCATCTGGAACCGCTTTGTCGCTTCGCAAATGAAACCGGCGATAATCGAGGTTACCTCGGTGGATATTAAAGCCAAGAATTATATTTTTCGAGCCTCTTCAAGTGAAGTAAAATTTCCCGGGCATTTAAAATTATCTCAGAATGAAGAAAGGACTAATGAAGGCAAAGCAGCCTTACCGCCGTTAAGCCTTGAGGAGCGGCTTAAACTCTGCGCCCTGGAGCCGTCCCGGCATTTTACCACCCCCGCGCCCCGTTATACGGAAGCAAGCTTAGTCCGCATCTTGGAAGAAAAGGGGATTGGCCGTCCCAGCACTTATGCCAGTATAGTTTCGACTATCCAGCAGAGAGATTATGTCCGTAAGGATTCCGGCCGGTTTTATCCAACTGAGTTGGGCGTTTTAATTAACGATTTGTTGGTAGAAAATTTCCCCAAAGTGCTCGATGTCGAATTTACCGCCAGATTGGAGGATGAACTGGACAAGGTAGAAGAAGGCAAAGCTGACTGGCAAAGGGTTTTAAAAGATTTTTATAACCCTTTTAAGCAAAATTTGGAAACAGCCAGAAAAAAGGTAAAAAAGGTCAATCATATAGAGGTTACTGATGAGGTCTGTGAGAAATGCGGGCGGAAAATGGTTATCAAAATGGGTAAATACGGCAAATTCTTAGCCTGTTCAGGATATCCCAAATGCCAGAACAGCCGTTCCTTAACGTTAGGCATTCCGTGCCCCGAAAGTGATTGTATGGGAGAAATTGTCGAAAGGAAAAGCAAAAGGGGCAGGTTTTTTTATGGATGCAGCGAATATCCCAAATGCAAATTTACCTCGTGGCAAAAGCCGGTTAAAAAGATTTGTCCCCAATGCGGAGCGCCTTTTTTGGTTGAGAAAAGGTCCAGGAATAAGCATTACTATAAATGCGTGAATAAAGACTGTTCCTACTGGGAAGAGGTAAAGGACGAAAATGCCCAATAAAGTTTTAACTAACCGCCTTTATATAAAAAAGTTCCTCGATTATTTAAAAGAAGAAAGGTTTTATTCTCCCCAGACTTTGAGAGGTTACCGGAGCGATTTGCTTCAGTTTGAAAATTTTTTAGATAAAGGAAAGCTCAATCTAGCCAGGATAGAGTATGTCCATCTTAGAAGATTTTTGATTGAGTTGGAAAAAAATAAATACGGGTCGAAAACCCTGGCCAGGAAAATATCTACTTTGCGCTCGCTTTATAGATACCTGACTCGATTCGGATTTGCAAAGAAAAATCCGGCGGTTTTATTCCCGTCCTTTAGATCTAAGAGCCGGCTGCCGGAAATTTTAGAGGTTGAAGAATTAATCAGGTTTATCGAGGCGCCGGATACTAACCGGCTTTTGGGTTTAAGGGACCGGGCTATCTTAGAAACTCTTTATAGCACCGGCATCCGGGTAAGTGAATTAGTCCATTTGAATATCGAGGATGTTGATTTCCAGAATGGTATGGTAAAGGTAATGGGAAAAAGACGAAAGGAAAGAATCTGTCCCATCGGCGAAAAAGCCCTTTCTGCCCTGCAGACGTATTTAGATAAGAGAAGGCTGCCCGGGGCTGCCGCAAAGTCTAAACAAGAGAACAAGCCAAAAGAAAAGAGCCACCATATTTTATTCTTGAACTTCCGCGGGGGACGCTTAACCGACCGCAGTGTCTGCCGAATTGTGACGCATTACATAAAGAAGATTTCTTTGAATAAAAATGTCAGCCCCCATACCCTGCGGCATTCCTTTGCGACACATTTATTAAATCGGGGAGCCGACCTTCGTTCCATCCAGGAGCTTCTGGGGCATGTCAGTCTTTCGACGACACAAATCTATACGCATTTGACAACCAAGCGGCTTAAGGAGGTTTATGACCGGGCTCATCCCAGGGGATAAGACTGGGAATAGGTGGTAGGTTTTAGGGAGTAGGTAATAGGTGATAGGTAATAGGGCGTAGGTAAAAAAAAGGAATTTGCTTGATATTTATTGCATCATATGATACGATATAGCCCAAATTCCACAATTTGAAGGAGAACATATGTCAGAGATTAGTCTTAAAGAATTATTGGAAGCCGGAGTCCATTTTGGCCATCAGAAAAAGAAATGGAATCCTAAGATGAAAAAGTATATCTTTGGTGACCGGCAGGGTATACATATTATCGATTTACAGAAGACAATGGTAAATTTCGAAAAGGTCTACCAGTACCTAAAGGAGGCGGCCGCCAGCAGGAAAAGTATCCTTTTTGTCGGCACGAAAAAACAAGCCCAGGAGATAATTGCCGAAGAAGCAGAGCGCTGCGGCGCCAGCTATGTAAACAGGCGCTGGTTAGGAGGAACGCTTACTAATTTCGAAATAATCAAAAAAAGTATCCATCGCCTGAGGGACATTATCGAAAAAGAAGAAAAAGGAGATTTTTCCGGATTTTCCAAGAAAGAAGTAGCCCGCATCCATAAAGAAAAAATGAAATTGGAAAAAGGTTTTTGGGGTATGAGGGATATGGATGCGAGGCCGGATATTGTGCTTATTATTGACCCGGTTAAAGAGAAAACAGCTTTAACCGAAGCGCGAAAGGTAGGTGTTTTTACCATTGGCGTGGTTGATACCAACGGTAATCCTGAGTTACTCGATCTTTGCATTCCGGCAAATGATGACGCTCTGCGGGCAATTAAGCTTTTAGTCAGCCGCCTGGCTGACGCCGTTTTCGAAGGGAAAGAAGCCCTTTCAGGCGAAAAAAAGAAGAAAGAAAAAGAGGCGGATGCAGCCGAAAAGCCAGATTCGGCCAAAGAAGAGGTTAAGGTCAAGGTGAAAGAAAAAGAGGGAAGAAAAAGGAAAACAGCGAAAGAGGGCCAATAATGGTGAAAAAAGATTTAATCAAGCAGCTGCGCGAAAAGACCGGGGCGGGAATTATGGAATGCAAAGATGCCCTCAAAGAAGCGGAAGGAAATATAGAAGAAGCGGTAGTGGTGCTTCGTAAAAAAGGGTTATCAAGGGCTAAAAAAAGAGCTGGTCACTTAGCTAGACACGGAGCAATTACAGCTTATGTGCATACCGGGGGAAAAATCGGCGCCATGGTTGAGTTAAACTGCGAAACTGACTTTGTTTCCCGTAACGAAACCTTCCAGAAATTAACCAAAGATATTGCCATGCAAATTGTTGCCAGCAATCCGGAATACGTAAGACGCGAAGATGTGCCCGAGAATGTCATTAAGAAAGAAAAAGAAATTTTTATGTCTCAACTCGAAGCAAAAAAACCAGAGGAAATTAAAAATAAGATTGTTCAGGGGAAACTGGAGAAATATTTCAAAGAGATATGCCTCCTGGAGCAGCCGTTTATTAAAAACCCTCAAATTACCGTGCAGGATTATCTCTATGAGCATATTACCGCCATTGGAGAGAAATTGGAAGTGCGGCGGTTTGTCCGTTTAAAATTGGGAGAAGAGATTGACTAAAAAATCGGTTTATAAACGGGTTGTCCTGAAATTGGGAGGGGAAATACTGCAGGGCAGGAAATCCTACGGAATCGATCCGGAGGCAAGTTTAGCGATTGCTCAGGAGCTTAAGGAAATCAAAAAAGCCGGGGTTCAATTATGCGTTGTCCTGGGCGGAGGAAATATCTTCCGGGGTGTCGATGAAGAGGAAACAGGGATAGACCGCTCCACGGCCGACTATATGGGAATGTTGGCTACGGTGATAAATGCCCTGGCCCTTCAGGATGCTTTGGAAAAATCAGGGGTGGTTACCCGGGTCCTCAGCGCCATCGCTATGTCGCAAATTGCCGAGCCGTATATCCGCCGCCGGGCAATCCGGCATCTGGAAAAAGACCGTGTAGTTATTTTTGCCGCTGGAACAGGCAATCCTTATTTTTCAACAGATACCGCGGCGGCTCTAAGAGCGACGGAAATAAATGCGGAAATCCTTCTTAAAGGGACGAAGGTTGACGGGGTTTACTGTTCGGACCCCAAAAGAAACCCCAAAGCCAAAAGATACAAACAGCTCAAATATATCGATATGCTGAAAAAAGGCCTTAAAGTAATGGATTCTACGGCAGTCTCTCTTTGTATGGATAATCACCTGCCGATTATTGTTTTTAATATTTGGAAGCGGACAAATATGAAAAGAATTATCCAGGGCGAGAAAATCGGAACCCTGGTGAAGTAAATGAGGAGTGAAATGGAACAAAAGAAAATTTTTAACCAGACAGAAAAAAAGATGCAGCAGACAATTGAGGCAATGAGCCGGGAATTCAGGGCGGTCCGCACCAACCGAGCCTCCAGTACTCTGGTCGAAGAAATTTTAGTGACGTGTTACGGGACAAGCATGCCTTTAAAACAGGTAGCTTCTATCGGTATTCCTGATGCCCGCAGTATTTTAATCCAACCCTGGGATAAAACTATTCTTGGCGAGGTCGAAAAAGCCATTCTCAAATCGAATTTAGGTTTTAACCCCAATAACGACGGCAAAAATATCCGCTTATCGCTCCCGCCTTTAAGTGAAGAAAGAAGAAAAGAGCTCTCGAAATTAGTAGAGAGAATTGCCGAAGGAGGCAAGGTTTCTATTCGCAATAACCGCCGGACGGCTAATATGGATTTGGAAAAATTAGAGAAAGAGAAGATTATCTCCGAAGACGAGCGATTTAAAGCTCAGGAGAAAATGCAGGAAATGACCGGCGATTATATCAAGAAGCTGGAAGCAATGGTTTCGGCGAAAGAAGCAGAAATTATGGAAGTGTAATCGCCAGATTTATTTTGGAAACGGGTAAAGGGGGAATTTCCCCCTTGATTTGTTTATGGACGGGAAGTTATGGCTGAAGCAGGAAATAAAGAACTTTTGAAAAAAATCGATTCGTCCCGGCTGCCACGTCATATTGCCATAATAATGGACGGCAATGGACGCTGGGCGCAAAAAAGGCGGCTGCCGCGTAATCTGGGGCACCAGGCGGGGATTAAAACGGTAAGAAAGATAATTGAAGCAGCCGTTGAAGTAAAAATCCCGGTAGTTACCTTTTATGCCTTTTCCGTGGATAATTGGTCCCGCCCGCCCAAAGAGATTAAATTCTTAATGAAGCTTTTAGAAAAATATATCTCCCAAGATTTGGAAAAAATGAAAAGAGAAAACATCCAGTTCAAAATTATCGGCGATATAACCAAGCTGTCTCTTTCTACCCGGAAGGCAATTAATATGGCCAAAGAAGAACTCAGCAATAATAACGGTTTAATCCTGGTTTTGGCGATTAATTACGGCAGCCGGGCGGAAATTATTAAAGCCGTTCAAAAAATTACCGGCTTGGCCCGGAAGGGAAAAATGGAAGCGAAGGATGTCAACGAAAAGAGCTTCAGCCGGCTATTGGAGACGGGAAATCTTCCCGACCCGGATTTATTAATAAGGACGAGCGGTGAAAAAAGACTGAGTAATTTTCTTCTCTGGCAGCTTTCCTATACGGAATTATATTTTTCAGACAAGCTTTGGCCGGATTTTACGCGCCGGGATTTCCTTGAAGCAATAATCGATTTTCAAACAAGGAGTAGACGCTATGGCGGATTATAAAGAAAAGACGCTGACTCTCCGCTATCGTATTTTATCCGCAGTTCTTTTTTTGCCTATTCTCATCTGGTGGATTTATTGGAGCTGTGATTGGCCGTTTCTGCTTTTAATTACCGCCATCCTCTTAATCGGTTTAGGCGAATATTTTTCCATGATGAACTTCAAAGGAATCAGCTGCAACGAAATCCTTGGTTATTTAAGCGTGGCTTTGTTCCCCCTGCTTTTCAGAAGCGGCAGTTTAGCTTACCCCGCCTTTCTCTTAACGTTAATATTTATGGCGGTTTTAGTCTCTCAGATTTTTAAAAAAGTCGATTATAACTCTTTGCTGCAGTCTGTTTCGGCAACTTTTTTAGGGATTGTTTATATCGGCTGGCTGCCTGCACATCTTTTGGCTTTGAAATCTTTACCCGGGGGCAATAACCTTGTCTTTTATGTTTTTGCGGTTACCTGGATAGGCGATAGCTGCGCTTATTTTATCGGAAACCGCTGGGGGAGACACAAGCTCGTTGCCAGCGTTAGCCCAAACAAAAGCAAGGAGGGGATTATAGCCGGGATGTCAGGCAGTATCCTGGCCGCTTTTCTTTTTGTCATAATCTTTCGTGTACCGCCGAACCATTACCTCTTTTATTCAGCCTCTGCTATTATAATCGGGATATTCGCTATTTTTGGCGACCTGAGTGAAAGTTTGCTTAAGAGAAGCATTCATATAAAAGACGCCAGCGACATTATTCCCGGCCATGGCGGTATTTTAGACCGTTTTGACAGCATATTCTTTGCGGCGCCGGTGATGTATTATTTAGCTATTTCCCTGCTTTTATAACAAAGATGAAAAGCGGTTAAATCCGGATGATGGATAAATGTTTGAACCAGAGATTACAGGAAACAGAGGAAAGAAGACAGAAAAAAACTGCCATTTGATATCAGCTATCTGATTTCTGAAAATTATTATGAAAAAAAGGAAAATCGTTTTACTCGGGTCAACCGGTTCAGTTGGGTCGAATGTTCTCAAAGTAATCGAAAGTTTAAAAGGGGAGTTTACCGTTCTGGCCCTATCAGCCAGGGAAAACGTAAGGCTGCTGGCCCGGCAGGCCAATAAATTCAGGCCGGCCTTTATCGGTTTGGGGGATGGGGGGAAAACCCAGTCGTTAAAGCAAAAGTTGAATTATAAATGTAAAATTTTTTCCGGCAGTCACGGTTTAGCCAAAATTGCCGGTTTATCTCAGGCCGACCTTATCGTTATTGCCACCACCGGGATTTCCGGACTTCTTCCTCTCTGGGCGGCTCTTGGAGCGGGTAAAGATGTTGCCCTAGCCAATAAAGAGGCCTTAGTGGTTGCCGGGAAGTTGATAAAGAAGAAAGCCGGCCGGAAAAAAGCCCAGCTTATACCTATGGACAGCGAACACAACGCTATCTTTCAATGTTTAGAAAACCGGAAGGGAAATGTGGTAAAAAAAATAATTTTAACCGCTTCCGGAGGACCTTTCTATAAAAGGTCACGCGCTTCTTTAAAAAAAATTAAGCCGCAGGAAGCCTTGAGGCATCCTCTCTGGAAAATGGGGGCAAAAATTAGTATTGATTCGGCTACGTTGATTAATAAGGGGCTGGAGGTAATGGAAGCCCAGCATCTTTTTAATTTGAAACTTTCCCAGATTGAAATTCTTATTCATCCCCAGGGATTGGTTCATGCTTTGGTAGAGTTAATCGATGGGAGTGTCCTGGCGCTTCTCTCAAGGCCGGATATGCGCCTGCCTATTCAACATGCCTTAACTTTCCCCGAACGAAGGAAATCAAGTTTGAGGCCGATAGATTTAAGCCGCCTTTCAAAACTTGAATTTTACAGGCCTGATTACCAGCGTTTCCCCGGATTGAAATTGGCTTTGGAATCAGCCCAGCTCGGGGGAACGATGCCGGCAGTCTTTAACGCCGCTAATGAAGTAGCGGTGGCTCTTTTTCTGCAAAATAAAATTGATTTCTTGAGCATTCCCGGTTTGATTAAAAAGGTTATGGCCAGGCATAAAACCAAAAAAAACCCCGGATTAGGAGAAATTCTTAAAGCTGATATCTGGGCTAGAAAAGAAAGTCTTGAAATAGCGAAGGGAGAATTTTTAGAATGCTAATTAGCGTTATCGGAATTATCGTCGTTCTTGGAATCTTAATCTTTGTTCATGAATCAGGCCATTTTATTGCCGCAAAAATCATGGGAGTGCGGGTGGAGAAGTTTTCTATGGGTTTTGGCCCCAAGCTTCTGGCGAAAAGAGCCGGTAAGACAGAATACCGCCTTTCTTTAATTCCTTTGGGGGGGTATGTGAAATTAGCCGGGGAACAGATGGATGAGCAAAAGGCAGCAGAACCTTGGGAGTTTTTTGGAAAGAAGCCCTGGCGGCGAGCCATTATTTTGGCCGCCGGGCCTTTTATGAATTTTCTTTTAGCCTGGGTAATTTTTAGTTCCGTTCTTTATCTTGGCAGCCCGGTTTATAAAGCGGTTATCGGGGAAGTGAAAGCGGGAGAGCCGGCGCAAACAGCCGGGTTGATTCCCGGAGATAAAGTTCTTTTTATCGACGATAAAAGGATTGAGAATTGGCCGGGTTTGGCGGCAACTATTTATCAAAGCCCGGGTGAAAAATTATCGTTCAATATAGAACGGGACGGCAGGATTATAAATTTAGATATTACCCCGCGAATTGAGGATGAAATAGACCCGTTAAAAGGGAAGGTCTCAAAAGGATTAATCGGTATTTTGCCCGATGCCGAAGAGATATATTACCATCGGGAACCGTTGCCTGCCGCCCTTATAAAAGGCACCGGGCAGACCTTAACTCTTACCAAAATGATTTATATCGGCCTCTGGAGAATGGTCAGCGGGAAGATTTCTGTCCGGCATCTAGGCGGGCCGATTTTAATTGCCCAATTAACCGCCCAGCAAATTAAAATTGGCCTTTTACCGCTTTTGACATTCTTAGCCCTGATTAGCGTAAATTTAGCGGTCATAAACCTTTTACCTATTCCTATTCTCGATGGTGGACATTTGATGTTTTTAGCGGCGGAGAAAATAAAAGGACGTCCTTTATCTGTAAAGGCTCAGGAGTTAGCCCAGATGGTCGGGCTTTATATTCTTGTTGCTATTATGCTCTTTGCGACCTACAACGATATAATGAGGGCATTCGTTAGATAGCTATGATTGGCTCTTGGCTTCCGCCAGAAAGCGTGGCGGACAGGCATGGGAATTGTGTAATGTGTAATGTAAAAGTGGCTCATGGCTCTTGGCTAATGGTTCTTGGCGCATAGAAAAAAATAAGAGAAATGGTAAAAAGAAGAAAAGCGCGGGTTGTTAAGTTAGGAAAGGTAAAAATTGGCGGGAATGCGCCTATTTCCATCCAGTCGATGACTGAAACCGATACTTCCGACTGGCGGGAAACTATCCGCCAGATTCATCGATTGGAAAAAGCCGGATGCGAAATTATCCGTTTAGCCGTTCCGGATTGGCAATCGGTAAAAACTTTAGCCAAGATAAAGAAATATATCGATATCGCCTTAGTTGCCGACATTCATTTTCTTACTGAATTGGCCCTGGAGGCAATCAACCAGGGGGTTGACGGCCTGAGGATTAATCCGGGAACAATACCCAGCCATAAGAATCTAAAAAAAATTTTTCAAGCAGCTAAAACGGCAAAAATTCCGGTGCGAATCGGTATTAATGCCGGTTCTCTTCCCAGACGCACCGCCGGGCCTCTTTGCGAAGATATGGTCAGGGCGGCTTTAGATACCCTGCGGATTTGCAAGGATTTGGAATTCCATGATTTAATTTTTTCTCTGAAGGCATTCGATGTCGGAGAAACCATTGCTGCCTATCAGCTTCTGGCTAAAAAATGCAGCTATCCTTTTCATCTGGGCATTACCGAAGCGGGGCCGATTAGAAGCGGAACTATCCGTTCTGCCTTGGGTATCGGCTGTCTTCTTCACGAGGGAATCGGGGATACTATCCGGGTTTCATTAACGGCCAATCCGGTTGAAGAGGTCAAGGTGGCCCGGGAGATTCTTAGCGCCTTGAATTTAAGAAAGTTTGGCCCGACGATTATTTCCTGCCCGACCTGCGGCCGCTGCCAGGTTAATTTAATTAAAATAGTGGGGAAGCTTGAGGATTCTTTAAAGAAAATTTTTCCGGCTAATAAAGCGGGACCGGATATCAAAGTGGCGGTAATGGGCTGTGTGGTCAATGGCCCCGGGGAGGCCCGCCAGGCAGATATTGGTTTGGCCCTGGATAAAAAAGAGGGCTGGTTATTCAAGAAAGGGGAAAAAATAAAAAAGGTTCCGGAGAAAAAATGCCTGGAGGCCTTGATTAAAGAAATAAAAAAATTTAAAGCTTGAGAAAAAATAATTTACGATTTATGAATAGCGGGAGGTGATTTCATGCGCTGGCAGGAAGCATTCATAGTTACTTTAAAAGAAACCCCTCAGGAAGCAGAGATGGTCAGCCATCGTTTGATGCTGCGGGCCGGGTTAATACGAAAATTAGCCAGCGGGATTTATTCTTATCTTCCGCTGGGACGGCGGAGTTTTAACAAAATTGAAACCATTATCCGCCAGGAAATGAATAAGGCCGGAGCCCAAGAGGTGCTTCTTCCGGTGCTTCATCCGGCTACCCTCTGGCAGGAGAGCGGACGCTGGAAGGAATACGGCAAAGAGATGCTGCGCCTGAAAGACCGTCATAACCGGGAATTCGGCCTGGGGCCGACGCATGAAGAGGTGATTACTGATCTGGTAAGAGGGGAAATCCGTTCCTATAAACAACTGCCGGTTACTCTTTACCAAATCCAGACGAAGTTTCGCGATGAAATCCGCCCGCGTTTTGGGGTGATGCGCAGCCGGGAGTTTTCGATGAAAGATGCTTATAGCTTCGATTTAGATGAAGCCGGGGCCGACAGGAGCTACAGGAAAATGGCGGAGGTTTATCCCGAGATTTTTGCCCGCTGCGGATTAAAGGCTCAGAAAAAAGCGGCTGATTCCGGGTTGATTGGAGGAAAGCTTTCCGAAGAATTTGTCTCTAAATCCAAAAACGGAGAAGATATCGAAATCGGCCATATCTTTAAATTGGGGACAAAATACAGTGAGTCGTTAAAAGCTGTTTACCGCGATGAATCAGGCGCCCAAAAGTTAATGGTTATGGGCTGCTACGGGATTGGAGTGAGCCGTTTGTTAGCGGCGGTTATTGAGGCCTGGCACGACCGGGATGGAATTACCTGGCCGGCATCTATCGCTCCTTATGAGGTGGAGATTCTTAACGTGGGGGAGGAAAAGGAAATAGTTAATCTGGCCGATAAACTTCATGGTGATTTAAAAAAAGAAGGGATTGATGTTTTATGGGATAATCGGGATGAGTCGGCCGGGGTAAAATTCAAAGATGCCGATTTAATCGGTATTCCGATAAGATTGGTGGTCAGCCCCAAGCTGATGAAGGAGAAGAAGGTCGAGTTAAAGCGGCGAACGGACAAAAATGAGATTACCCTTGGGGTAGATGAGCTAATTCCCCGGGTAAAGAAAATGCTCAAAGAACCGGCCAAAGTGAGATAAATTTTTAGATTTTTTGACATAGCCCATATTTTATGCTATACTTTCTTTTGATAAGTTATAAAGTATAGATAAAGGCAAATCCGCCGCAAGGCGGAGACGCAAAACTACAGATCCTTGCTGAAAGCAACCCTGAGCGAAATCCTGAGCTTGTCGAAGGATAGTCGAAGGGTGAAAACAAAGGAAGGCTGAGTTGCCTAGAAATAGGTGCCTCAGCCGTTTTATTTTATGAGCCATGAGCTAAGAGCGATGAGTTGGAATTATGAAACAGATTAATAGCGATAAACTGTACACGGTTAACCGTAAACGGAAGCGGAATTTCCTAAAGGCTGCAGCCCTTTTTGTCATCGGGGCTTTTTTATTTAATCCGGGCTTTTTTACGGATTTCGCCCGGGCAGAGGCGGGTTGCTTCCTGCGTGTTCCGGCGGCCGCTGAGAAAAATTACTTAAATGAGTTAAAAGTAAGCCTGGATGGGGATTCGTCTTTATCGGTCGCTGAGCTGATATCTAAATTAGGAAGGGCCCTGCCCGGTTATGATGAAGAAAAGGCCGATTACACCGAGGTATATGAAATTATAGAAGAATTGGGAAAAAGAGATGGTGTGGAAATTATGCTTTTTGCCGGACCTGAAGTGAATAAGAATGATTTCCTAAAGGTAGAGAGAAAGGTCAAACAAAAAGGCGTTAAAGTGACTTATCATTACAGCCAACAAGAAAATTGGCAAAATCTTGAGGTTTTAATTGCCCAACAGACTAAAATACCTTTGCTCAATCACGAAATTTTTTCTTTAAGCCTTCTTTTGGAGAATATTAACCAACATGTAAAAAAGGGTCTTGCCCTGGTGGTTATACAATATGTAGAAGATGAATATCTAAAAATATCCGTTATGGACAATGGAAAATTTATTAATAAGAGAGGGGAGAAGGTGTCAATCGAAGAAGCCATTAGATGGGAAAACTCTCCTGGCTGGGGTCAAGCGGGGATGGGGCTAAGCATTGTAGTTGCCGGGGCTGATTTGTCAATGATTGAAAAGTCTCTCGAGAGCGGCATTATTTTGCCGGATAAAAGAAAAGAAAAATTAGGTAATTCAATTTTTTCTAGCAGGGGAGACGCTTTAAACCCAACGATTAAATGGAAAATAAAAAATAATAATAGAAAAAGCGGCACAAGTATTACCGTTTACTTTTACCGGGGAAATGATGATATAGATGAATGGCGGGAGAAACTCATAGCCGAATCAATTGCTTATTTAGAAAAAGAATCAGGTGTTATAAGGAAACCGGGAGAAAATGAGATTGGGGAAATTATAAGCGCCCAATACCCCGATGCTTCGGAAAAGCATATCAAATTGGTTGGTGAGATAGCGAAAAATAAAGGGTTAATCGGCAGGGAGGATATTTTAAAGGCCTATAAAAAAATCAGGGGGCAAACCGGGGCGATAATGCTTGTCGGAAAAAAGCCGGAAAAATTGGCTAAAAATGCAGAAGTCCAAATGGCCCGAAATTTTCTTAACGATAATTTAGTTATTTACTTTAACACAATATGTGACCTGGTTAATCCAAAAAGGGCGGCGGGAAAGAAAGCCTTGTATTTTGGCTCGGCCGGGGATTTTATAACGGCATTGTCAGCTACCGATGCCGATAGGATCATTATGGTGGATAAATTCCCTTTTGGAACAGAAGGAGATATAAAACCTTTACATCCAGAAAAAAAGAAAGAGTATCTTGTAGCAAAAGGCCAAATAGGATGGTCTTCGGAGGCTATGTTAGGGGATATAGGTTTTTTGCGTGCTTTTTTTGAGTGGGAGTTTGAAAAAATGGGGATGGAGAAAAACAGAGATTATATAATAGAAGATACGGATAATCCTCGAGTTCATAAAATTAGCTTGAAAAACTGGAATGGAAAACCAAGGGAGATTTTAGTGGCAAGTGAGACGGATGTTTTTAATACAAACAGGTATCCACGCGTCCTTAAAAATTTGATGAAAGAAAAAGTAGATTTTTTGATAGATAAGGCGTTTTTCTCTAAAGATGTTGTAGATAAAATAGACGAGGTCGCCCTTCTATTTTTAAAGCCAGGAAGCTTTA
>Ga0180433_10001943_pt1 | contig 33425 bp, 30 predicted proteins | sample SS_ome_8_FD_132980 | JGI IMG/M metagenome (GOLD analysis project Ga0180433, IMG submission 132980) | Hypersaline lake sediment archaeal communities from the Salton Sea, California, USA - SS_1_D_1 metaG | ecosystem: Environmental > Aquatic > Non-marine Saline and Alkaline > Hypersaline >...
CAGGCGGTCCTCTTGAATTGAATTCAACAGGTGCTTGGAAGATGGCTCATGCATCGGCTATTACAAACGATGCGTGGATAGCAAATCTTAAATCTACACTTGCATAAGGAGTTATCAAATGAACGATAATGTAACAATCCAACAGGGCTCTTTCACCTCTGATGGATCTGCCAAAACTCTTAAAGTAAGGTCAGGAATTGATTGGATTAAAGTTGTTAACTTTACTCAATCAGCAGCAACAAACAACGGATATGGTTTTGAGTATTTCTGGCAATATGGAATGGGGACTACTTCTGTAATGAAGTATCACCCGGCAGGAGATCACACTGTAGCAGTTAATACATCCGCTAATTCATTGCAGGTTATTGACACATCTAACTATGCTTTAGGTGCAAATGTAGCTGTAACTGGCGGAACTAATGTAACTCAGCCGGTATATTCTACTGCAAGCACTTCTGGTATGTCTGACGGATCTATTGTAAGAATCAACAGTACCAATCATGACAACATTAACGGATTAGATTTTTCTGTTGATACTGTTGTTTCCAATACATCTTTTAGGCTAGCTAACACTTTAGCTACAGCGCCTGGAAGAATAGCTGGAGCAAATGGTTACTATAGGGTTGTGGCGCCTAATATTGAAATCTATAGAATGTTTACGCCAACAAACAGAAACATATCCAACATAACTCAAGCAACAAGCGCTGTTGTAACAACACTTGTTGACCATGGATATGCTGTAGGACAAAGGGTTAAGTTTCACATTCCTGATGATAACGGAATGGTTCAGCTTGATGGTGTTACAGCAAACATAACGGCTGTAACAGACAGTACGTTTACTGTTGATGTTGATACAAGTGCCTTTACAGCATTTGTATTTCCAACATATTTATTGTCACCATTTACACCTGCTTCTGTTGTTCCTATTGGAGACAACCCAGGGTATTCTGGTTATATGACTGCGCCAGGCAAGTTTGATAATCAGTCCTATGTAGGTGTTGTTTTAAATGCTGGAACAACTGCTCCTGCAGGAAACAATAACGATGTTATCTATTGGTGTGCTGGAAAATCGGAAACGATTACTAGCTAATCAATAGTGTTAGTGGCCGGGTTATCTATCACCTTTCCCCGGCCACTTTTTAGAGGCAGCCATAAACTAATTTATTAGGAGGCCATATGGCAAATATCGCAGATAAGAAACCAGCAATAAAAAATAAACCAACACTAGAAGAAATGAGAAAAAGCGACGCAGAGTTAGTAAGGGGAAAGTTTAGCTTTTTAGAGGCTCCTGGAGCAACGCTTAAGTTTTCCTATAGGAAGTATAAAGGCGACCAAATAAAAACCTACTCTTTGAAGGATGGAGAGATTTATACCATACCTAAAGGCGTAGCTAAGCATCTAGCGAAATCTGGCAGCTATCCAATACATGAGTATGCTACAGATGAAAACGGTAAGCCCCTTATTAGAATTGGCAGGGTTAAGAGAAGGTATAATTTTGAAAGTTTAGAGTTTTTTGATGTGAAAAGTTCTAAATAATAACTATTAAGGATAGGTGCTATGCCAGATTCAACACTTTCTACTTTAGAGCAAATAAGGGTTAAGGTCAGAAGGCTCACAAGAAGCCCGTCTACGGAACAGATATCTGATGCAGATATAGATAGCTATATAAACACATTTATACTTTATGACCTGCCAGAGTTGATTAAGATAGAGCCAATGAAGGAGATTCTGTCTTTTTATACTAAGCCTTATATCGAGGAGTATTCAACAGATACAATAGACCCTAACGATACTCTTTATAACTTTAAGAATAGGTATGTTAATGTGGCAGCACCTGTCTATGTTTCTGGAATAAGGGCTAACTTTGTTCAGTCTGTAGAAGAGATGTTAAGTCTTTATCCAAGGATTAGCGATGAGGAGATAGTTGATACAGGTGATGCCATCGCAACAACATTTACTGGAAATATATCCAGTGTTCCTGTCACTAGAAACGTAGTAACAATATCGTCTGTTGATGCCAATGGAACAGCTTTGATAGTACGGGATGATGGCCAAGGTAATCTTATTGGTGATATTGCAGCTGGAGTTAATACTATAGACTACCTTACAGGTGCTTATAACGTAACTTTTGCGTTTGCTCCAGGAAACGGAGAATCTGTATATGTTAGTTATGTTACATATGTAGCCGGAAGACCGGACTCAGTTTTATTTTATTCTGATTCATTTATAGTGAGACCAATTCCAGATAAGACTTATAAGATAGACATTACTACCTATAGAAGACCTACGGAACTGCTAAACGCATCTGATATGCCTCAGCATTCAGAACTGTTTGAATACATATCTTACGGGTCTGCAATAAAAATACTGCAAGATAGGATGGATATAGATAGTGTCGCTATTTTAAATCCAGAATTTAATAGACAGGAAAAGCTAGCAATGCGCAGAGTTATAATGCAGAACTCTGCTAAGCGCGTAGCTACAATTTATTCAAATAGCAATGATATAGATTATCCATTTGGAATTAATAATTAGGAGGCGTGATGGCATACGATGAAAATACACCAGCAAACATAAATGAGAGGTTTTCTGTTAGTCAGCAGAAGATAAGAGATAATTTTATTTCTTTAAAGTCTGCTATTGAGCAGGATCATGTTGCAATTGATGATGCAAATGAAGGTAAGCATAAGAGGGCTGTGTTTACTGAGCAGGCAGCGGACCAAGCCACATTGGCTTCTGAGATTGCTCTTTATGCAAAAGACAATGGTGCAGAGGCAAACATTTACCTAAGAAAGGAGTCTAATGGTGATGTGTTTAATCTTACTCCGTCTACTGCCGGTCATCTTGGGACTGGATATGAGTCATTGCCATCTGGGTTGCTAGTTAGATGGGGAACGCTGACTCTTCCAGCTGGTCAGCAGAGTGGAACAGTAGCTGCAGTTTTTCCAACAAATATGTTTTCTGTTCAGCTAACTCCATCTGCTATTCCAACAGGAGACGCCAGAGATTACGTTCTTCACGCTGTCATAAATAGCAATGTTCAGTTTACTGTGTGGAGGACAAATGCATATAAGGGCACTGCTGCGCAGTTTCATTATTTAGCTATAGGAAATTAAAATGTCTTATGATCGCTTTTTGATAGCACCATATCGAAGCGGAATAGTAAATGATTTGCCTACTTGGCTCACTCTTCCGGAGTCGTTTAAGCAGCTTGAAAACGCCAATGTTTTTAGGGGAAGAATCAAGAAAAGATTTGGTGCTGACCTAATTGGTGACATCCTTACGTCTAGGGTGAGGTGCTCTCTTGGTGCCACAGACGTTACCGGTGCTGCAGCTGGAACAGTTCCTGGGAATATTTTTGGAACAATAGGGCAATTATTTTCTGTTGGAGACCAAATATTTACGGTTAATCAGGCTGGGACACCTGCCCCGATGCTTGTTTCAACCGGGCCTGGCGGAGGCACATATAATACTACTACTGGTGCATATGTTTTTGCTGGAGTAACTCCGTCTACACAAGTCTATTGGTATCCTGCACAGCCAATTATGGGAATAACTCACTATGAATCTGGGTCTGTGAACGAGCACGTGACTTATGCAATGGATACTCAGTTTATATATAAATATTCTGGTACTGACTGGATTAGGGATACTACATTTGCAGGTGCTTTTCAGGGAGATAACAAACAGTTTTTTTGGTCTGCAAACTATGTTGGTGCAGACGCTGGAAGTATAGCGCTGTTCACAACGAACTTTAATGCAATAACTTCCGGTGTTGCTCCTGCGTCAGATGACGCGATGTATTTTTATAATGGAACAGCTTGGGCAGACTTTTCTGCTCAAACACAGTTTAACTCAAACCAAGATTTTGTTGCTTCTGCAAAAATGATACTTTCTTGGAAGAACAGGCTTCTTTTGTTAAATGTTATTGAGCAAAATAACGCTGCTGGTACTAACTCACACATAGCAAATAGAGTTAGATTTTCCCATAATGGCAGCCCAATAAAACCAACAGCTGCCGGAACATTTGGTCACCCTTGGCTTGAGAGACGTCAAACATATGTATCTGGAGCCACAACCTACATTGGTGATGGCGGAGGATTCATTGATCTGCCAACGGAACAAGAGATAGTATCTGCAGCTATAGTTAAAGATAGGTTTATAGTCTACTGTGAAAGGAGTACTTGGGAGTTAGCTTATACTGGCAACCCTGCTATTCCATTTGTTTGGAAATCTATTGACATAAGTATTGGATCAGAGTCTACATACTCTACCATTCCATTTGACAATGCTGCTATTACTGTTGCCACTACAGGTGTATATGCATGCGATGGAATAAGCGTAAACAGGATAGATAAGAAGATTCCAGACGAAATATTTTATTTTTTAAATACATCTGAAGGAACCTCAAGGGTTCATGGAATTAGGGATTTTTATAATGGTATGGCTTATTGGACATTTCTTGAAAACGAGAACTCTGGTATAGACACTTATCCAAATAAGTTAATGGTACTTAATTACGAGACTGGTGCGTGGTCTTTTTATGATGATTGTATAACAACATTTGGTTTTTTTGAGCAATCTTCTGATTTTACGTGGGCATACCCGAGTTCTTGGGATACTAATGATAGTTGGGGTAGTTTTTATAATCAAGACCAGTCTAGGTTAATTGTAGCAGGGAATCATCAAGGTTACTTATTCACACTAAATAACGATAAACCAGAAAATGCCGATGTTATGACTGTTGCAGATTTTAATAATAACACGTTTTTGGTTCCTGATCATAATCTTGATACCGGAGACTTCATACAATTTAATTATGATACTATTTCTTCTATTCATAGAGTAAATAGAACAAGCAGTGATGAGTTTTATATTGTTGGTCCAGTTATTACTCCAACATACGTTGGAGGTGGCACTATCAAAAGGGTAAGTAAGATAAGCATAATATCTAAGGATTGGAACCCATATGTAAAAACAGGAGATAGGGTTTATCTAGCAAGGATAGACTTCTGCGTTAAAAACACATTTGATGGCGAGGCTACAGTCTATTACTCAACAGACCTTACTGATCTAGATTTAGTTAACCAAGGAAGTTTATCTGGGGCACAGATTGGAACAAATATTCTTGAAATGCATAAATATGCCATAGAATCCAATTTTTCAAATTATAAAGATATTTTATGGAGATCTATATATTTTCAGTCGTATGGAGATTCGATAAGTATTAATATATCGTTATCAGACGACCAAATGGTTAATAAGGACATATCTTTGTCTAATTTCGAGCTTCAAGGAATGATTCTTTATACTATGAAAAACGGGAGATAGCTAATGGCAATAGATAGCTCAACCCTCATACCGACAAACAATCTAATAGATCCGTCTAAAATTACATCTATCGATGTTAAGTCTAAGGAGTTTGCAAGTTTTATGGTTGATCTTGTAAATACCGTTAATAATTTGATGCTGTCGGTAAACTCAAAGGATATTGGCATATATAATGACTCTGAAGTAGTAACTGGACAATTATATTTTAATAATAATAGTAATGAATTGAGGCCAGTTTATAGGAAAGTAATTGATTTTGGAGGTTTACCAAACAATGCTATTAAGCAAGTTGCGCACGGTTTAGACTCTACTTGGAATTATAAGTTTACAAGAATTTATGGTGCAGCTTCAGATTCTACAAACCAAGAATACATACCTCTTCCTTATGCAACCTCTGTAGTTTTAGAAAGTATTGAGGTTTATGTTGATAACACTAATATTAATATAAGAACTAGAATTGATTATACGTCGTTTGACACTACGTATATTGTTTTAGAATATTTAGAAATATAAAGGAGATTGTAATGGCAATTGATCCAATAACGGCATTAACGCTTTTAAATGTCGCATCGTCTGCTGGCGGAGCGCTGGCGTCACTTCTTGGTAAAAAGAAGCAAGCTGAAACAGTTCAGATCCCTGGCCTTACGCCAGAGCAGCAACGGGTTCAGAGTAATATATTGGAGCAAGCACTATCTAGATTATCTGGTAATATGGCAGGATTTGATCCTATAGCTCAAAAGGCTAGAACAGACTTTCAGACCCAAACTGTTCCGTCTTTAGCAGAAAGGTTTACGTCTATGGGCCAAGGAGCACAAAGATCTAGTGGATTTAGGGAGGCGCTTGGGGCTGCTGGGTCTGGCCTTGAGGAGTCGCTTGCATCGATGGGGTCTCAAAGATCTCTTCAGGAACAAGGGTTGCTTCAGTCTCTTTTGGGGTTGGGGCTGAGACCATCATTTGAAAGTCTTTATATGCCGCAGCAGCTCGGTGGAGCCCAGCAGTTTGGGGCCTCTTTGTTTCAAAATTCTATGCAAAACATGGCTCCGTTGTTGCAGTTAAGGCAGTTATCTAAGATGAGTGCTGGCGGTGGTCTTTCTAGTCTTTATTGAAGGGGTTAAGAATGGTAAAAATTTTAGACAGACCCTCTCCGGGTTCGGTTTTAGGTGCAGCTCTAGGTAGTGGCTTAGCTGGAGGATTAAATAGACTTATAGAAAGCAAGCTTAGCCAGCTTCAAAGAAAGCAAGGGTTAATGTCTCTTGTTGATCCTGGTCAAGCTGAGTCTTTGTCGTATGTTCCGGATAGTATGCTATCAAACATAATTCCAACTCTTGCCAGAGAGAGTCAAAGGCAGAGTAATTTATCGATGCTATCTTCTATATTTCAGCCTGATGCAGCTCCCGGCGTTGGTGCACCACTAGGAGTTGATCAGTCTGCTGCTCTTTTACAGCCACCTGTTGATCAAGGTCAGCAGATCCAAGCTGCACAAGTTCCGGGACAAGCGTTTAAGCCTGGAGAGACTGCAATGAGGGCATTGTCGTCTGGTCTGGATCTTGGAAATGCGCTGCGGCTTGAGCAGGAAGCTGCAAAGCTTGCACAAACAGAAAGGCTGGCTAAGGAGAGGAAAGCTGAGCGAATGGAGCAGGAACAGTTTAGGTCTAAAGAGAAAGTAAGGCTTGCCGACCTTCAATCTATTAGGAAGGATGTTCAAGACATAAATAAAGGTATTCAATCTAAAGACGATTCAATTAGGGCAAACGAAGACGTTTTAAGGTTACTTGATACAGGGAGAGTAGATACTGGATTAACTTATCTATTTAAAGATATAGCAGGACTGTCAAAGGCTGGAGCTAGCCCAGAAACTCAGACCGTTGCTAAGATATTAGCTGCCGAGCCAATAAGGTCTTTGGCCACGATACCTGGACAATCCGCAAGATTAAGCAAGGTGTTTGATACAATTTCAGACATGACTCCCCAGCTAGTCAATACTGAGGCGGGTTTAAGGTCTATAGCAAGGGTTAGGATAGCAGACTCCAGGGCTTCAAAGATATTTGATGAGGCAAAGCTAAGAGAGCTTCAAAGAATACGAAATTCGGGAGAGTTGATTCCTTTTGATATAGACGAAAGAGTTCGTAAAAAGGTTCAACCCAAGCTAAACAAGCAGTACAACGAAGTTGAAAGAATAATAGCTGGTAGAATAGGATCAGATAATCCAGAAGAGTTACCAGATAATTTTGAGGTTGGACAAAAAGCCATTTGGCCAAGAAATGGGCTAAGTTATATAGTCAAGATTGATAATGGTAAAAAGGTTTGGGCACCATTTAAACCCAAGAAAAGGGTTAAAGAATGATATTAATAGACGATTTTGGAAATAGGATAAAGCCCAAAGGCATAGATAAAGAAACCGATAGGTTTATACCTTCAGAGGAAAGTATTTCTGCAAAAATAGCTAGAAATATTTATAAGCCTGTTAGAGAAGTAGGAAGCGCTGCAATTGGAGCAATACCATCAATGTGGAATCTGTTAGCATCTGGTGCAAATATAGCCGTTCCGACACTAAACAGAATAGCCTCTGCTCCAGCAAAAGCTCTTGGGCTAGAGCGGCTATTAGGCATACAACGACTCTCAAGGGTTCCGCTTATTCCAGATGAAGCAACAATTAGCGGTCTTAAGGAAGGACCATTTAAGTCGCTTGGGGAATCAATTTTTGGAAAAGGCTCTCAAGACCCACAGCCGGGATTTGTTGAGGGTCTTACTGACAGGGCTTCTCAAGTTTTACCGTTTGCCCTTCTGGGTCCAGGAGGAGTAGGGAGGGCTATTGGGACATCCGGACTTCAGGCTCTTGGCGGAGAGGTTGTGAAAAAACTTGGTGGAGGACAGTTAGCACAGCTTGCAGGAGAGATTGGTTTAGGAATAGGCGTCCCTACAATATCAGCCCTAGCGTCAAGCAGGATACCTAAAGCGGCTTCTGCATTAAGGAGGAGCCTAATTGAAAAGGGTCGAGAGCAAATTTCAAAAGCCGGATCTATTCCTGTTAAATCTTTTTACGATAGCGCAAATAGGGCTATGAATTTAGCGAAGGAAACTCTTTCGTCATCAGAGAGGGGGTTTATTGCTAGAAATTTAGGAGAAATAGAGTCTGTATTGGGACCAGAGTCAGGAACAGCCCCTATTAAAAAGCTTATAAACGTAACAAAAAAACTGAAAGGCGTTTCAAATAGCATAAAAAGCTCTTCTGGCAAAAAAATTATATCAAATCTAAATAATTCAATTATTAATAACTTAGATGAGGCAATATCTGTTAGACCAGAAATAAGAAAACTAAGTCGAGCAATAAACCAGCATCCCTTTTTTAATAAAATGGTAGATAAGGCAGGTCAGAAATCAAAAGGCATCATCAGTTCCGCCATATCACTTGGTAAATACGGAGCACTTCCGTTGGCTTATGGATTAGGAGGCGTTAAGGGAGCTGTTGGGCTTCTTGGAACAGGTGGCCTTGTTATTGGAAAAAAAGCACTAGATAACGCAAAATTATTAAAGTCTAGTCCAAAGCTATTTAAACTTTCTAGAGAACTTGTATCTGATATAGCTAAAGGAAATCTAACTACTGCCGCAAGAAAGGTCGATGCGATATCAAAAAGAATGGACGGAAAAGATTACAAAAAATTAAAAAGCAGTATGATACTAATTTGATTCTACAGCCGGACGCCGATAATTTTTGCTGGGTTTTCTATTGGTGTCCGGCTATAGTTTTGTGTTGGGTTGCTTTTAAAAAAGATATTATTATTGGTGTTCATAAGCGCTTTATAATTTTAGGCTTTAAGCCAATAAAATTAATACAAATTAATGCTATACTGAATCAATTATTCCTTAAACCGTAGGCGCGAGTTTTTATCCCCTAAAGAGTTGTACTCGCGCCTACTCAAATTTTTTATCCTTCAAAGATGCAGTACAGTATACACGTTGCTAGTATTATCATTATCCAAGACATTTTATGCTCCAATATTTATTTGTTGTTTTATTGCTGTTATAGCCAGGCTGGATATTGTGTCTGTAAACTTTTTGAATATACCAGATCCAACTTCTTTTGCTGTGAGTATAGTTGCTATTTTCCCTAGTTCTTTGGGGTTTTTTGCCATTCCTTTTATAATTCCTTCTGCAATTAGAGAGTTAATTTTAAGAAACGCTTCTCCGGATTTTTCGCTTATTTTAATAAGCTTTTCTGGGTGGTAATAGAAGTATGGTGCTCCAACCAATGCAACTGCCTTGAGAGTCTTTGTTGACAATATAACATCGCTGCTCTTGCTTAAATAGCTTATGGTTTTAAGCAGCGCCAAAGAAGTATTCCTGGTATGTGTCTTTATTTTATCCTTGACGCCGCTCTGGAGAAAGCAAGCATTTGTTATCATTAAAATTATTATTACTATCTTTTTCATGATTTTTTATGCCCCCCGGTATAGTGTTTATCGTGTCCCCTCTAATAAGTCTCTTTCTTTATTTAAGAAGTTCTTTATTAGCCTCGTAACCAAACATTTCATAGTTATATTTCTAGCCGCAGCCGCTTGTTTTATTTGTATATGTGTACCTAGACTTACGTCTATCAATATTCTTTTTGGTGGTTTCTTTTCTTTTTGCATTGCGTTTCCTTCTAGGATTTGCCCATCTATTTATAGTATATACTTTTATATAAAGCCTGTAAACATATAAATGTATAAATATATAACATATTCTATATTTATATTGATTTTATCCATTTAAAGTAATTAGATTTAATTAGGTTGATAGTTTAACATTTTTAGGAGTTGTAATGTCTGTATATAAGAAAAACAAGAGAGCTTACGGTATAGTTTCTCCGTTTGTTGATGTCTTTAATTTTCCAATAGTTTCCAAAAGAGCTCCAACAACAAGAGATACAGCTGAGGTTGGTTCTATATGGGTTTATCAGAACGATGCCGGTACTGATGATGTTTTTATACTCTCAAGAGTTTCTGCTGGAACATCTACCTGGGTTTCTGCTGGAGGTGGAGATCCAGTATTTGACTCACTTGAGGTAGAAAACGATGTAACAATTAATTCTGGGGATTTAATTGTTACTGCTGGAGGTATTGACTTAGTTGCAGGAGATCTTACTTTGGGTGCTGGTGACATCACTGTTACTGGTATAGCTCAAGCTAATCCATCTGTAGCTTTGGTATCAGCTGCTGGTGTTATAAGTACCGATATTGGAAGTGAGACCGCAGGTAACGTTTTAATTGGCGGAAGTACTGGTGTTGCTTGGAGTACATTAACAGCTGGTGCAGGAATAAATATTGTAAATGCAGATAATTCAATAACAATATCTAACCCTGGTGCAACTGGAACATCTATGTCTACAGATGTTGGTGGACCAGTGTTGCCTGATGGTGCTGGCGTTACTGATGTGGTTGGATATGATGCAAATATTTCAACAGATGGTGCAACTGCAAATACCTTGAGAATAAGGTTGGCAGACAATATTACATCTGTTGGCAAAATCACTTCTTCGGCTAGCTTTGAGGTAACTAGTGGTACTACATCAATAACATCAAATACTAACGTTGGTGACGACATATTTATTCATGCAAATGGCGGTGTTAACGAAGGCATAGGTATTAGGTCTACGCAGGGAACTCAATCAGATGCAATATATTTAACTTCTGTTGCTGGTGGAGTTGATATTAATGGCGGAGGTGCACTATCTGATGCTGTAGCAATAGAGGCAACAAATGCGGCTGGTGGAGTTGAACTTAGAGCTGGAACAGCTGGTATTGGGTGTTATATAACTAATGGTGTCTTTGCACTTGAGACTGGAACTGGAGATGTGCAGTTAGGCGCAGACTCTGCTGATCACGACATATACATTGGTGATAATACTGGGTCTAATGCTTTGCTTGTTCTTTCTGGAACAGGGCACTCTACGTTTACATCTTCAGGGGCTACGCATATAGACTCTGTTGGAACAGTTAATATAAACTCATCTACAGATGAAATTAATATTGGTGACGATGCTGTTGCGCAAAATATCAATATTGGTACAGGTGCTGCAGCAAGGACAATAACAGTAGGAAATACATCTGGAGCTTCTGCTGTTGTAGTAGACTGCGGAACAGGCGGTGTGTCTATTGGTGCTTCTGCTAATGCACATACAACAACTGTAGGTTCTACAAATACAACATCTGGAACAGTTCTTCAGGCGGGAACAGGTGTTTTATCTATAGATGGTGGTGGAGACTTTGAGTTTGATGCTGCTGGAGACATTTATATTAATTCATCTGCTGGAACAATTAATATTGGTGACGATGCTGTTGCGCAAAATATCAATATTGGTACAGGTGCTGCAGCAAGGACGATAACAGTTGGTAATATTACAGCTGCTTCTGCTGTTGTAGTAGACTGTGGAACAGGTGGTGTATCTATTGGTGCTTCTGCCACTGCACATACAACAACTGTAGGTTCTACAAATACAACATCAGCTGCAACAATTCAATCAGGTACCGGAGCAATGACATTTACGGCTGGTGGAATATTTGATGTTAATGCAACGGGAGATGTCACCATTGATACAGCTGGCGTTGTAGAGCTTAATTCAACAGCTGGTGCAATAGGTATTGGTAATGATGCAGACGCTCAGGCAATTAACATTGGTACAGGTGCTGCAGCAAGAACCATAACTATAGGTAATAATACGGGTGCTACAGCAGTTGATATTGTTGCTGGAACCGGTTCTGTAAGCTCTAATACAGACATTGAGTTTTTGACGGCAACGACAGGACTTATTTTCCAAGAGGGTCCAAAAGTTATAGCTGGTGCTGGTTCTCCTAGTGCAGTTGTTAACGCACCTAAGGGGTCTTTGTACCTAAGAACCGATGGGACAACGACTAATGATAGAATATATGTAAATACTGACGGTGTAACTGCTTGGACATCTATAACAACAGCTTCATAAGTTAGTTTGTGCAGATTCTAATATAGATATTAGCATCTGCACAACATGCAAAAAAAAGCTTTGTGTGTTAAATTATTAAAGTTTGTCAGTGTTTTGTAGTAATATTTTCATGAAAGGAAAAGATGGAAAATAGCAAAAAAGATCCTAAGGATTTATCTGTTACATCAGTTGTTAATATTGAAGTTGTAAGAGACGACAGGCGGTATGTGTTTAGCATTCCTGCAGGAGCTCCTTTTGGTGAGTCTTTTGATGCTGCATTTGAGGCTTTAGATATTATATCTGGGTGGTACAAGAAGGCTCAGGATAAAATGAAGGAATCTAGACCTCAAGATGATAAAAAGGATAAAAAAGATTAATTTATTTATCTTTTGATTACTACTAACAAGGGCCTAATAGATCTCCGCTATGGGCCCTCTTTAATATTTGTATTAAGTTAATTTATATTTTTAAGGTTGGGAGTTAGTGATGTCGGCTAAGATAAAATTAAGGTTTGAAGATGTAAGATCTTTAGGTTTTGCATCTATTGGAGCAGCGTATGTTGCTGTTGGTTCAAAAACAGCTAATCCAGCAAGAATGATATTAATTCAGAATTTTACTGATGAGTCTTTAATGTTTTCTTTTGATGGTGTATCAGACCATATTCCAGTTAAGGGAGATAGTTCTATTTTATTAGATTTGTCTTCAAATAAGACTATAGATGATGGCTTTTTTTTGCCGGCTGGTGAGACCCTTTATGTTAAAGAAATAACAACTCCAACTTCTGGTTCTGTTTATTTTTCTGTATTTTATGGCGAAGATAATTAAGGATAGAGTATGTCTCAAATTACAAATTTTGGAACTCGAGGTGCTTGCTCAATTATCACCGTTACAGGTGATGTTGGCGGTGCTGTTTCGCCAGACGGTGTTGGAAATTTAAATGTTTTGGGTGGTAGCAATATAACAACTACTGGAACATTAAATACTATAACTATAGACCTTGATTCTACCATTACTTTGACTGGTGTTAATGCCACTACTTTTGATACTAATGTAGCTGCTGCTGGTGTTACTTTATCTGGAACTACACTTTCTGCCGATGGTACGGATGCTAATATAGATATAAACATTACTGCTAAGGGTACAGGTAAGGTTATTCTTGATGACCTTCAGGTTGCAACATTAACTAGGGGTGTTGTTCAGTCTAGTTCTACAGGTGTTATAACCTCCTCTGAGGGGACTGACGGCCAGATGCTTATATCTTCGTCGTCTGGTGCGCCTACATGGGCTGCGGTAACTTCATCTGCAAATGTCTTAGATGTTACGCTTGGTTCTAATAGTGTTTCTATTGACACATATGAGGTTCTGCAGTCAGATACGGGTTTTGCTTCTTGGAAGGCAGCCGGGCCTTTTTACGATGATACCGTTTTGGGTGACTTTACTTTGCTAGTTGGTGGAGATGGGTTCATAAAGGGAGTTCCTGTTTCTTGGGTTGGTCCACAGACTATATCAGGACTTGCATCTGGAAACACATATTATATTTACATAGACGACACTGGAACCATAGGTAAGTCTTCAACTAGAACAGATGCTATGTTTCGTGATTATATAGTTCTTTTTGAGTGTTGGAGGGATGCGTCTTTACCTACAAATATTCAATTTACAGTTAAAGAGAATCACCCATATACCTTTCCTGTTGAAAGTTCTAACTTTCTTCATAATACCGCAGGACCAGTTATAGAGAGTTATAATAATGGAGCCAATATAACACTTAATGGGACACAAAAGATAGAAATATCTGGGGCTGATGAGCTTGATGATCATGGACTTGAGACAATAATACCAGATAGTGGTGGTGTAGCGGAAACATTTGCTCATGTTTATACTAATGCTTCTGGTAAGTGGGTTGTGGATAAGTCAACAGATACATTTCCAGGTGAGTATAATAATGCTGGCGTAGTCACCGCGCTTGGTACAAATAAATACGGAGTTTATAAGTTGTATGTTAGTAAGGACGACTTAAACAGCTCGACACCTACATATATAGCAGTGATAAATGATGCTCAATACAACAATTTAGCTTCCGCTGAGACTGCTGTTTCTAATGGAGAAATATCTGCTGCAACTGGAGAGCTTGCAGCTTTAGAGCTTGCAAGGCTTGGTTATATAATATTTTCGGAATCTTCAACTTCTATAGTTGAGGTAATAATAGACAAGAACACCCTTAGGTCTTCTAGTACTACCGGAGGTACAAACACCGCTGCTTTAGTTATAACTGATGTTACAAACTTTGATGGAATGTTAAGTTCTGCTGACACTAATGTTCAGGCGGCTTTAGAGACAATTGATGATTGGGGTAAGGCTCCTGCATTGCCAACTACAACTGGAACTGATGGCCAAATAACAATAAACAGCAATAGCTTTATGCATTCTTATGGAACAGATAACGTGTTTCTTGGTGATTTGGCTGGTAACTTTACGCTTACTGCTACAGATTGTATTGGGATTGGCCCATCTTCATTATCTTCATTGACTGATGGAAGTCACAATATATCTATTGGCCACGATTCTGGGGTTGCTTTGACAACTGGTGATAATAATATATTGCTTGGTGAGTCTGCAATGTCATTTGCTACTGACGTTAATAACGCAATTGTCATTGGTTATAACTGTTATACGACTGGAAATGCTACTGACGGAGATGTTGACAGTATCTTGATAGGAAATAATATAGCGTCTATTGATGCTGGATCTAACAATAGAATTTCCGACAATGTTATTATTGGCCACGACGCTTTAACAAAGCTTGAGGATAACTTAGAAGCTAATGTTATCATAGGAAATGAAGCATTGAGCATTGCTGTTGGTGGTCCAGACGTTAATGTTATTATTGGGCACGCTGCATTGGCCCAAGCAGTTGGTGGTGGGGTCAATGGTATTAGGTGCAATGTTGCAATAGGTTACCATTCAATGTATGGCTGTACTGGGACGCCACAATATAATATTGCATTAGGCGAATCGACTGGGTCTTCGTGGACCGGGTCAGAGTCTAGTAATATTATATTTAGTAATGTCGGAGTGTCTGGAGAAAATAATACTATAAGAATAGGTACTCAAGGCACAGGACAGAAGCAACAAAATAGGGCGTTTATAGCCGGAGTTTATAATACTTCTGTAGGTGCTACTGCTGATGCTATGATAATTGATTCGGCAGGTCAGATTGGAGGGTTGACTGGTGCATCGGGTCAGGTTTTACAGGGTGGAACTAAGCCATCATTTTCTACCGCGACTTACCCCTCTACGACATCAATAGGAGACATACTGGTTTCTAGTGCTGCAAATACTATATCTGCTACTACTGGCGCAACCACTTCAGGTCATGTTTTGATGGCAAACGGTACTGGAACAGCCCCGACATTTCAGGCGCGTCTTAATACGATTGCTTTAAATGCGCAAACTGGAACGACTTATACGTTTGTTATTGGTGACGCTGGAAAAATGGTTACTCTGACTAATGGTTCTGCAATAGCTTTAACGGTTCCGCCAAATAGCTCTGTTGCTTTTGAGGTAGGAACTCAAATAATTATATATCAAGGTGGCGCAGGTACCGTTACTGTTGGTCCAGGTTCTGGTGTGACAGTTAATAGTGCGGGTTCTTTATTAGATCTTAATGGCCAATACGCCCAGGCTACACTTACTAAGATTGGTACTGATGTATGGGTCGCGTCTGGTAATTTGGCTTAGTGTATATTTTGGACCGGGATAATCCTGGTCCTCTTTTGGTTTATTAGGAGTTATGAATAATGTCAAAGTTCACTAGTCGTCCCAGGTCATATGTGGGTGTTCAGGCCCCCACTCCACCAAATTTTTTAAGAGAGAAGAGGGATCCTACTCAAAGGGATAATAAAAATTATAATATTGGTGATATATGGTTAACCAATAACGAACGCTTGTTTATGTTATTTGATCTTAATGGTGGGTTAGCTAATTGGGTTGAGTTATATCCTGCTGGTGCTTCTGCTGCCAGTCAGTTTCCTGCTGATGTTGGTATAGCGGTTGCCGTTAACAATTCTGTTAATGTTTATGGGGGAAATAATATAAATACTGCTGGTGTTGGCAACGATTTAACGATTAATTTAGATGATAATGTATCTTTGATTGGGACTCTTAGTATTCCTATTTTGGGTGAAGGAATAGTTACTGTTGATGGTGCTGGCCTCATTGGATCTAGTGCTGGAACTGATGGGCAGGTTATTATTGGTGCAACTGGTGCAGCCCCTGATTGGGGAAATATAACCTCTTCTGATGGTTCTGTTGTTGTTGTTGAGGGTCCAAATTCCATTGATTTACGTGCAGTTGGTGGAGGAGGAGGTGGAGGAATTTCACAGTTTGACGCAGATATAGGAAGTGCTCTACCTGCGATGGGAATAATCAATGTTTATGGTGGAACAAATATAAACACCGATGCTGCAGTTGACACTATGTATATAAACCTGGACGACAATGTTTCTCTTGCCGGGTCTTTGACCATATCAACATTTACTGATGGTGTAGTTGTTTCTGATGCTACTGGCTTATTGTCTTATAGTGCTGGCACTGATGGGCAGGTTTTAATTGGTTCAACGGCCGGTGTTCCAGCATGGAATAATGTTATATCTAGCGACGGAACAATTACGATTACAGATGGAGCAAACAGTATAGATTTAACAGTTACTGGTGGTGCTCCTGTTGGAACGGTTACTGGAATTTCTGATGATATTGGTGGTGTGGCAACTCCTGCTGCTGGAATAATCCAGATAGCTGGTGGTGACAACATTAACACGGCACTATCTGGAATGTCTGTAATTACTGTTAATTTGGATGAGTCTATATATCAGCCGGTTACAAATGCTGCTGGAACTCAGGGGTTATATGCTCTTGGTGGACTAGATTTCATGCACGCTTATGGTGGAGATAATACATTTCTTGGAATTCAGGCTGGTAATAGGACTTTGACTACTGCTGATTATAATGTTGGCATTGGGTCTTCTGCGTTAAGTGGTTTAACTACTGGAGAATATAATACGGCAGTCGGGTCTAATGCTGGTTCTAGTATTACTGATTCTGATTATAATACGGCTATTGGTTCTGCAGCTTTTGAGTCTGCTACAACATCTAATGATTATAATACAGCTATTGGTTATGAAGCAATGGGTGGGGTTATTAATAATAATAGTTCTAATGTTGGTATAGGTTATAGGGCTTTATATGCTAATACAGCTAATGGTATCGTTTATAATACTGTTGTTGGTTCTCTTGCTGCCGAGACCTTAGTTGGTGGTGATGGTAATGTTATACTTGGTTATAATGCGGCTAACAATCTAGTTGGCGGTGATGAAAATATAATTATTGGTTATAATTCCGGTTCTGCATATACTGGAATAGAGAGCAATAATATTTTGATAGGATCTAATTTATCTGGAGTTTTAGGTGATTCAGATACGATTCGCATTGGAGTTAATGGAACTCATGACAGGACTTATATCGCAGGAGTATATGATGGTACTGTCACTGGTTCTGTTCCCAAATTGGTTGGTGTTGACTCAACTGGAAAGCTTGGTGCGTTATCTGCTGGTGCAGATGGACAGGTATTAATAGGATCTGGTACCGGTGCTGCTGCTTGGGCAAATATAACATCTACTGGTGGAACGATAAATATCACAAATGGTCCTGGAACCATAAATCTTGAGGTTTCTGGAGCGGTTGATTTTACATATTCTTTTCTTGGTCTTCAGGCGGCTAACGTTGCCAATGTGACTGGTGATAACACTACATATTTTATTGGATTTAGTTCTGCTTTGACGGAGATTTTTGATACTGGAAATAACTATAATCCTGGTGGTGGCGGTGTTCCAGCTACATTTACTGCACCTATAGATGGTATTTATTATCTTGAGTGCTCTATTCTTGTTACAAGCCTTGCTGTTACAACTACTTACACTAATCAACTTGAGATTATTACAGATAATAGGACATATTCTTGTTATAACACGTTGCTTGGTTCAAATGCTACTCAATCTATAGTTTATTCTACTATGGCCGATATGTCTGCTGGTCATACGGCTACATTTAGGTTTAGGGCTAACGTTACTGGTTCTGGCAAGACGGTTGGAGTTGGAGCAACTGATACGTTTGTGTGTGGGCATTTGATAAGGGGTACCTAAAATGAAGGCTAAAAAGATAAATTCTTTAAGGGCTCTTGGGTATGTTGGTGTTGCGGCTGAAACTCCAATACCTTTAGTTATAGAGGATCATTCTCCTACCCAGAATTATTCTAGGAGGGATACAGTTGGCACGTTATGGATGGTGCTTGAAGACTCTCCTAGTTTGGTTAGGGAGTTATGGATTTTAATAGATCTTTATGGATCTAAGGATACTGGTACTATATTAGCTGATTGGGTTCAGCTTTATCCTTCTTCATCTGAGGGTGCCTTATATTTTCCAACTGATTTTGGGTTGGCTACTTCTGTTAACTCTGTTTTAAATGTTATTGGTGGAGATAATATTTATACTGGTGGAGTTAATGACACTATAACTATTAACTTAACCGATAATATATCAATATCTGGAACGCTTACTGTTCCGGTATTATCGGAGGGAATAGTTACTATTGATAGTGCTGGCCTCATTGGATCTAGCTTTGGTACAGATGGACAAGTTATTATTGGTGCAACTGGTGCAGCCCCTGATTGGGCTAATATAGTTTCTGGAGACGCTTCTATGGTCGTTACTGGTGGTGCTAACAGCATAGATTTAGTTGTAGCCGGAGGAGGCGGTGGTGCAGATATAAATGCAATAAACACTGATAATGGCGTTGCTACGTCTAATGCTTTGTTTATTACCAATATGGTTACTAGGGATAATTTAACTACATCTGTTGTTCCCAACCTTGGAAACACTATTTATGTTGATTTAGATCCCAATGTTTCTATATCAAACAGTTTGGCAATGGCGTCATTTGGTTCTGGGGCAGTATTCAGCAATGGTGCTGGTTTGCTTTCATCGGTTGGTGGAACAAATGGACAAGTTATTATTGGTGCAACTGGTGCAGTTCCAGATTGGGCTAATATAACCTCATCTGATAGTAGTGTTATAGTTAGTGTTGGTCCAAATACCATAGATTTGCGGTCTGCGGTAAGTGGTTCTCTGACTGGATTGTCTGACGATGCTTCTAATGTTGCTGTTCCTACAGGTGGGGTTATAGGCATAGAGGGTGGTTTGAACATTAATACTGTATCTGCTGGAAATGTTTTAACTGTTAATCTCGACGAGTCTATTTTTCAGCCAAACAGTAATGCTGTTGGTGATGAGGGTGTTTATTACATAGACCTTGTTAGGTTTATGCACAATTATCCAGGTACTAATGCGTTTCTAGGTCGTCAGGCTGGCAACTTAACTAATACTGGATTAGACAATGTTGGTTTAGGGACTAATTCGTTATTGTTGTTGAGTGGTGGTGATGACAATGTAGGGGTTGGTTATTTTTCTAATGATTCTTTACAGAATAAAAACGACACAGTTGCTTTGGGTGCGTTATCTGACCTTGGTATAGGTTCTGGTGCTATTGGAATAGGTTACAACAATATAAGTGCTGATGATTATGATGTTTCTATAGGTGGTAATATAGATTCTAGTTCTGGTGGTAAGAACGTTAAGATTGGCAGGTATGCTGGTAATGTTCCTGGTGAGACCTTAAGGTACAGTGTTATTGTTGGCTATCAGGCTGCTACTAACATAGGTCCAGAGGGTAATGCTTATAGGAATATAGGTATAGGAATAGGTGCTGGAAGTAATTGGAATGGTTATGCTGATGATCAGATTGCGATAGGGAGTCCTGGATTTTACGATACTCCCACTAATATTCACGATAGGATTTTCCTTGGTGATGAGGGCACTCATACTAATACTTATGTTGCAGGAATACATGGTACTACGTTATCTGGTAATTATGTTCCGGTTATTGTGTCGTCTGATGCTAGTGTTGAAGGAACGTTTGATTTGAATTCAAATGGTGAGGTTTTTATAAGTAATAATCCTGGTTGGGATGATGCTTATGGCGCTTATCCGTTTGTTTTATCTGATGTGTCTGGTGTTGTTGGTGATGATTCTGATATTATTGCGATATCTAACACTAATTTCCTGTCTTATTCATTTAACGATCTTGCTTCTTGGAGTCAGGTATTAATAAGTGAGATAGGTGTAAACACTACTAATTATATTGGTTATTGTGACAGTCAGTATGCGTTTATTTGTGCTTCTGGTGTTGACAATGTAAGGATTGTAAGGGTTAAGATAGACAGTCCTGCTACTAGAAACTATAGTGCTACTACTGCGGTGTTGGGAAATATTTTGTGTGGTGCAGCTAATAGTACTGGTGATTTATGTGTTGGCACGCAGATTAATGGTTGTTATCTTCTTGATTCTACTACTTTAGCGGTAAGTTCTGCTATAGCTGGAAGTCCTAATGGTCTTATAGACATGAGTATGTTTAATGCGTATGTCTTGGGTGTTGATGGAACAGTTAACTTCCATGTTTATAATGGTTCTGCGTGGTCTATTCAGGTTGCTACTAATAACTTGAGGGCGATGTCTAAGAGTACGGGCATTTCTCCGATTGTTGTTATTGTTGGTGATGGTGGTGTTATATATACTTGCACCCAGACTGGTGGAAGTTTTACTCAAAGGGTTTCTTCTTTTGGTGTTACTGATATAAATGACGTTGTTTATTCGACGTATGATGATAAGTTTTATGCTTTTGGTGATGCTGGAAAGATAGCTTCTTCTCCAGATGGCATTAACTGGACTCAGGAGACTAATTCATTTGGCGTGGCTAATGTTATTAGTGGTTATGCCAGTGATAGCCCGGGAGAAGAGAGGGTTTTTGCGTTTGGCTCTACGCCACTTATTGAAAACCTTGACATTCGCAACACAGAGGATTTTTATGTAAACACTATTACAGGTACTACGATATCTGTAACTAATGGTTCTAATAGTATAAATTTGGAGACTAACCTGGCTTCTTCTGGTACTAGGCCGGCATTTATGTTGTATCAGACGGTTGATGAGAACAATGTAACTGGTGATGGTACTTTATACTATTTGTTTAGTAATCCGTCTAATTATTCGGTTATTTTGGATAATTTTTCTGGTTTTTCTGGAGGTCAGTATACTACTAATTTGTCTACGTATGGAAAGTGGTATATGTATGTTTCTATTAATCTTGGTGGTTTATTGACGCCTCCAGCTCCACCTCCTCCTGCGTACATTGATCCATTGATAATTGATACATCTAATAGGGTATATTCGTTACAGAATAGTCCTATTTTATATTTGGGTGGCATATCTCATCAGACATTATATTTTAGTGCTGTTGTAGATTTAGATTTTGCAGACGTGTGTAAGTTTGCATTTGGAACATGGGTTACTGGGTCTAGCAAACCTTTAGGAATTTTAGCCGAGACGGTTTGTGCTGGCTATAGGATTGAATAATGAAAATATATTTAGATGATGAGTTAGTGTTTGATTTATCTGATATTAAAGAGGTTCTATTGAACGATCTCCACAGTTGTGATTTTAAAGAATACATAATTAGGCTTATAAAAACGTCTATAGACTATAAATATAAGTCTAGTTTATCAAGATTGTTGAAAGAGTGGACCAATAAGTATAAAATCTTGGGAAAAGACATTCCTGACGACACGGATAAGTTTATAACTAAGATATTTTCTGATCCTAGTTATAAGAGTCGTGATGCAAGGCAAAACCCATTGCCGGGAAACATAAAAGACTTCAAGCTAAACAATTGATTACTTTTCTCATTTTTCTTCCTTTTCCGGAGACCCTAATAGGTCTCCGGAATAATTATCAGAGATCCACTTTAGTATTTTTTTTATTACCATAGCTGTGGTATGTAGGTGTATGTGGTGTATTGTTGAGTATGTCCTTATTACATCCTTAATTTTATTATTTTTATTTGCCTTGAAGTAGTCCGTTATTAGGTTTAGGTGTGTTGTCGATAGAATATTTCCTATCTCTTCGATATTTGTTATAAATGTTCTCCTGTCATAATCTCTTGTCTTGTATAGTACCGTTAGTTGTTCCTGGAGCCTTCTTTGCAATATTCCTTTTTCTATTGAGCCCATTGAAACCCTTATGGTTTTATAACAATTAAAATATTATCTGATTACTTTTTATTATATTGGTTATTTGGGTTAAATGTTAGTTCTATACTTTGATTCAAAGTATAGACTCTAAATTGTCTAGTTATGACGTCCCAGTCAGGATATTTTGCATTTTGCCCGCTTGTAGTTTTATATAAAATATGTTACTATAAGTTATAACTGATTTGATTATTAATATTATAGGGAATTTAGACATGGAATCATCGAATAAGATTGATCTTGTTGCAAGGGTCAAGGAGTTGGAGTTAAAAAATAGTGATTTAGTCTCTAGGTCTAAGGCAAAGATAGACGATTTGATCAGTAGGTTATCTGAATATGAGTTATCTGAGAAGAATATTGAGTTGTATAAGTCAATGTTTCAGGCCAAGAAAGAGATAACGGCCAGCAAGAATGGTCATGTTAGGGGTAATTTTTCTTATAAGTACTTTACTTTTTCTGACATATACAAGGCGATAGATTCTGCATTATCAAACAACGGTTTATTATGCATTCAGGGTCCTAAGGATGGTAATATTATGGAGACTAGGATTATCCATGCAGAGACTGGTCAGAAGATTATATTTAGGTGTAAAATAGTTCCTAGTAGCAACCAGGACACTAATAAGGCTATAGGGGCAGGTTTTACGTACGCTAAGAAATATTCATTGCTGTCTATTTTTGGGATTGTTGATTCAGAATCTTAGAAAAATTTAGGGCTAGTAGGAGAAACACTAGCCCTAAATTTTTCTAAATAACAATTTGTTCTAGACGATCACTCTAAAAAAAATTATTATTTATCTTGCATTACGAGAATAAACATCATTCATAAAATATTTCCGAGGTATTTTACAAACGAAAGGAAACAAATGAAACACAGAGCAGCAATAACGAAACTCAAGTTGAAATCAAATGAATCTTTATTTCTCGAATTATATAATTTTAACATTAAAAACCATAAGTTTTTGAGATGTCTAACAACCTTAAAAACCAAGGGCTTTTAAAATGGTAGAATTATATAACGTGTTACAGACTATAACACATGACTTATCTTCGTCAAGTAAGAATGAAAAGAGGCTTGATTTCTCTACCATTCCTGAGCTTTTAGCTTGTATTTCCGGACATTATTTTAAAGGTAAGCGCAAGCTACTTTCCGTTTTTGAAAAATATTCAAACAAAAATAACAGAACTAAGTTAAGCGTTAAGTCACTATCATTGTTAACAGGTTTAAGCGAGCGTCAGGTAATAAGGAATATAAAGTATCTTGGTTCTATGTATTTTAATGGTGTTCCTATCTTAAGGATAAGGAGGTCTCGTCAGATTGGTTCTTTAAAGTCTAGGGTAAATGTTTATAGGCTTCATCCGTGTTTTATGTGCTTTGATTTTCATGTTGGACTTATGCACCTAGAAGAATTCTCTCACCATAAGAAATATAATCAAGCCAAAAGGTTAAATTATGACCCATCTAATGATCATAATTTAACCTTTAAAAATGCTGGACAGAATCCATATGTCACCCCTTATAATAATAAAAGGGAGTTAAGAAATTATAATTATTCTAATACTTCCCTTAGAAATGATAATGAAAGATTAAATAATTATAATTTCTACAAGCGGTTAATACGTAAGAAGAGTGATGGTTATTCTTGGCATAGGTCTAAGCTTGAGAGTAGGATGGATAACAAGAATATAAGTTGTTATGACTTAGATAAGATTTCGGTAGATTATTTTGAGTCTAGAGCGATGGAGATCCCAAAAAGGGGAAGCTCTGGTGTAAATATTCTTCGCATACACTCTCTTTTTGGTTTAGAGAGAAGCAATTTTCCGACGCTATCTTCAAGTAAGTATCCGTCTTTTGTGGAGTTAAGTGAAAAACTAACTCTGTTCCTGAGGGGGAAGTGCATGCTATCGCAACGAGAATCGATTGTGGTGAACAAAACAGGTGGGCATGCAGTGATCGGTCCACGCAGCTCATTATCGATTCTTAATAGGCTAAATACTACTGTTCTTGGGTCGCTAATCATTATCTCTTTTGGTAAGCGCGTTATATCTGAATTGAACGCAAAGATTAAAAATAAAAACATTGACTTTAAGCCGTTTTTTATGCTCGCCGTTAAAGAGGCTAAGCAACAAGATAGAGTTAAATATAGGTTTTTTAATGAGTTTATTGCGAATTATAGTGAAATAATTTCAATAATGATTAATATTGGTGCTGTTGGTCAACCACTAACAACAGATGGAAATTATAAATTTAGCAAAAAAGAGTATGATATTAATAAGGAACTTATAGGTAACGCTATGAGCAATACATTTCAATATGGAGACGCCTTTGTAGACAAGGGCCAATCAAGAAAGACCTATAGGGAGAAGATGGAGAAGTTTTCATCAGAGCTACACAGTCAGGGTATGAGGCCGTTTAATGCTTTTGTTGAAAATGACAGCTTTATTTGTGAGCTGCGTGAAAAGCTTAAAGACCTTAAGCAGATGTTGTTTACGTGTTCAGAAGAAGAGTTTGGTCACATAGATATGCAGATTAAAAAAATAGAAAACACAATGAGGTTTACTAAGTCGTTAGTCAAATTATCTTAGTGATTTACTATAAGATTTTTTATAGGAGCGTAGTGAAAATTAAGAAAAAAATACCCCATACTACAGTAACACGCGCTAGGAGGCCAAAACAAGTAACAAAAACTAACTGGAAGAATAAATATAAGTTTTATAACCATAAGGGTATACCGGATGCAGCACTAGATGATCTGGCAGAGCATATGGTAGAGTGGGTTAATTCTGATCCCAATATTATGGTTTTTGGCGAGTTTTTAATAAAATATGCTGTATCTAGAAATTCTATGAGAAGATTTTTAGAGCGATCTGATAAGCTTAGGGACGCCAAAAGCTACGCAATGCATGTCATAGGAGTCAATAGGGAGAAAGCTGCCCTATTTAAGAAGATAGATTATAATACAATGAAGTTGAAGCAGCATCAGTATGATTCTGATTGGGGAGAAGCTGAGGAGAGGGCCTCTAGGCTTAGATCCAAGCACAGCGCAGAAGCTCTAAGTAAGGACGATCTTAAGCAAGTTGTTGAAAGCATTCTTAAACCTGTGAGTGTAGACTAGCATGGATGATTTTGAGTTCAGAGATTATCAGAAGCCTATTGTTGATGCCATAGAAAATAAAGGTATAAGGAAAGCTCTGGTGTTAATGCCAAGAAGATGTTTAGCGCATGACACTAAGATTGTTATGTATAATGGCAAGGTAAAAAACATTAGCGAACTTAAGCCAGGAGACAGAATTATTTCCTTTGATGGTGAAAAGCCCGTCATTGATACGGTTAAGAATGTTTGGGATGCTGGTCATAAATCTACTGTTCCAATAAGCGCCTCAAGATTTGGGAGCATTAGGGCCACAAGGGATCACAAGTTTTTAACCAAGAATAGGTCTTGGGTTCAGGCGGCTAACCTTAGGGATAACGACATACTGTATCAATATCCTGGATTTAAGGGACACATTTCTTGTCCTGAGGATGCAAAAATGCTGGGAGAAGAAATATATGCTCCAGGCTTTCAGCAAGAGTCTATTCCGGAAGCTGTATTTGATTACGATGATGAATCTGTTATTAGTTTTATTGCTGGTGCTATAGCTGTATCAGGAAACATAATCACAAGAGAGGTTGTTGTTGACGATAACAGGTGTCAGGAGGTATTTGAGATACAGGTTCTTCTGGGTGAAAACGAAAGCCTTGCGCGCGATACTTATTGGCTCCTTAGAAAGGTCGGTATAGTTAGTCAGTCCGTGTCGTACATAAAGAATTCGTGGAGAATTAAGATAGGTAGGCACCTTCAAATAAGGAGGCTTGCTTCAAATAGATATATTTCTGAACTTATTGGTGATGCGAGATTAATACTTAATTGTAAGTTCAAGTATGCAGGTAAAAAATTTAACCCGTCTTCTATTAAGATTAACTTAATGCGGTCTCGCAAGGTTTCTACGTATGATATAGAGACTGAGAAATACCATAATTTTTATGCTAACGGTTATCTTGTTCATAATTCCGGAAAGGATATGGTAGCCTTTCAAGTGGCAATTAGGCAGGCGCTAAAAAAGGTTTGTACTATTTATTATATATTTCCAACATTTAGTCAGGCCAGGAAGGCCATCTATGACGCTGTTACCATAGATGGCAAAAAGGTTTTAGACTTTGCACCAGATACTTTGTGTAAAAAAAACTCTTCAGAGATGAAAATTACCTTTATAAACGGAAGTATTATACAGTTTTTAGGGTCTACAGAATATGATAGATTACGTGGTTCTAACCCTTATGGTATTATTTACAGCGAGTATGCTTATCAGAACCCTATGGCGTATATAACCGCTCGACCTATACTAGCGGTAAACAATGGGTGGGCTTTATTTATCTCAACGCCATTTGGCAAAAACCATTTTTATGACTTATATAAGGTTGCAAAATCATCAAACGACTGGTTTTGCTACAAGCTCACAGTTGACGATACAAGACACCTATCTGAGAAAGAATTAGGCAAAGAGCGCGCAGAGATGTCTAATGATATGTTTATGCAAGAATACTATACATCGTTTGATCAAGGTGTTTCTGGTTCTTATTATTCTAAGTATTTAAACGATTTAAAAATAAATAACCAAATATCTAATGTTCCATGGGATCAATCTAACCTTGTTCACACTGCCTGGGATTTAGGGTATACAGACAGTACTGTAATTGTATTTTTTCAAGTTATAGGATCGGCCGTTAATGTTATAGATTTTTATGAAAATTCAAAAGAGGGCTTAGAGCACTATCTTAAGTTTTTAGATACTAAGCCCTATAAGTATGGAAAACACATAGCGCCACATGACTTAGCCAACCACAGCTATTCCACCGGAGTCTCTCGAATTGAGACTGCAAGAAGGCTTGGGGTTGATTTTATATTGGCCCCAAAGCTTTCTATACTTGATGGAATAGAGGCGGTTAGAGCTACCTTGCATAGGTGTTACTTTGACTCTGTTAGGTGTGCCGATCTTATTAAGAGTCTTAATAGTTACAGGCAAGAATGGAATGACAAAAGGCAGGACTATAATCCAAAACCGCACCACGGAAAAGAGTCGCACGCAGCAGACGCGTTTAGGATGTTGTGTGTCACGTTAAGAAAGGTTAGTTCGTTTAGTTCGCCAAGAGATTTAGACGATAGATATCAAAGGGTTGTTTACGGAGAAGTAGATAAGTTTAATCCTCTTTCTGGGTGACATATGAACTATATTACCAGGAATCGCATAATTGCGGTTATGCTTGCTGTGTGTGAATGTATTGTTTTAGGGTATTGCTTAGGGTTGTTTATTGAGCCGGCGTTTACTTTAAGTAATTTAGCTGTTTCTATTGTAATGATAGTTTCTTTGTCGCTATATTTTAGTTTGTTGGTTAATTTTATTTTAAGTTAAATAGGGTTGTGTGGTGAGTATGAAAAAAAAAGGACTGTTCCCATCTGGAAGATCTGATCTTTACTCTGAGAAAGGGAATATTGTAAAAGACAAGATGGAGGATTTCTATAATCAGGTAAGTGCCAAAAACCAAGAGTTTTGGTATCAGGCAGACCTTGATCACAGGTTTGAGGCTGGAGACCAAAGCGTATGGTCTGAGGTTTATAGAAACGCACCAATTAAGCGTAAGAGTATATTTAGTTTTAATAGAATAAGACGCATAGTTAACATGGTTTCTGGGCATCAGAGAAGGGGGCGCAAGTCTACTGTTGTGGTTCCTGTGGAAAATGGGGATCAAAGAACTTCTGATCAATATACAAAGGTTGTGTCACACATACACAGAAAAGGACATGTTCTTGAGACCATATCCGATGCATTCCATGATGCAATGGTAACCGGACTGTCATTCCTGCATCTCTGGAACGATTATAGGCAAGATCCTGTTAGCGGCTCTCTGAAGGTGGATTATATGTCATATAATTCATTTCTTATTGATACTAATTTTAAAAAGCCAGACATGTCTGACTGTAATTCAATTTGGAAGAGGACGTTTATATCTAAAAATCAGGCCATGTCATTACTTCCAGACAAAACTAAGCAGGTTGAAGAGATTTGTGATGAGAGTGTTGATAATCTTTTCAGTTTTCTTCCTGAGGCCGACGACTATAACAGAAAAAGCTTATTGGCCTACGATGAGTATTATTATTTAGACAGTAGGAAGCAGCTGCTTTTGATTGACACCACTACAGGAGAAAGCATGGAGTGGTCAGGGAGCAGTGACGAGTCTCCAGGCTCTCCGCTAGCCAGATTTTTAACTGCCTATCCATCGGTGATATTGTCTAGGGTGAGTGTTCCCTGTGTCAAATTGGCCACCCTTCTTCAGGGAACACTGCTCTATGACGATAAGAATCCACTAGGTATAGACGGATACCCTTTTGTTCCAGTTTTTGGATATTTTAATCCAAGTTCTCCAGATTATTCGCTTAAGATTCAGGGGCTTGTTAGGGGACTTAGAGATGCGCAATATTTATATAATAGAAGAAAGAATATAGAGCTAGATATATTTGAGTCACAGGTAAATTCTGGGATAATATACAAGGAAGACGCTCTTGTTAATCCTGACGATGCGTTTCTTTCTGGACAGGGTAAGGGCTTGGCTCTTAAGGCAACAGCCCAAATGTCTGACGTGCAAAAAATTACCCCGCCACAGGTTCCGCCGTCTATGATACAAATAAGCGAGCTGCTTGCAAGGGAAATATCTGAGATATCTGGGGTCAACGAAGAGCTTCTTGGATCCGCTGTTGATGATAAGGCTGGAATACTTTCTATGCTTAGGCAGGGGGCAGGGTTGACAACACTTCAGGGTTTATTTGATCAGCTAGATAGATCGCAAAAGATATTGGGGTCAATCACTCTTTCTGCGATACAGGCAAACTATACTCCTGGTAAGATAAAAAGAATAATAGAAGAGGAACCAGCGCCTCAGTTTTATAGCAAGGCGTTTGGCAAGTATGACGCTGCTATAGAAGATGGATTTAACACAACAACCCAGAAGCAAACAGAGTTTGCACAATTATTGAGATTGAGGGAGCTTGGTGTTCCTGTTCCAGATTCAACTATAATAAATGCAGCAACCCTGCAAAATAAGCAAAATCTAATTGAAGACATAGAGGCTAGTCAGCAACAGTCAGCACAAAGAGAGGCTGCTGTGCAGGAAGTCGTAAATAAGAAGCAGTTAGCTGAGATAGAGCTCGCTAAGGCCAAGGTTGAGTCGGATATATCACTGGCAAAGGAGAGGGATTCTAGGGTTTATTCAAATATAGGGTTAATGCAGGAGCGTAGGCTTGAAGCGGAAAAAGATAAGACCCAATCACTTTTAAACCTGGTTAAGACGCTTCAGGAGATTGATGATGTTGATATTAACCAGTTAGTTAAGTTACTTAGTCTTTCAAAGATTGTTGATAAAACAACAAACACAGACAAGGTTCCGCTAGTATCTACTGCCATAGTTTCTGGAGTTACTAAAGACACAGATGCTGGCGGAGATTCTAATAAGCCGGTGTTATAGATTATGAAAAAGGGTTTTTATGTATTTATATTCATTGTTATCATAATTGAATTACTTGCAGCAATAGTGTTTATTTCAAGGGTTGAACACAAGTTAAATTATATTCTTCCAATACTTGAGGATGAGCACAAGACGCTTTCTGATTATTGTGATAGATGTTTTATTGGTGATTGTGCAAAGCTAAAGGAGCATGAAGATGATATATCTACTATGCTATAGCTTTGGGGCGTTTGTCTGCAAATGCTCCGGAAAAAAGGGTGGAAAAAGAAAGGGCGGAAAGTCTAATGGCAAAAAAAGGTAAAAAGATACAGTCGCCAGAAACATTTACGCCTATTGGAAAAGAATACCTTGATAGAGCCTCTAGGCCTACAGATGATACTGTGGCTGTTGGGGATCTCTCAAGGTCCATGAGCAGTGACTATATGAAAAATCTTGTTGATACTGCACTTAAGGCAAGGGGCTCGTATAGTGAAAGGTATTATATTGTTGTTCTTACTAAGGTTGAGCGCCTTATAGGTACAGCAATTAGGAACTATTTTGTTGCCAGACAGTCTTGTCCGACTCCAAACTATGGGCAAACCGTTTACTCATTTGATCCAAAAGATGAGAGCTTTGAGCTTTTATGGTTAGTTCCCATTAAAAAGGTTTGTGATAAGATGTATTCTGATAGGTTTAACGTTGAATTAATTAATGATCCATTAATTAATTATGTGGTAGATTATATTGAGGGAAGGCTTTTAGGCCTATGTATGAAGTTAAATAAAGAAGTTTAGGTGGTCATATGTTAGAAGAAACTGCGGTTAAAGATCAAGAAGTTGTTGATACTGCTAGCGTCTCAGAGGAGCAAATTGAAGCCCCAGAGTCTGTGGTTCCCGTATCCGAAGAGCCTGCCGAGGTTGGGCAAGAGATAAGCAACAAAGAAGAGAATATGCGTGCCTTAAGGGAGTCAAGAAGGAAGTTGCAACAGGAGAGGGACTTGTTGGCTGAAGAATTAAATAAAGCAAGACAATCCAAGCTAGAAGACTATGATTATGACGACGACCATAGTGAAAAGGAGCTTGGCAAGATAAAGCAGTATGTTGCACAGATGTCTGTTGATAATATGAAACTAAAACTTAGCTCAGAGTATCCGGACTTCAAAAAAGTTGTTAATGAGGACTCTATAGCAATACTTAAAGAAAGATATCCAGACATTGCAAGAACACTTGATCATGGAAATGATATATATTCAACCGGCGTTTCTGCGTATAACATAATAAAAAAATTTGGTCTTCATGTTGGTGATGATGTTATAGAGCAAAAGGCTAAGGTTGCTAAGAATATATCGAAACCTGTTCCGTCGGCGGCTATAAAAAACACGTCTCCGCTGGCTCATGCAAACGACTATTCTGATTTAGAGAACGAAGAGGTTCGTTCTGCTATTATAAAGCAAGCTATGGAATATTCTAAGAACATATAGTATTACTCTCTTTTTCAGCTACTGCAGTTTTGCTTATGCTGGCTGCAGTAGATTTTATCTTATAGCTTCTATTTTATTTTTTTTATCTGATATAATTATGTTTCGTAAAAGCTAAATTATACGTATTGGGTTCGTATTCCTTGTTTTTGTGATCGCTGTATTAGGGGCTCGCAATCCCAGGACTGTATTGGATTATCAATATCCATTTCAAGTTTCGTCCGGCTTGAGTTTAAGGTTTTTTATTAAATTTTTACTCAAGGAAATTATAATGGCACGGGTAACTACAACAATATTACCGCCACCAGTTCAGGTTCATTATGATAGAGTTCTTCTTTCTATGTCAGATCCAAATTTAATTCATAGCAAAGTGGCTATGAAAAAGAATCTTGCAGCAAGAAGTGGGAACATTATCAGAATGGAAAGATATGATGATATAGGCACAGCTCCTGTTCCTTTGGGGAATTCTGGAATAACGCCTCCGTCAAAGTTAATGTCCTCTATATTTGTTGATGCTCAAATCAATTGGTACGGTAAAGTGTGTGCCGTAGTAAAATCTTCTCTAATTGACTTGGAAGCCGAAGTGGTTTTTAACTAACTGGCGACAGGGCGGAAGGTTTTTTATGATTACTGTTAATATATCTGGATCTGAGATGAAATTTCTCTCTTGCGTTTCTAGCTTCTTTAGTGACGTGCACTCCAGTTTTTCCAACAGTCTTCCGGAATTCAATGGCATTAATAATCTGTTGTTTTTTTATTATGCTAAATTCACGAATTCCATTAAGGATATTCTCAAGGTTTTTTCCGAAGGCGTGCCAAGCAAAGCACTCTACGCTTCCAAGAGAATGTTTGTTATTCTTTATGGATATTTTTCCACCAAAGTTTCGGCATATCCATTTCATAAGATCCTTATTGGTGTTTGTAATTGTGAGTCTAGCTGTATAAACAGGGTATTTTCGTATTTTAGCAGTGCTTTTTTCTACGGAAATAGTCCCTTCTCCATCGATTATTCCAGCAAGATAAATAAAGCAATCTCTACTATCCATAATATTCCTTTGAATTTTGTTAATGATATGGTTAAGGGTACCATACTATTTATAAATAACCACCGTGAACGACTTAACGAGAGGACTCCTGCTTGTAGCGGGGGATGCGAAAGTCTGAACTCCGATCGAAAGACGGAGAGGCGAATCCGAAGAGTTTTGCCCGCCATAGTAAATATGGTCACAAAAGTAACAGAAATGACATGGGTTGAAATCAACGAACAAGTTGATTTAACTTCTCAATCACCTGTTTTGAATCAAAGAGCTATGCTTCTTGGTAGATCAATGAGGTTTACTGAGGATGATCTCATTAGAGATATGTTAGCAACAACAGCGTTTGCAATTTTTGCAGTTGGTGGTGTTAATGGAGATGCTCCTACTGAAATGGCATTATCTGATGTTCAGGATGTTGTAAAAACGCTGTTGTCAAATGATGCAAAACCTGTTTCAAGTTCTATAGAAGGCACAAATAGATTTGGAACAGCGCCTATTCCTAATGCTTATATTGGCTTAAGTCACACAGACCTTTCGTCAACACTTGAAAACATGAATGGATTTGTTGGAACACACCAATATTCAAACCAAAGAACACTTGATATGGCAGAATGGGGTACCGTTGGAAGAGTTAGATTCTTGCTGTCTTCTCGCGGATCAGTAACTGCAAACTCCTCGGCCTTAGGTGAAGATGTATACAACACACTTATTTGTGGTATGGAAGCATACACAACAGTTGGTCTGGAAAACAGCAACGCCAAGTTTATATATCATGATTATAAGCTTGCAGGCGGTCCTCTTGAATTGAATTCAACAGGTGCTTGGAAGATGGCTCATGCATCGGCTATTACAAACGATGCGTGGATAGCAAATCTTAAATCTACACTTGCATAAGGAGTTATCAAATGAA
>Ga0180433_10001944_pt1 | contig 33411 bp, 45 predicted proteins | sample SS_ome_8_FD_132980 | JGI IMG/M metagenome (GOLD analysis project Ga0180433, IMG submission 132980) | Hypersaline lake sediment archaeal communities from the Salton Sea, California, USA - SS_1_D_1 metaG | ecosystem: Environmental > Aquatic > Non-marine Saline and Alkaline > Hypersaline >...
AACACCTCGACTGTCCGGATGTATACACACATTTGAGTTTGTGGTTAACAGTTTGGTTAACAACTTTGTAAACCGGTTAACAAAATGACTTTGGATATACCCATAAAGGCCTACAAACAGGCGGAGCTTGCCCGGGTCATTGGCGCGTCCAGCGCAGCAATTAGCAAAGCCGTGAAAAATGGCGAGCTCATTAGAACCGGCAAGCTTATTGATTTGGCCAACACCCACAATTACAACCGAATTAGAGAAATGCACCGCAACGCTATGGAACAAAAAGCCGAGCAACCCCAAAAAAAGTTAACCACCACTACATCAGCACAAAATCAATTAACACCCATACGCGATAACTACCCAGAGCACGAAGCGCCCCAACTAGACAACGTACAGTTTGATGACGACATACCCACCAGCAAGCACGCACTCGACATTTACCAGCGCAAACTCACCGCCCAAAAAACCAAAGAGGAAGTTGAAAAGCTGCGCATTCAAAACGCCAAGGCCAACGCTGAAGTAATACCTACTGATCTGGTGCAGGATGTCATTACCCGCTTCAACAAGAACATGATCACCGCTTTTCACAACTTGGCCGAGCAGCGTATCAGCATACTTGCTAAAAAGTATAAACTCAGCAATGCCGATATCGCCAGCGAGCGCGGTATTTTAATTGAGCAGGTCAACCAGGCCAGCAAAGAAGGTATCGAAATTTCATTGAAAGAAGTAAACGTAATAGCCGATGAGTATGCCGCTAAGCGCGGGGTTGGTCAGCGAAACTAACTACGCCCAACATATCACCCAGCTACTGCAAGCCGCACAATACCAGGTAAGCAACATAAACCCCAGCAACTGGACCGAGCAGCGCCGTGTAATGACCAGCGACGTGTCGCCATTCCCCGGCAAGTTTTCATTTGAGCGCACGCCATACCTTAAAGAAATTGTGGACACCCTGGCACCCGATCACCCCGCCCGCCGCGTAGCCGTAATGAAAGGCGCCCAAATTGGTTTTAGTACCGCCGTAATTGAATCCGGTATTGGTTGGATCATCAGCGAAAAGCCTGGCAACATTCTATTCCTTACCGGCAGTAGCGACCTTACCATGGATGCCATGACTGGTAAAATTGACCAAATGATCGACAGCTGCGGCATACGGCCACTTATCAAGCCCAATGTGCTGCGCAAAAAGAACCAACGCACTGGCGATACCAACCTGCGTAAAGAGTTTCCAGGCGGCCGTTTAATAGCCGGGTCGGCCAGCAACCACAAGTTTTTGCGCCAGCTTTCAGTGCAATATGGGTTTATTGATGACTTCGATTCTGTTATTCAGAAATCAAAAGAATCAGGATCTACCGAAAAACTATTTGAACAACGCTTTGCCGCCTATGGCGACCGCATGAAGGTATACTACATTTCAACACCTGAGCTCGAGGAAACCAGCAACATACTCAACGTATACCTTAAAGGCGATCAGCGCAAATGGCACATACCTTGCCCTTGCTGTGGCGAATTTATTGTGTTGGAATGGGAAACCAACCTGGGCGACAGCGAGCACGAAAAAGCCGGCATATTTTACCGACTTACTGAAACGGGCAAGCTTATTGAAGATAGCGTGGGTTACGTATGCCAAAGCTGCGGCAATTTTTTTGATGATAGCCTTAAATATGAACTCAATCTGGCCGGCCAATGGATGCCCACCGCCGAAGCCAGCCGCAGCGGATATTACAGTTATCACATCAGTGCCCTATCAGCCCCACCAGGTATGTACGATTGGAAACACTACGTACACCAATACCTTGATGCCATGCCACCAGGTGCTGAGCCTAAGCCCCGAGAAGTACAAACCTTCCACAACCTATGCCTGGGCATACCTTACAAAGCTGAGGGCGAAGCCATACGCGCTACCACCCTCCAGCAAAATATACGCACCTACCCTATTAAAGTAGTGCCCGAAAGCACCAGTATTAAAGATGGTAACGGCCGCATTATTATGCTTACTGCCGCGTGCGACCTGAACGGCGTATTGGATGATGCCAGGCTTGATTATGAAATAGTTGCACATGCTGAAAATGGCAGCACTTACAGTATCGATCATGGCAGTATTGGTACCTTTGTACCCCGCGAAAACAGCAAAAAGTACAAGCACGATCGTGAGCGCTTTACCTACCAGCACGGCCACCCCAATAGCGTGTGGCCACTGTTTAAAGAAGTGTTGGCCACCAAGTACCCTGTTGAAACCGGCACCCATCAAACCAAAAACTTAAAAGTATTGATCACTGGTATTGATGTTGGCTATATGGATAAATATGCATGGCCTTTTATTGATGGCGCCAACATACGCGAAACTGGCATGCTGGTTGGCCTTAAGGGTGAAGGTAAGGAAGAAGCCCGCGCCCTGCGACTAGACCGCGACCTGCCACTATTTAAACCCGCCCGCGAGCGTGGTAACATGTATATTGTTGAAAGCAATGTGGTAAAAGATGAGCTGCACGATCTCACCCAACTTAAATGGGATCCTGGTATGGATGAGGGGCAGCCCGCTGGGTTTATGAATTTTCCGCAGCCCAGCGAAGGCAAGTATTTGTACGTCAACTATTTTAGCCATTACGAAGCCGAGCAGCGCGTTGTGGATGACAATGGCAAATACTTATGGAAAAAGAAAGACAGCGCCGTACAAAACCACCTGTTCGACTGCCGCCTGTACAACCTGGTAGCCCGCAACGTATGGGCCAGCCTGTTCTGCAAACAATACAAAATACTTAAAGGCACCTACGCCGATTTTGTTAAACTACTAAACACTAAGTAACTACTTTTAACCTACTCAAAGCCTGCTCAACTTGCTCAGTGTTGCTTAATTGGATAACCTGGTGGGGGGCGGGGCGTGTTTGCAGTAGATCGTATACGGCGCGTACCATATCCAGCGGGTTGTCAACAAAGTGCACCCATTGGTGGTAGGGTAACTGCACGGGCCCTTCGCTTACTACATGGCAATTAAAGCTCAGCGCTTCGTGTATTCTAAACAACTCTAGCGGGCTATTGTCGTAGTAGTGTATGTTTACCACCACCAATGCCTGCCGTAGTAATGCCCACATATGTTGGTTTAGTTTGTTGGTCACAATTTCGCAACCCACCTTACGCTGCAACACCTGCAGCCACTCTTGCCGGCGCAGGCTGCCCTCAATATGGCCGTAAAACAACACCGGTATACTTTTTGGGTTATTAGGATGTTGCCGGTACCCGGGCGGCACTACTGTAATATTGCGCTGCACATTTTCGTATGCCGGTATGTTGGCGGGTGCGTACTCCCAAACTGCCAGCGCATCCTGCAATACTTTTAAGTAATGAGGGCTAAAGTGCTGACTTTTTGCCACTTCAGTTTGATACACAATGTAGTTGGTCGGAAGCTTGTGCACGCGGTTGGCCGCGTAAATAATATGCACATCATGATCATGCGGGTTAATACGGTCTACCAATTGCGCGCTGTGGCCCAATTTGCGCAACTCATGCACCAAACCCACCGCCGCAAACAGCGTATGCGGCACACTATGCACTTTAAAATTCATACCCTAAAACCCTCAGTGTGTCTATTCCAGCCAATGTGGGTACACGCGCCATTGGACAAGCTTAGCGCGCGGTAGCCTATGCGCTCAACGTGTCGGCTGCAGTCGGCCTCATCACCAAACTCAGCATATCCATTAGGGAACAGTCGCTTATAGTCAGCCGTGCGCCGCATACTTGGGTTAAAACTAAACCCACCCCAGTGCCCTTGATATTTCTTGGCTATTTCGTAATAAGGCACATAATCGCACACCTTGGGGAAGTTAGTAGTTGTTGGATGTTCATGATCTCTAAGGTCGCGCACCCATACCTGATCGCAGCGCATGTGTGTCAGTAGCGTAACACACTGAGCTAAAAAAAACGGGTTACCGGCAAAATACCAGTCATCTTCCATGCTAAATACGTACTCGGTTTGCACTTCGGCCATTAGCTTATCCAGGCTGGCAGCCAGCCCCACCCGCTCGGTACTGCCTATTATTTTTATCCACGGATATACTTGCACCACCCTTACCACCTCGGCATCCATACCATCAATATGCACAATAAACGGCTCGTTGCCCTGGTGCTCTGTCAACCTAAAAAAACTTTCCAGCGTGCGGGCGGTAAGATCAGGCCGGTTGCAGGCCGTCATGATAAAGGTGATGCCGTTGTATGTCATTTTACACATTCAAAAACCAATAAAGTGCGCCTAAACCAGTCGCAATTATCATCAATATGCTGGCGGGCATCAGCGGTGGCAGCTTTATTTAGCGTAAACCCGCGGCTTTCCACATCGGCAATTACATCCTGCTGACTGCGGCAATTTACATGCCCCACGCCTGGCTGGCCAATCTCCGCCCAACTGAGTATCAAATGCTTTTGGCAGTTGATGGTTAGGGTTTTCATAAAGTTTTCCTGAGCCTCAGGCGGCAAGTGCTCACCCACTTCCAAACTGATAACTGTAAAACAACCCGCACCTTTTTCGTGTATCAAAGCTTGGGTAAGATCATACTTAAAAATGTTAGCACTTTCAAAAGGTGTATCAAGCACCACCCCATCAATACCCAGTGCAACAAAACCCGCCTCATTTAAGTGATGCACATAAAAGCCAAGCCCGCAGCCCAGGTCGAGCACGGGCGTATTTTTAGGTAAGTAGTTGATCAACCACTGCGCCAACTTGGGGCTGTGCTGATGGTTGGCATCGGCGGTTTCCTGTGTCCAGGCACCGTTGGGTAATACGCTCATGCTATCTAATTTTTACGGCCATACTTCGGGCCTGTTCAAATTCTGCTCTTATTTGCGCTTCGGTGTACTGGTAGTGGCCACCAAAGCCGCGTTGTTTGTTTACCTCGCTTAGCCGCTCTGCAAAATGCTTATGCCGCGCCACCATATAGTCTGGGTTAATGTACTTGTAATGGTAGCACCTTACGGGCACATTATCAGTGCGCAGTACACCCATAGGTCGCGCTTGATGACAGCCAGCTTCGTAGTTGGTTTCGCTAATGTACCGGGTATCAAAACAATACAGTTTATCGTAACTTAAAGCACGCACGCCATGGTCAAGACCAGCCAGGTTTAGGTCGTTGTGCATGTTTACCATATTGTACCCAGCCGAAACAAAAAAAGTATTACCCATCAACCTCATGTTGCCAACACTATACTTATCAATGTCCAGCAGCTCATCACAATCGCATACAATTACCCAGCCCTCGGTCTCCTTCCAGCAGTTGTTTTTGATCTCCAGGTACCGCATATCGTCAAGCTTACCGCCGGTGTCGTTTATACGCAGCTCGCAGCCAGCCTCCAGGGCAATCTGCTGGGTGCGGTCCGTACTTTCATTGTCGTACACCACAATGCGGCAATCAGGAAACCGGCTTCGGTAGTGTTCAATAAAAAAAGGCAACATCAACTCCTCATTGTATGTCAGTGTGTATATAGTCATTTTTTCCATGCGTTGTAACAGATAAACCCATTAGTGGCCACGTACATCATAAACATACGCTCCAGCACAAAGGGCAGGTAATTGTAAAATTGCAGGCCGTTGGTTTTTTGCAACTGATCGGCAGGCAGCCCGGCCACGTAGTTGGCGTTCACGTTAACCTTATCCCACAGCGGCCCTTCCATTAAGTTAATGCAAGGCATTACCACGTGGTTTATGTAGTTTAAATAAATGGGATAATGCGCCGTAAACTGGTTGGCATAGATCACGTACTCCGGATCCTCGGTATAATCAATACCCACATGCGCGCAGCAAGCCTGCAACAACTCGCGCAGCCGCTCGCCGTGGCCTTTAATACTCCATTGCATAAAGTTGCCACAGCCGCCAATGTTGTTACCCAGGTTGGGCGAAAAGTTAATCACCGGCCACTCGCCATGGTTGATGATCACCTCCTCCACCTGCTGTTTGGTAAAGCCCGTTTTTTGGGTAAACTTGTGGCTGAAAATACCCACATGCTCATCGGCGCGCATGTTTTGCAGGGCCGCCACTATGTACACCATGGGGTCATACTCAAACCGGTGCGGGTGGCTTGGCGCGTTGTTTTTGTACTCCGTAAACGGGGTAATTTTATCGCCGTATGTAATGCCGTAGAGTTTCATAAGTTAACCTATAAGTTAATTTTGTTTGGCATAATGATGTAAAAGCACCGCCCCACCCTGGCAGCGCGGCAGCATATTGCGCTTACTAAACCTAAATGCAGTTGCCTGCTTATGTACGGCCATAGCCACTTTGGCACTATACAGGTTTACGCAGGTTACTTTGTCTTTGAGGTATAGCATGGGTTAGCTTGATTTTTTCAACCTTAAATATAGCCCCTCATAAAAAGGCATACTAGTTTTATCAACTATGGTTTTTAGCATGTGCATATTGCGGTCGTAGTTGGTGTACATTTCCATGCGGTTGATGTGATGCTTGCCCCCACACAAGCCCACCCCGTGTTTAATGCCCAGGCACAATAATGGCGGCTCTTGAATTAACAACTTGCGCAATTGTTGGTTGCCAAACTGCCACAGGTATACATCGCAATAAGGGTCATTATCTACCGGCCAAGTAATTGGCAGGCGTGGCTTTATCAAAGTGTTCATATTACAACTGCGCACTGGGTGCATGCTCAAAAACCAGCGCAGCTGCCCAATGTGGTAATACAGTGTGCGATTCATACCCAGCATATCAGGTTTACCATGCTGCACCCAATGGTCAACCATAAACTCTAAATACTTGGGGTGGTAGTAGTCATCATTTTCAATAAATGCGATCACATCAGCGTCAAAATGCTTACTGGCGTTTTGGTAACCCAGCCGGTAACGCCGGGTAATATCCACCTGATTATCATCAGGCTTAAAGTCAATAGGCAACACCCATGTTGGTTGGTGCGTTTGGCGTTCCATCAGGCGCAGGCATTGGTGCATAAAATCGGGCCGGTCTCCCCGGTCAGGAATAATCACGGCCACTTTTACAGCGTGGTGCGGCATTGTCAACTTTTTAGAATTAAACATCCCTAAACCTAGTTCTTTGGTTTTGACTTTTACTTAAAGTAATTAGCATGTTATGGCCCTAGGCAGTGAACTTATATCCCGCATCACCGGCTACTCACTTACCGGTGCCGATTTTTCAGAAACCTCACCCAACCTACCCATTAGGATAGCACTACTGGGCGAGGCCAACACCGCCAACCAGGGCACACTTGAAACCACCCCGCAACGCATTACATCAGCCCAGCAAGCCGGTGAGTTGTACGGCTTTGGTAGCCCCATACATGCTATGGCGCGCATATTGTTCCCTGTAAATGGCGGCGGCTTTATTGGCGGTATACCCGTTGATGTGCTTGCTCAGGAAGAGCCAGTTGGCGCAGCCGAAAAAATATTGACCATTACCGCCAGCGGCGTAGCCACCGGAAACGGTACACACACGCTTTACCTGGCAGGCCGTACCGGTATCGATGGCCAGTTCTATGATATCAATGTACAAACCGGCGACACCGCGGCCGATATAGCCGACAAAATAGAAACCGCCGTAAACAACGTACTAGGCGCACCCGTTACCGCAGCCGCTGCCGTATACGATTGCGTACTTACCAGTAAATGGAAAGGCCTTACTGCCGATGAGCTTACCGTGGAGGTGCTTACCAATGGTAGTGCGCTAGGCCTTACCTACAGCGTAGCCAACACCCAAAGCGGTAGCGGCACCCCAAGCATACAAGGCGCCCTCGATCAGTTCGACAATATTTGGTACAACCTGGTAATAAACGGCTATGGCCTTCAAACCAGCACGCTTACCTTGTTAGAAAATTTCAACGGTAAGCCTGGCGCCAACGCCACTACACCCGGCACCGGTCGCTATGCAGCCAGCGTGTTCAAGCCATTTGTAGCCCTTAGCGGTTCTACTGCTGATGACCCTACAACCGTAACCGATGCACGCCTAAATGAAGTAACCGTTGCCGTATGCCCTGCACCATTAAGCAAAGGCCTAACATACGAAGCTGCGGCCAACTTTTGCGCCTTGGCAGCACGCACCGCGCAAGACAATCCACACCTGGACATTGGAGGTAGCAGCCTACCCGATATGCCCACACCCCGCGATGGCAATATTGGCAGCATGAAATCATACACCAACCGCGATGCCTTTGTAAAAGAAGGCTGCAGCACCGTACAGTTGGTTGATGGAGCCTACCAGGTTGAGGATTTTGTAACCACATACCACCCCACTGGTGAGTTGCCGCCGCAGTACCGCTACGTGCGCAACCTGCTGCTGGATTACAACGTGCGTTACACCTACCTGCTACTGGAGTTGCAAAACGTGGTAGGCTATGTAATAGCCAACGACAACGACACCGTTTCGGCACCGCGCGTTACTAAGCCCAAAATTTGGAAAGGCGTGCTGTTTGGTATGTTTGATGACCTGGTAAACCGTGGCCTTATTGTTGATGCTGCATTTGCCCGCACCAACCTTACCGTGCAGATCAGCAGCACCAACCCTGATAGGTTTGAAACTCAATTTAAATACAAGCGCAGCGGCGTGGCACGCATCAGCGATACCATCGCCACCGCAGGCTTCAATTTTGGCAATTAAAATAAAGCAACATGGCATTCGTAGGCGGAGATGTACTTGAAATAGCATACAACCACCCCACACTGGGCGCCGGCGCCTTTTCACCAAAGGCAGCCGAAGAAGGCACCTACAACCTGGGCGGCTTTCGTAACAACGATGATGCCAACAGCGTAACAGCCAACGGCAGCAACATCCGCATTATGAACAACACCCGCTGGTTTTTCGAGCAGGTAATTGCTGTTGATCAAAACGTTGAGGAAACACAAGAAGCCCTGGTGGCCATAGCCAACTCGCCCGTTGATGCCACCTGGACCATCACCCACAAAAACGGCAGCGTATACCGCGGCACCGGCTCAGTAGTTGGCGAAATTGATGCTAATGTGGGTAACGCCACCATCAACCTCAAAGTATCAGGCGGCGGCACTATGCAAAAAATACAATAAACATAAAGCACTAACATGAGCGACACTGCTACATACGAGGAAAACCTGCCAACTACCGCACAACCGGTAAGTGCCGAGCAGGCCCACGACGAAATTCACGCCTGGCTAGACTATAAACAAGTAAGCCAAAGCGTGCGCGATTCAAACGAAAAGGATATTGACCTGCTCATTGAGGAAATGACACAAGGCCGTATCACTATTGATGATAAGCACCAACTGCACTACCAGTTGAAGTTCCCGCTTAAAAGTGATGAAGGCGCCACGGCAATTGATCATATAACCTTCCGCCCGCGCCTTAAAATGATACACTTTGAAAACGCGCTCAGCCGCGCCAAAGTAAAATCAGACAACGGCATTGGCACCACCCGCGTGCTTATCGCCACCCTTACCGGCCAACCCAGCGGCATTATTGGCAACCTCGATAGTAGTGACAATAAAGTGTGTATGGCCGTCGCCGGTTTTTTTATCTAGCGGTCAAAGATGGGATCATTCCACTCGTACCAAATGAGACCGTACTTGGCCACATAGATCAAAAAATAAAAAGCCTGGTGCTTGAATTGCACTGGACCAATAAAGACATAGACGGTCTGTATCTGGATGATATAGACCGTTTTGGTTTAATGTACTGGTACAACGTGATTGAAAAAAATCACGAAGAAATAAAAAAGATCATGCCCAAATGAACATAGGCAGCATCAAACTACCCACCATTTTTGAAGCCATCGACAGGTTTTCAGCACCCGTGCGCCGCATGCAAATGTCCATGGACAAATTCAGCAACAAGGTGGAAGTGGGCGCTGCACGCATCAACCGGGCTGTTAGCCGCATATCACCCACACTAAATAGTGTGCAAACTGAAATGCTTAGCTACGCCAAGTCGGCCGCCATTACCGCTGGTATTATTGGTAGCCTGTATTTTTCTGCTGATCAGTTGAATAACTACGATAAAGCCGTTGCCAGTTTTCGGCCTATTGTGTCAGACCTTAGTAATGCTGATTTTCAAAAGTATGTGGATGAGATTGGTAACGTAGCCAATTCCACACGCGCCAGTACCGTTGAGGTAGCCACAGCCTTTGAGGCCATAGCTGGTTTAAATGAAACCTTTGCCCGTACACCTGATGAGATCGGTAAAGTAACCAAAGCCGCCATTATACTAAGTCGCGCCAGTGGTGACGATCTCGGCGTAAGTGCCGAAAACCTTACCGGCATCATGAATCAGTTTAACTTTGCCGCCAGCGAAGCCAACCGCACCATTAACGTACTGGCCGCAGGTCAGGCCGTGGGTGCTGCATCCATTACCGCAACATCCGATGCTTTTAAAAACGCCGGTTCTACATTTGCTGTGTCCAACGTATCGGTTGAGCAGTCAGTGGCTTTAATTCAAACCCTGGCAAAATTCAGCATACAAGGTGCCGAAGCTGGTACCAAGTTGCGGGGCGCCATAACCAAACTGCAGGCCGCCAACTTTGGTTATGCCAGCGGTCAGTTTCAAATAAATGACGCCCTACTCGAGGCGCGCAACCAGTTCCAATCACTCAACAGCGAACAGGAACGAAACAACTTTATCCTTAAAACCTTCGGCCTCGAAAACAAAACCGCAGGTTTGATATTGCTGGAAAACATTGAGCTGTTTCAGGAATACACCAACAAAGTAACCGGCACAAATGAGGCACTCATAGGCGCCAACCAGCGTACTGATACTCTGTCGTTTAGTCTTACACAACTTAGAAATAAATGGGTAAACATACTTACCACCAACGATAAAGCTACCGGCAGCTTAAAGTTAGTACAACAGGCCGTACAGTTTGTCACCAACAACCTGGAAACTATTGTAGGTGTATTACTTGTGTACGGCGGTACTTTGTTTACGGTTACGGCCATTACTAAAACGGCCGTAATGATAACCCGGGCTTGGACAGCCGCTAAAGTGGCCGCCCGCGTAGTTACTGCCGGGTATAATGCTATTGTGTGGGCTAGCGGTCTGGCCACTGCCGCATGGTCAACCAGCACAGCTAGCGCAACCATGGCCCAATGGGGCCTAAACGCCGCCATGGCCGCCAACCCCGTAGGCGCTTTTATTGGTGCCATTCTACTGCTTACGGCCGCCATAGGTACCGCCATTTACTATTATGAAGACTTTGGCGCACTGATGACCCTGGCACTGGGCCCGCTTGGTTTAATGATCGCGCTTATAGAAAACCTACGCCGCAATTGGGATATGGTTACCAGCGCCTTCAACAACGGCGGTATTATTGCAGGTATACAAGCCATCGGCGCCGTTATACTCGATGTTATTCTGCTGCCCATGCAGCAGCTGCTTGGCATCATGGCCAACCTACCCAAAGCTTTGGGTGGCGATCTGTTCAATAGCCTGGCACAAGATCTATCAGTATTCCGCACCCAAACGCTAGGCCTGCAAACCGGTAGCCGCTTGGGCGCATTTACTACGGATGATGCACCTCCTACTGAAAACCAACAGCCAGTTACATCAAGCGGTGCCCAAACCGGCTTAATGCGTCAAATTATAGAAACCATTACCACCAACAACAGCAATATTACTGTTGACTTTAAAAATATGCCTAAAGGCACCCAAATCAGCGGCGATGATGATGTAACCCCATTAGTCACTTCAACAACTCAGTATTAATGGATCTGCTACTACAACTAACTACTGATGGCGTTGATGCGGTGTACGAAAACAACGACCTTAAAACCACTGATGGTTTTGAAAATATGATATTGCTGGGCATGTTTGGCGGCAATCCGCAGCAAAGCACACCCACTCAACGGCTGGAAAGTGCCGAGGCTTTCGACTGGTGGGGCAACCCTCTATTGTTTAATGATGAGCCTGATTTGCAATTTAACAGCAGTACACAGCGCACCCTGCAAAATGTGTCGCTTACCACCGCCAACCGCCTGGTCATTCAGCAAGCCGTTGAGCAGGATCTGGCCTTTATGTCAGCTTTTGCCGATATCAACGTTGAAGTAACTTACCCGGCTATTGACCGCGTTCGCTTGGCCGTAGGAGTTACCCAGCCCGGCAACCTGCAGCAGCGCCAGTACATATACATTTGGGATGCCACCCGCCAAATACTGCAAAGCGGCTTGGCCAGTACCACCATTACCGCAGCACGCCCAGGTTTACAACACATACTTCAAACAGGATTATAACTATGGCACTTCCAAACCCCATAAATTATACAGACAAGCAAGATCGCAACATCAGCGCCGTTGCTGATGAGTACAAAGTAGTGGCTGCTGATATGAATCAGATCAAAACCAAGTTCAATGATCTGCTCACTTACTTGTCATCCAACGTAAAGCAAACTATTGTAGTGGCCATCACTAGTGCCGACTTTGACGGCAACGATTATGAAAACGCCAACCTGGTAGGCCTCACGCCCGAAACCGACTTTCAGCTCATAAGCAACAACGGCAGCGGCACCCTGCTTAAGTTCACCGGCGATCCGGAAGATGGCTACGACTTTGATGCACCCTCAGCAACCATTACTACCATTGCCGATAACTACCTGCTTATCATACATAAACCCATAAGCTAGTATGCCAACCATACCTACCATATCGCAGTTGTACACCGACATACTGGCCGACCTTCAAACCGCCTACAACAACAACCCTATACCGGTATTTGGTAGGGTGTTTTTACGGGCTGATGCCGCCGTGCAGGCTGCCAAACTATACTTGTTTTATTTGGCTGCGGCCAACGTGCAAAAAAACATATTTGTTGATACCGCCGACCCCGAAAGCATTGGCGGCACCCTGGAGCGTTTTGGCCGCGTAAAAATAGGCCGCAACCCCAACCCCGCCGTGGCTGGCCAGTACACCTGCAGTGTTACCGGTATCAGCGGCAGCACCATACCAGCACAGCAAACGTTTACCAGCAGCGACACCAGCGCCAACCCCGGTTTTGTATATCAGCTCGATACTGCTTTTACCTTCAGCGGCACCACCGGCACCATTACCCTGCGGGCACTTACCCCAGGTACCGAATCAGCACTAGAGGTGGGCAACACGCTCAGTCCAGCCTCACCAGTTACTGGCCTTAATAGCACCGTAACAGTTACCGCCATCAGCACTACACCCGCTGCCGCTGAAACTATTGAAGATTACCGCGCCGAAATACTACAATCGTATTTGCTAGAAAGCCAGGGCGGTTCACGCGGCGACTACCGGCTGTGGGCTGCCGATGCACAAGGCGTGGCCCAGGTGTACCCATACGCCACCAGCGGACAAAGTGCTGAAATTGACTTGTACATTGAAGCTACCATTGCCGACAGTACCGACGGCCACGGTACACCCTCTGCAGGTATTATTGCTGATGTGGTTAGTGTAGTAACTACCGACCCCGACACCAGCCTGCCACTCAACGAGCGCAGCCGGTTTCCCTTGGGTGTATTGCAGATCAACTACTATGCCGTCACGCCGCTGCCGGTAAACGTTACCATCACCAATTACACCAACCTTACCGCCGCTAAGCAAAGCGCCATACAAACCGCCATTGAGGAATTGCTGGCCAACACGCGCCCCTTTATAGCCGGTGCCGATGCGCCCGACAGCGACGGGCAACAAATACTCAACACCGCCAAACTTACCAACGCCGTTTATCAGGGCGTAAGTAACAGCATATTCACCAGCCTGAGTATGGAGGTAAACAGCGTGGCACTGGCCAGTTACACCTTCACCAATGGTAACATCCCATACTTAAACACACTCACTTTTGCCTAATGACCACGCTTGATCACATAAAAGCATTGGGCAAACAGCTGCTACCCAAAGGCCTGGCTTTTAACTTTGTGCCAGAGGGTTACTGGGATACCCGCCGTAGCGCCTTGGCCATCAGCGAAAACGCCGCATACACCTATTGTACCAATATCCTTAACCAGATATTGCCCGATAATGACAACTTTACCACCGATGATGCCAGTGCCTGGGAGGCCCGCCTGGGTATGGTAAACAGCACCGCCCCTTTGGCCGACCGCAAACTGGCTATTAAGCGCAAACTGGCACACCCGGGGCGGGCCCGTGCCCGGCAATCCGCCCTGTATTTGCAAGGGCAACTGCAGGCCGCAGGCTTTGATGTGTATGTTTACGCCAACCGGTTTGCCAGTATACCCAACTTTGTTACACAAGATCCGGTAACCGTATTTGGTGGCAGTGGTTTTTTAGATAATCAGCACGGCCAGTTTCAGCACGGCCAGCGTAACCACGGCGGCCAGTGGGGCGATGTGATTGCCAACCACCTTGACCCCGACCTCGACCGCAGTTTTAGTGTAGGCAGCAACCTGCGCTCCACCTTTTTTATTTGTGGCAACCCACTAGGCACTATTTGTCAAATAAGCAGTCAACGCCGCCGCGAGTTTCGCGACCTGGTGCTGCGCATTAAACCAGCACAAACCGTGGCGTACGTGTACGCCCTGTATGTATAAATAAACAATTATGGCACGATCAATACAAGACCTTACCAACGTAAATGCACCCTCAGGCGTAAACCCATACGGTACCATCAAAGATGATACCGGCAGCAACAACGGTACGCCCGTAAACGAAGCCGCCTATGGCGATAAGCATGTGTTTTTCGACCGCCTTATGGCCAAGGCCAATATTGCATTCAACGGCAACCCTGATAATGAAACAAACACTTTTCAGTTGTTTGAGGCCTTCGTAGCCTACACCAACCGTTTTGTTACTACCAGCGCCACCAGTGTAACCATTAGCGGCAGCGCCACGCCCACCTTTGTAGTGCGCGAAGAGTTGAACTACCGCCCGGGTATGATGGTGCGCATACAATCGGCCAGTAGCGCCAACAACTACATGTACGGCCGCGTGGTCAATTACGTGCTGAATGGTTCAAACTGGGAGCTTACCATCACCGTTATACAAGCCGGGGCCAGTGCCAGCGGTACGCATACCGACTGGACCATCTACCCCGCCGTATTTGAACCCGCCACCCAAGCCCAGGTTGATGCCGGTACCGATATCAACCTTTATGTAACACCTGCCACCTTAGCCGCATCAGACACCATTGTAAAAGATGAGGACGCACTGGGCACAAAAGTAAAAGTAATTGACATTGGTACTTGGGATATGGATGCTGATGCCACAAAGGATGTTGCCCACGGCGTAACCAATACCAAAATACGCGCTATTGATGTGATGATTGTAAGCGATGGCGGCGCCTATGCGCCATTAATGCAGTTTGATGGTACCAATATGGCTGGTGGTATTGATACTATTGGCGCACTTGAAGTAACCCTGCGCAGGCGCAACAGTGGCACCTTTGACAGCACTAACTACAACGGCGCAGGTAATCGCGGATTTGTAACCATACACTATGTAGAGTAATGGCCATACAGCTTAACATAAATGATGCAGCACTGGTAGTGTTTACCGATAAGCTGGAGAGGCTCAACCGCAGCGCCTTACCGGTAGTGGTACGCCAAACGCTCAATAGCGCCGCATTTCATTTAAAGCAAACGGCCCTTATCAAAACAACTGATAAGACCTTCATTAAACGTAAGCCTAGCTTTTGGCGCGCATTTAGTAGGGTAAGCACAGCGCGTGGTTTCAATATCCAAATGATGCGCAGCATGGTAGGCTTTACCGGTAACGATCAGGCTGTAGATGACCTGGTGCAACAAGAACGCGGCGGCACCATTGAAAGCCGCAGCTTTATTGCCATGGATAGCGCCCGCGTAAGCAAAAGTGAACGCCGCCCGGTACGGGCCAACGCTCGCCTGCGTAACATCCATATTGTTGATGCGCGTAAAGGGCCCGGCACCAGCACCAAAGCCAAGTTTGTACGTGCCGTGCACAAGGCTGGCCGCGGCGGCTTTGTTTTGGCTGAGTATAAAGATAAGACTATACTGTGGCGCGTAAACAGCACCCGCCGCACTAAAGACGGTAGTTTTAAACTTACCGCCATTTACAGTTATGAAGCTGGCCGCGATGTGCAAGTAAAACCCACTGGCTTTATGACCCGCTCAGCGCAAAGCACGCGCCAGCAAATACCCGGATTTTTTAAGCAACACGCCCAACGGCAGTTTCAAAAGGCTATGCGCTGATGAGTTGGCAGGATAACATAACACAACCTTACCAGGTTACCACAGGCGATGGCCAAAGCTACACCGTGAAATGGCGCGGTGCCCAAAAGGCCGTCAGCTTTAACATCAGTAGTTTCGATTTTCCCAATGTGCCCGGTACATTGGTTGACCGCCAGCAGCCACGCGGACGCACCTTTCCTATTGATTGGTATTTTGATGGCGAAGATCACCTGCAAACCGCACAAGCTTTTGAGCTATCAGCCCGCGACCCCCGCGCCTGGACCGTGCAGCACCCGTACTACGGTACGCTTACCGTACAACCTGCTGAACTCAATTTTGATAATCGCCAGTACAACGTTACACACGTTACCGGCCTTATGCTTGAAACCAACATCAAGCCCTACCCGAGCACCAGCCCGGCACCGGCCAGTCAGGTTGAAGCGCGCACCAATACTACCGTGGCCACCATCGGCAGCGATTATGCTAACACCACTACACCCACCGCTGAAGATATTGGCGACATGCAAACGCAGGTCACCAACGCTTACAATGCGGCTAATGGTTTACCCACAGGTATTAATGCGGCCAACTACCGCAATACCTTCAACAATGCCAATGCAGCCGTGCTTGGGGCCACCAGCAACGCACAACTGGCCATCAATAGCATACAACAATTAATACTGGCACCCGCCCGTTTTGATGCCAGCGTGCGCGATCGCTTTAACGCACTCAACGCCAGCCTTACCAGCCTACTGCAAAATGTTACTGGGCTTACTGTCAACAACAAAAAGCTGTTGTTTGCCAACGGTAGTACCACGCTTAGCGCCATGGCCTTAACACTGGCCACACCCAAAACCGGCGATTACCCCACCGTTACCAGCGTGCTGCAAACCATTGTTGATTTTACCGCAGTGTATGACAACTTTACCAGCGTTATCGGCACCCTGCAAACCGCTCAGGGCGGCTTGCCTACCAGCTTTCAGCCGCCACCCAACAGCATGCGCGCATTAGATGAGCTGGCCAACTTCACCCTGGCCAACTTGCTTAACATAGCGCAAAACGCCAAACAGCAGCGCAGCTTTGTATTAGAAAAGGACAGCAACTGGATAGAACTCACCCACCGCCTGTATGGTATCGATCAACCTAACAACAACATCAGGCAATTGATAGAACAAAACGGCGTAGGCCTTAACGAAATATTGCAGGTACGCAAAAACCGCATCATCAAATACTTTGTGTAATGCAACTGCTTATCAATGGTACCACATACAATAACTTTAGCCGGTTTGAATTGAACCTGGCCTTTGATACCATTGCGAGCACCTTTAGTGTTGATGTATACTTCAACCCCAACCTCAGCGCGCACCGCAGCCTCATGCGTCCGCTTAGCGTTCAGGAAGTATTAATAAATTACAACGGGCGCCGCCTGCTTACCGGCACGGCTGTCAATATCAGCTTTAAGCAAGAAAGCACCAAGCAACTGGCCAAGCTGGGCGGCTATAGCTTGCCCGGTGTGTTGGAGAATGCCTACGTACAAGTACCTAATGAGGGCTGCGACCTCCAGTTTAACAACCTGAGCCTGGAAGATATCACCGACACGCTTATTCGCCCGTATGGCCTTAGCTTTGGTACACAAACACCCGTGGCGGACGAAGCCAAAAAGCTGTATTCGCAAACCGAAATGAAAGCCACGCAAAGCATCAAAGAGTACTTGAGCCAATTGGCTAGTCAGCGCGGCATTATACTGTCGCACGATGTAAGCGGTAACCTTATATACACCCGCCCTATAGTCAGTAACCAGGTACCCGTTGCGCGCTTTGATGGCACCGTGCCCGGCGTAAGCATGACGGCCACCTACAACAGCCAAAACATGCACAGCGAAATAACCGTACTGGGCCAGGCTGATATCAATGGTGGCGATGCCGGGCAGGCCACCGTTACCAATGCACTTATTAGTCAATACAAAAGCAAGGTGGTTGAGCAAAACAGCGGCAGCGATACCGACACTATGCAAGCCGCCAAAATGATACGCGCCGACGAGTTAAAAAACCTAAAGCTCACCATTGAGATTGACCGCTGGGAGTATGACGGCATTTTGTTTGAACCCAACCAGATCATTGAGGTGCGCAACCCTGAAGTATACCTGTTCAACCCCGTAAAGTGGTTTATTACCAATGTCAATTTCAGGCAAGATGCGCAGCAACAAACCTGCACGCTTACCTGTGTGCTGCCGCAGTGTTATTCATTAAAAGACCCCGTAAATATTTTTGCATGATACGCGCCACAAAGGTCATATTAACTGCCATACAGTCAGCCGGTAAAGCGTACCGCGTGGTGCAATCGCGCTTGCTGGGCCGCGCCGTAACCGTTGAAAACCCGCAGGCCGCCCCGCATGGTATTGATAGTAATCCGGTAAAAGATATGGTGGCTATTCGCGCCGAAACAGGCATCAAAGGCGAGGCCGTGGTTATTGGTTACCTCAACCCCAATGCACTGGCCGCCCAAGGCGAAAACCGCATTTACAGCACCGACAGCAACGGTAATGTAGTGCAATACTTTTGGTTGAAGAACGACGGCACCACCGAGATCAATGGCACGGGCGATTTTCTTGCCAGGTTCAATGAACTAAAGGCTGGCTTTGATCAACTACGCGATGACTTTAACACCCACGTGCAAACCTACAATACGCATTTGCACCCAGGTGTAGCCACTGGTCTAGGCAACACTGGCCCCACGCCCAGCACCGGCACGCCTAGCACAGCCAGTATTGATACGGCTAAAATCGATGAACTAAAAACCACCAGCGCATAATGCTAAAAACAAGCTACCCATATAGCGGCACATTGCCAGTTAAAATTTTCAATTTGTAAGCCATGGTCTACTACAATACCCTTACCGATTTTGTGTTTAGCGCCACTACTGTAAATGAGCGCCTTACCAAAATACGCCAGATATTAAGTGCGCTGCGCGATCAGCAGTTGGCCATGGCTTTAAACGGCAATAAAACCAGCATGAGCGAGTACCAGCTTGATGACGGCCAAACCCGAATTAAGACCGTGTACCGCGACCCCAACGAAATTGCCAGTGCGATATTGACATTGGAACAGGCTGAGCAGCGCTATATGAATATTGGCTTGGGGCGCGTTACTCGCCTGGTGGATGAGAACAACCTAAAATTACGATAACATGGCACGCAACAACAACCCGTTCAATATCAACTGGCGTAACCTGTTGCCCGCATGGGCTGGCGGCGGCCTTACTGAAACCCACGACGGTGCCAGCATTAGCCGCCCTGAAACGGCCGCATACAGTAGTTGGAATAACACCAGCGGCTACGGTCAGTATCGGCACATATTATCTGTTGGTTTTGATGGTGAAAAAACCTTCGGCGAAATTGGCCCTATCCGCAACTACGTGCTGTTGCATCAGGAACTGCGCGCCCGCTCGTGGCAGGCCTACCTGGATAGTGAAATAGCTAAAACCGTTATTGACAAATACCTTACCTGGATCATTGGCAACGGGCTTAAGCTGCAAAGCAATCCTGATCTGGAAATACTGGCACAGGAAGGCATCAACCTAAATGCCAAAGCTTTTACCGATATTACTGAGCGCCGCTTTACCCTGTGGGGCAACAGCCGCAACAGCAGCCACAATAAGCAAAACCCGCTGGGTAAGCTGGCTTACAAAGCCCAAAAAGATAGCATTGTGGGCGGCGATGTGTTGGTGGTGCTGCGCTACTCAGCCAAAAGCAACAACATTAGCGTACAATTAATTGACGGGGCCCGCATCCAAAACCCGCCTACGCAAATTGAAACCAAAAATTTTAACGGCGGTGTTGAGTTAAATGACGACGGCACGCACAAGGCCTATCACGTGCGTATGGGTAACCCGCTTACCTACACCCGCATACCCGCCAAGGATCCAAAGACCGGCCTTACTATGGCGTACCTGGTATATGGCAACGAGTTTCGTATTGACAATGTACGGGGTCTGCCTATAATTGCCGCTGCGCTGGAAACCCTGGCCAAGCTGGCCCGCTACAAAGAGGCTATTGTAGGCTCAGCCGAGGAGCGCGCCAAAATTGTGTACCAAATTGTGCATCAAAATTTTAGTACTGGTGAAACCCCACTGGCCGCCATGATGGCCGCAGCCAGCGATGACAACACCGGCACCGACATACCCACTACCGAGCAGGGTGATCAGCTGGCTAACAAGATAGCCGTAAGCACCAAAAAGCAGGTATTCAATATGGCGCTGGGTAGCGAGCTAAAAGCCCTGGACAGCAAGTACGAAACCCATTTCAAAGAGTTTTATCAAACCAATGCTGACATAATTTGCAGCGCCGTTGGTATACCGCCCAACGTGGCCATGAGTATTTACAACGATAGCTTTAGTGCCAGCCGCGCCGCCATTATGGACTGGCAGCACACTATCAACAACCGCCGCGAAGATTTCAGCGAGCAGTTTTACAAGCCTATATACAAGCTGTGGCTATATACGCAATCGCTTATGGGCAAGCTGCCTGCGCCAAGCTTAGTACAAGTGCTGCTGGGTGATGATGCCATACTGCAGGAGGCCTATATCAAGTCGCGCTGGACTGGCCCTATGTTCCCGCACATTGACCCGGTTAAGGAAGTGAACGCCGCCCGTGGCAAGCTGGGGCCATTGTTTGCGCACCTACCGCTTACTAATTTGGAAAACGCAACAGAAAGCGTTATGGGTGGCGACATGGAAAACAACCTGAAGCGCGCCGCCGAGGATCTGGTAAATGCTGAAAGCTTAGGCTTGCTGCCACAACAAAGCGCACCCGGTCAGGCTGCGGGTGGTGAATAGTTGATCGTAGTAATACAGTAAGCTTACTTAAAAAGCTTTGCTGCTAAAGCTGTATATTTTTGCCGGTATCACTGTATTGCTCATGCTGCCTTATTTTGCGCAGCTTGTCGCTGCTTTTTTAACACTTGCCGTTTGCGATTGACCGCCGCTACGCTGCGCTTAAGCAACTTAGCTATTTCCGGTAGGCTCAGTTTGGGGTATTGGGTTTCCAGTACATCAATATCGTGCTCTGTCCATGGGCGGTAGCTACGTTTGCGATAGCGTATGTTTTTACGCAGGGTGTTCCTGTGCGTGCCATACTTAGCACATAAAACTAAAATACCGGTGCCTTTTTTGTACTCTTTACGCACGGCTGCCCAGTCAATACCTTCCAAATGCTTGCTTTGCCCGCGCCGCGTTGGCTTATCCAGCACGCGCACGTTTTGCCGCCGCATTTGCTTGTAAACAGAACCCAGTGATCGCCCCAGTTTTTCAGCCAGGTACGGTCCGCCCCGCTTGGCGTAAGCCTTCAGGTAGCGTACCTCATCCAGTGTCCAGGGCTTGGTGTATCTTTTCTTTTTGGGCATGGTTAATCTTTTTTTACCAACTCCGGGCAGCCTAATTCCACCCACTGCCAAAGGTGCGACTTTAAAAAACTGGCCATATCCAACCCACGCTTACCGCTTTCCTGCTTAATGGCCTGCTTTAAACCTAGCGGCACATTTTTCACACACAGGCTCACCAGTGGGCCATGCTCAGCCATTACAATACGCCGCTCGCCATTCACCTGGCAAAACTGCAGCCGGTGCCACTGCTTTAAATGCCTTCGCAAAAAACTGGTGGTGGTGTGCCCGCGCTCCCAGGCCATGTTATCCAGTTTACGCTTTAATACCTCAGGTACTGAACGCACCCATAAGTTATCAAAGCCAATTGGTTGAGGTTGGTTTGGTCTCATGGCATAAACTTAACGCAGTGGTGCGGCATTGTCTACTTTTCGGCTGCCCGGTTTTTAGCATGCTTTTTTTTACAGCATGGCAAAGCAAATTCTGCTTTATAACGATATCTACGATCGCACCGCGACGGACTTTATTAACCAGCTTGATGCTGCGGCTAATGAAGATATTGAAGTGCGCATCAATTGTCGTGGTGGCAGCCCGCAATTAATGTGGGGTATGCTTGCAAAATTTCAAAAGCACACCAAAGCCAAAAAGCTTTATGTAGATGGCATGGCCTACAGCTCAGGCGCGTACATGTGCTGCTACACCGATGATGTTGAAGGCTTGGATGTAAGCACCTACCTATTGCACCGCGCCGCCGTGGTGGCTAAGTGGTGGGAAGATGAGTACGCCACCGAGGATGATATGAAGCGCATTGCCATGATCAATGACAACCTGCGCCAGGCTTTGGAGGCTAAAATTGATGTGCCCCGCTTTGAGGCCATCACCGGCGTAACCATGGACCGCCTGTTTAGCCTGGATGATCGTGTAGATGTACCCCTTACTGCCGAGCAAGCTAAAGAGATCGGCCTTATCAACCGCATTACCAAACTTACCACTGCCAAAAAACAAGAAATAACTGCCCTGGCGCAAGCCTGCCATGGCGATGTATACGATAAAGTGGCCGCATTTGCTGAGCCTAATTCACCAGAACAATTAACAATTGGAGATATGACCCTTAACGAGTTTAAGCAAGCACACCCTCAAACATTTGAGGCCGCTGTGCAACAAGGTATTGAGCAAGAACGCGAGCGCGTAAGTGCTTATTTGGAGTTTGCTGATGTAGCTGCTGAAGAAGTAGCCAAAGGCATTGAAAGTGGTAAGCCTATTTCTACGGCTGCTATTGCTAAGTATAGCCGCCTGGCCGCTGAGCAAGCCGCTAAAAACAACGCCGCCCCAGATCCTGATGCTGACAAAAAAGCAAAAGAACTGGAGCAAGCCAATGCCGACAACGTACCTGGCGACGAGCAACCAACAGATACTGCTGATGCCAACGCACAGGAAATTGCACAATTGAATGACTTTATGGCCAAAGTAAACCAAACGCTTGGCCTTCAAACTGAAAAAGCTTAAGCACCATGTCACAAACAACAACCGTAAGCACCAGCAACAGCCGTTTTGTTGAGACCGATGTCTCCAAAATATTTTTGTTTAACCGCGAAAGCCTTAAGGCCACGCTGTATTTTGATAACTACAGCGGCGGTACTGCCGTAACGCTGGAGCCTGGTACTGTGCTAGGCCGCATAGCCAGCAGCGACAAAGTAACACCATTGGACAGCAGCGCCAGCGATGGCAGCCAGTTCCCCGTAGGCATTTTGATGCAACAGGTAACCGTTGCCGCCAATACCATTGATAGCGCCACTGAGGTGTATATGTGTGTTGCCGGTGATGTGGCCAAAGGCAAGATCATTTTTTACAACGGTACCGATACGGTGGCCACGGTGGTTTCTGACCGCACCCTGGGTGACCGCATAGGCGCTGACACTGTAGGCATCCGCCTGGTGCCAAGTACCGAGATGACCGAATCAGACAATTCATAACAAGCAAAAGCACCTAAACTAAGCAATCATGGCAATAACAGCAGCAACAATGCGCGACCAGTTCACTAAATCACTGGCGGCCGTATACAGCCAATACCTGGCACCCACTACTTTTTTGAAGGCCTTTTTTCCCAGCGAGACCGTACCCACTAAGTTAATTTCAATTGAAGTAGAGCGCCTGGGCGAAAAGGTTGCCGTAGACGTACTGCGCGGCACTGAAGGTAACCGCAACACTTTTAGCAAAAGCACGGAAAAAGCGTTTGAGCCACCTTTTTACCGCGAGTATTTTGATGCCACCGAGCTTGATGTATACGATCAGGTACTGGGTGCGCAGCTGGCCGGTTTGCCACGCCCTGAAATGTTTGGCATGCTTACTAAAACGGTAAGTGAAAAGTTGTCAAAGCTTCAGGATAAGATCGAGCGGGCGTATGAGTTGCAGCGCGCGCAAGTATTGCTTGATGGTATTGTTACCGTCGAAACCGATACCAACATCGATTACAAACGTAAAGCAGCCAGTAAAGTGGTAACTACCGATGGGGCCATTTTTGGTTCCAATGCCGGTTACTGGAACACTAGTATCGATCCAATTGCCCAACTGGAAATTGGCGCGCACTTTTTGCGTACTGTTGGCCGCTCAGGTAGCAGCCGTTTTGCATTGATCTGCGGTGAAGGCGCGCTGGCAGCCCTGTTAAATAACAGCGACTTCCAATCACGTACTGACAACCGTCGTTACAACCTGGACACTATTGCAGCACCAGTACGTAACGCCGAGGGTTCGGCCTACCATGGTAGTATTACCGTGGGTAGCTACGTTTGCGACCTGTGGACATATCCGCAGTATTACGATCACCCTGATACCGGTACATCAACCGCATACATAAGCGACGAAAAAGTGATCATGATACCGTACAACCCAAGCTTTATCATGAGGCATGCGGCCGTACCACAATTGGTGGGTGACCCCGGCCAGTTGCCACGCCAGGGCGAGTACGTGATCTCTGACTACGTAGACCAACGCCGTGCCACGCACGAGTTTGATATCTGTTCAGCCGGCTTGGCCATTCCTTTGGGAGTTGACCGCATTTGGACTGCACAGGTAATTGCGTAATCATACAAAAACACTAGCATCATGGCACAACAGCAATATGAGGTTAAAACCCTTTCAGTAACCGGCAACAACAAGATTTACCGCCTTGGCGAGAAGGTCACTCAGGATAACTTCCCGGGTGAAGATATCGAGGTGCTTGCCGCTAAAGGTTTCCTAAAAAAAGTTGGGCCCGATGTAGCACCGGAAAAGGCGAGCGAGCCCGACCCGGATAGCATTGAAAGTGATCTGGCAGCAGCTATGGCTGCAGCCACTGAAGCGGCTGAGGAATCCAAACCCGAAACCAAAGCCAAATCAACTACTAAAAAACCGAGCAGTCGTAAAAAGAGCCCGGCCAAAAAGTAGCACATAAGTAGCAGTGTTAGTGGTGATAGGGGGTGGCGGGCAGCTATCCCCTATCTAGTATAAAACCAGTACTATGAGCCTTATAGCGCAAGCAAATGAAGATATTAAGGATATCAGTACCGATACCACTGATTGGGCTGTTCCCGTAACTCTAAAAGCCCCCGGCGGCGAAACGGCTAACATCAACGCTATACTGGTTAAAACCAACCTTGCCGTAGATACCGACGGCGCACCTATCAACAGCCAAACAGTGCGGCTAACTTTTAGCGAATCGGCGCTGGATGGGCTAGGCTATCCATTGCGCGGTCTTAATGGCCGTGTTGATATGCGCGGTCACAATGTAACCGGCCCCGACAGCACCGGCCAGCAGGTTACGTACCGCATTACTCAATGGATGCCTGATGAAACCATTGGCCTTATTTTATGCATGTGCTCAAATGTAACGGTGTAATGGCAGTGTTGATCGATTATAAGATACCCAAGCAAAGCTTTGAGCTGATACGCGACCAGGTGGCCAGCATATTGGCACTAGAGTGGGCTGATCAGGATGCTTTTCAGGTCACCAACGCCAATACACAAGTATACACTGAGCGTATTGTGCCACCAGAGGCCAACGAGCAGCGCATTATTAATATAATGGTAAACAACGTGGCTTTCGATGGCCACACCGTTCAGCAAACCGATGACACGGTTACCCTGTTTATTGACTGCTACGTAAAAGCTAAGTTCACCAAAACCCAAAACGGGGATCAACTGGCTTTAAGCAGGCTACACCGTATGTTAGGCACTTGCCGCGCCATATTGGAAAATACGCGGTACAAAACAATGGGTTTTACCGCGCCCTTTATTATGCACCGCCGCGCCTTACGCATTGAAATAGCTCAGCCCAACACCCAAAATGCAGACAGCCACGTAATGGGGCGCCTGGTATTTGAAGTAAAAGCACCCGACGCTAATGAAGGTGTTGAGGGGGTGCTGTTTGGGCAAAATGACACAACAGTTTTTCTTAACGAAACCAATAAAGGTTACCTATGGACCACCGTAAGCTCATAACATTATTTACCGCGCTAGTGCTCACCCTGGGCACATCGGCTCAGGTAAGCTTATACAAGCCGGCCACCATTGGCCAAACCAGCCGCAATCAAAAGATCGTAAAAGGTTTAGAAATTGGTGACACGCTGGCCGCCAACGGGGCGGTGTTCTTTAACGGCATAAGCCCGGCAACCGGCTACGTGCTTACCAGCGACGCCAACGGCAAGGCTACCTGGCAGCCTATATTTGCACCCACTACTGTTACCGGCACCTGGGCGTACGTTGATACTTTGGTTAACAATAACGAGCTATTACCAAACCAGCATTATTATTTAACTGATAAAGCCACGCTGCTTACTGCAGTTGATACTAACACCTTTGCCATGCAAGGGCAATACCTGGCTAATTACAGTGGCACCATTTATTGGGAAGATATACACTACCAGTTTGATGATAGCCTGATCACATACCGAGCTGATGCATTTGGTAACGAGGTGTACTGCACCCCCACATTTAACAACCTTACAGGCCTTACGGTGCACGGCATGTTTTGTTGGGGCGAAAACCTGCAGCTTAAGAACCCGATAAAAGATGTTATTTATGATTGCACCGGATCTACCGGATCAACAGATAACCACATTAGTGGTTTTCAACCGGGCTTGGGGTATTTTTATGTAGATGCCCGCAACGCTATTTACTTACTAGATAACACCATTAATGGCATAAGCGGCACTGAGTTGAGGGTATCAAACAATGTGTTTCAGGATAACCATTTGCACCAGGCACTCAGCTGCACGCTCAGTACTAATCAAGGTGTTAGCGGCAATTGGGTAACCAATGGTAGTAGTATTGATGGGTTTAACAGCAGTATTATCAGGAACAACCGCGTATGGAGTAACAGCACTATTGATGGTGCCAACAACGCCATGCTGGAGGGTAACCTGGTTATTGGCGCCAGCAGCCTGGTTGGTAGCGACAATGCACGTTTTAACGGCGGGTACCTAACTAACGGTACGCAGGTTACTTTATTAGATAGTGCTGTGGGTAGCAACTTTTGGGGGTCAGCATCTACGGTCAACATCAACACCACACGGGCAAACCCCAGTAGCACTGATATCTTTACCATATTTGGTAACATTATTGTGGAAGATAGCAGTACGCAAAACCGGGTGTTTATTCACGGCGCGGCGGGTGGCAGCCCAACCACCGTGGCTACTTACGGCAACGGTAACATTGCCGGCAGTTTTATCAATGGGCAAAATGTAGTTGTAAACGGCGGCACTTTTACCAATATGGCCATATTTAAGCTGCCTTACGATACGCTGTATCTGCACCCCGATAGTATAACTGCAAATACCACCATAGTAGGTAATTTTCAAATGATCGATGGTACCCAATCGGCAGGCAAGATAATGCAATCTGATGCGTATGGTAATGCCAGTTGGGTTAATATTTATGGATATGGTGAAATGGGCTTTGGTGATAGTGCGGCTGTAGTAGCCGTTACCCAAAATGTTTGGGAGGTAGTTACTAATGGCAATGAAGACCTTTGGGCTGTAGGTGCTATTGATTTGGTAGGTGTAACCTATACTAACGATAGCCTTGTGATAAGCAGGGCGGGCACTTACACAATACATGCACAAGCCAGCGTAACCATGAGCAGCAACAGCCGCATAAAGTTAGGGGTGTACAAGAATGGTGCATTGCTTTGCACTTGCGTATTACCAGTTCACGTAGATAACGGCCGCTATTCTATTGCCAGTTACTTAGATGTTGCTGAGTTGGCCTTTGGTGATGTACTACAGGTAGTAGTCATGAACGAAACCGACAGCAACCCCATTACTTTTAAAGGAGCAAAAATTATCATAGACTATAAAGGTACTTAACATGAAAACACTAATTACCATATTGATAAGCTGCTGTACGTTAATGGTACAGGCGCAAGTATGCACACTACCAGATACATTGGTACTTAAGCATAGCAACATTAGCACACCTGAAGAAATCACCGTGCGCGGTAATAAGGGTGTTTTTGAAGTGCAAACCGATCTGCACGTGCACAAGGTAGTAGCTGAGTATTGTATTGAGTATGGCCTTAACAACCCATACCTGATTTTTTACACCAGCATCGACAGTATTAAACTAACCGGCACAGGTTTTACTGCCTGGGTTACCTATCACAGCGATAAAGAGCCTGCGCGGCAATTTTACCCAGCCTGGGCCACCTTTAAAATTTACGGCAAATGATCATTAGTTTAACACCCGTCAATTTTAGACTAGGCAACAGTTACTCGCTTACCTGGACCATTACCAGTGAAGATACGGGGGAGCCTGCCAACCTGACTGGTGTTACACCTACTTTAGTTATTGTGACAGATGCCACCGAAACGGCTACCGTAATTTTAAGCAAAGCCGGAACCGTAACCGATGCCGCGGCCGGTAAGTTAAGTGTGGCCATAGCGGCTAATGACTTTACTGCAAAAGGTGACTACCTGTATGAGATCAGGCTGGTATTTGGTAGCGGCGATATTAAAAGCGTTTACTGGGGTGAATGGATAGTAGCATGATGGAAGGCACTTTAGATAGAGAGCAACTACGCGGCACGGTGCAAGCCATTATTGAGGCACAAACCTGCGCTGATGGTACTGTTGTTATCACCAACAGTGATGGCGATACCCTGTACACTAAAGAAGTAGCCAGTGGTGCAACAGCCACGCAACAGGTAGCAGACCAGACAGCAGAGGGCACCACAGGCGCGGGCACTATCACTTTTCCAGCCAACACCACGGGAATCATACCCGATGTAGACTATACCGATAGTGACGGCAGCGCGGCAAGCGTACCTTATGGTACTTCATTAGTATGTACACCTAGTAAAGGCCTTGCAGACTACACTAACCAAGAACTGGAAAACGGCTTAAGTGAAGCACAACGCAACGCACTAACAAGGGTTAGCCTGTTTAAAGCAGGTACTCCAGTTGTTACCTACTACCCTAATGATGCTGGTGCTAACAACCCTGGACGCGGTGCGGACTTTTTTACTTTAGCCGTAAACAACCCGAACGGAAATACCAACAGGTTTGAGGTATTGGGCACTGATGTAGTTATTGATTGGGCTTATAGAAAGTACTGGACAAGATACATACAAAACCCAACAAGAATACCGTGGGAACAGCATAATGACGATTCGGCTGTATTAACACTGGAAGGATTAAGCACATGGAGGTTACCTTTGATTAAAGAGTACCTAACCATTATGAATACTTTTGATGGCGACCCTTTGGATTATAGCCCTTTTAATATTGTAAATGGTACAACACCGGGTGCCAACTTTGCTTTTGCGACCGGTGAAACGTCCATAAAAGCTACTGCTAATTATTGGTATATATTTTTGGAATCGGCCAGCCGTGGTTATGGCTTCGGGGCTTGGAATAAGTTAACTAACGGAGCTGTTGCCCTTTACTGTAAAGACTTTTAGATATGAAACTATCAGACATAAGATTTTTAATACCAGCCATAACTTTATCAGGAGATGACTTGGTAAATGTGATTGGCTATATACAAGCCATAAATTACAACTTCGAAAGTGGCAACGGTGTGCTAATATTGCGTGTTGGCGAAAGTGTCAACAGCCAGATACTTTACAATGCAGAAGTGCCATTGGTGTTAGACCAAAGTGGTGCTTTTGGTGCTCAGGATATGATCAATGCGGTGTTAACCGGAATACCTAATTCAAGTATTATAAGCAATGAGTAACTGGCTAAATAAACATATCCCAGAGCTTGCATCCATCACCCAGCTATTGCAGGGCGTAGTAGCGGCGGCTTTACCAAATGCAGAAATTGACAACAATGGAGAATAGCAACCCAAAAACCGGATTTTTTGAAGAATCGCCTGGTAACTTTAGCATGAGCCGACTAGGCATGTTCATCAACTTATTGGTAGCCGCCTGGGTAACGATCAGCGGCTTACCACCATTTACTGAAGGCGCGCCCGGTTACGATTTTGTAAGCCTCGTGTTTGGTTTATGGATATTTGCCTACGGTGGCAAAAATGCAGCAAAGTATATTGAAAACTTAAAACCAAAAAAGTAACCTATTTGGGGGTAGGTGTATTATGAAAGGCATGGAGCAGTTACTGGAACCATTTAAAACGCACCCCTACTTAGGTGCCGTATCATCGGTTATATTGATATTCCAAAATTTTGTGCCCGCACAAATAGCGCAAGCGCCTTGGGCTATTGATACCTTTATACATCAGGCAACCCCAACCATTCAATTTATAGGTATGTTGCTGGGTTGTCTGGTAGCGCTACTCACTATTATTACCCTTACCCAAAAAGCCTTACTAAACACACTTGATTTTTTTGACCGATTCAAAAAACCGAAACCATGAAACTATTTGGAACCTTTCCTATTGGCTATAACATAGCCGTAATTTTACGCTTTGTACTTGGTGTACTGGCTGTATTGATACCCTTTATTGCCTTTTGGGCTTTTGATGCTCAGGGCTTATGGGTGTTAGTGCCCGAAGCGTTGCTTTTGGTTTTTGCTGACCTGCACCGTGGATTAAAGCAATAAGCCATGCCGCACTTTGGTAAAACTTCGCGTAAGCGCTTGGCCACATGCCACGAGGATCTGCAATTGGTTTTCAATGAAGTAATCAAACACTTTGATTGTACTATTGTATGCGGTCACCGTGGCGAAGCTGACCAAAACGATGCTTTTGAGCGCGGCAACAGTAAGCTGCGTTTTCCGCAAAGCAAGCACAACCAATGGCCTAGCCTGGCGGTAGATGCCGTGCCGTGGCCAATTAATTGGGATGATACTGACCGCATGCGGTATTTTGCCGGCTACGTTATGGGCATTGCCAAGTTGATGTATGACCAGGGCTTAATAACGCACCACCTGCGTTGGGGCGGCGACTGGGACCGCGATACCGAGGTAAATGACAACCGTTTTCAGGACTTCCCGCATTTTGAACTGGTAAAACCTTAACTGATGCAGCCCTTACATTGGCGTGAGATCATAATGCCAATATTAGCCGTAGTAATTACTGTGCTACTCATCAGCCAGTGCGGGCCAGTTAACAAGCTTATCTGCAACAACCCGGAATGTGTGCCAGGCATTACCATTGTGTACGGCGACACCAGCAAATACACACAAACCACTACCAATATGGTGCCGGTTGATACGCAGTGGCTTAAACCCGAAGCTGTAGCCTACCCGGTGTATTTTTTTGATACTATTTGGCGCGATAAGCAAACCGGCCAGCAGCTACTGCAGGTTGATACGCAGGCCATATTGACCGACTACCTTAAAGCATACACCTACAATCAGTCATACGGCGATGCCGAAACGCATATAATAGTACGCAACACGGTGGCTAACAACCGCCTGCAATCGCAAACCGTTACCTGGCAAAATATGCGCATCAGCAGCATTAAGGTAACTGAGCAAACAGGCAAGCGTTTTCGCTTTTACGTAGGCGCTGAAGTATCTGCAGCCTGGCAAATGCCATTTAACCCCAGTATAGCACCTAAAATGCTATTGGCCGGCCGTAAGCATGCCGGTGGGTTTGGTATTGATCTGCCGCTTAGCAACTTTGACCAGCGCAGCCCGCGGCCGCAATTGCAATACCTATACCGTTTAGGCCATGAATGAGCAAGTAAGTAAGTTTGTTGGCAACAATTGGAAGTGGATCATTACGCTAATATTTTCGGCAGGTGTATTGTACGCCACATTAAACGACATAAAAACCCGCACGCATGAAAACAGCAATGCTATTGATAGGCTTATTGATCTGCACTTACAGTAACGATACTGGCGACAGTTGCCGCACGTGGATATACACCCCAAAAAGTGGTGAGCCGTTTTATATGCCAGTGCATGTTAAAGATACGGCACGGATTAACGCCCTACCACCCGATGCCCGCGAGCGTAAGCTGCTTTACTTAGAGCACATGCCCAACAGATAAGCAATAAAGCTGAATAGCAACACCAAAGCCACTATTACCAGGCTAAACTTAAGCATACCTAAATGCCAGCGCACAAAGCGCCTGTGATCATCATTGTTAAAAGGGTTTATCATCCTAACTTGTCTAAAATGTCCTTATGGTTGAGATCGCGTAAGCTTACCAGGTAACTGTGTGTAGAGCTGGTGCGCTTATGCCCCAGTGTATCTTTAATACCAATAAGCCCCACGCCAGCCTCATCCAAATGTTTGGCCGCCGTATGTCTGGCCACGTGTGTGGTAAGTTTGAGCGCCACATCAGCCGGTAAGCCTGCTCGAATGCCTGCCAGTTTTAAGGCCTTATTTACCACAGCCACACCAGCTTCCACGTGTCTATTGTCATCAGTTTTAACTACCGGAAACACATATCCAATGCGCCCCAACATGTATTGGTTTAAAATTACCTGAATGTGCTCACTAATAGGCACTACTTTTTTAGCATTGGTTTTGTTTTGATAAATGGTAATTAGGCCATCGCGCACATTGGCCGTTTTAAGCCGCAGGGCATCGCCGTATGACTGATTGTAGTCGTACCAACATCTAACAATCCCGCCAACTCACTTTGGCTCATTTTTTTTTGCAAACGCAAGTGTTTGATTTTCAACATGATTCATGCTTAAACTACAATTTGGTATAAATAAATTTCCATTTAGTTTGTTTGTTTGAATTAGATTGAATATTATTGTTGTATCGGTAACGGTAAAGTAGCCGAAAAAACACACAATTACAACATTATGTTTGCCAACACTGCACAATTACCGCTTTCATGCGACATTAAAAAGGCCCTGCTTAAGCATAACAACTTAGCAGATAACACTTGCTTAAGCCTTCAATATTTACATGAATTAAAGCATTACCGGCGCCTGGTGGGCACCATTAAGTTAAACACCCCCGGCAGATTACAAGCACTAACACTGGCCCGCTAATGCCCCGCACTAACATTATAAAAGACTAACAATGCAAGAATTTACATTTGATACTTTTAAAGAGTACCTTTTACAACAGGCCAAGGCAAAAAATGCTTGTTCGGAAGAATACATAAAAGCCTATAATTCTAAAAGTTGGTCGGCATTATTGCAGGTAATTAAGGATAATATTTGTTGGTGTTACCGGAATAATATTTTGTTTGTAGAAATAATGCGCAGGCTGCCACAGCAAGTGCTAATTGATAACAATATTTATGTTGATCAAACCCAAGTCGTTCAGCGAGATGGGTTTGCTATTTACTATAACTCGACCAGCGAGCACTACGACAACTCGACCAGCAAGCACTACGGCAACTCGACCAGCAAGCACTACGGCAACTCGACCAGCGAGCACCACAACAACTCGACCAGCAATCACTACTACAACTCGACCAGCGAGCACTACGACAACTCGACCAGCAAGCACTACGACAACTCGACCAGCGAGCACCACAACAACTCGACCAGCAATCACTACTACAACTCGACCAGCGAGCACTACGACAACTCGACCAGCAAGCACTA